>Ga0335081_10005031_pt1 | contig 20879 bp, 16 predicted proteins | sample Lox_Sample_35_FD_206713 | JGI IMG/M metagenome (GOLD analysis project Ga0335081, IMG submission 206713) | Soil microbial communities from Loxahatchee National Wildlife Refuge, Florida, United States - Lox_Sample_3.5 | ecosystem: Environmental > Terrestrial > Soil > Wetlands | place: USA... | reverse complement strand
CGGTAAGCCGCCAGCGCCTGGCGCAGCCACAAGGCTCCTTGCTGTTGCTTGGGCGTTGCGATGGCGGAAGTGAGGCGGCTCACCGAGTGCAGAATGTCGATGGCCGGGTAGTGGCCCTGGGCGGCCAACTGGCGGGACAGAATGATGTGGCCGTCCAAAATCGCGCGCACGGCGTCGCAGATGGGTTCGTTGAAATCGTCCCCCTCCACCAGCACGGTGAAGAAACCAGTGATTGAACCGCGCTGGAAGTTGCCGGCCCGTTCCAAGACCTTTGGCAGCAGGTTGAACACAGATGGCGTATAGCCCTTCTGGCTGGGGGGCTCGCCGGCGGCCAGGCCGATTTCGCGCTGCGCCATGGCCAGCCGCGTGACGGAATCCATGACGAGCAGGACATTGGCGCCCTGGTCCCGGAAGTATTCGGCCACCGCCAGGGCGACGAAGCAGGCGCGGACGCGCAGCGGGGCCGGCCGCTCGGAGGTGGCGCACACCACTACCGACTTCTTGCGCCCCTCCGGTCCGAGCTCTTGTTCCAGGAAGCCGCGCACCTCGCGATTGCGCTCGCCGATCATACCGATGACCGTAACGTCGGCGGAGTTGTGGCGCGACATCGAGCCGAGCAGAGTGCTTTTGCCCACGCCGCTGCCTCCGAAAATGCCGATGCGCTGCCCTTTGCCGCAGGGCAGCAAGCCGTCGATCGCGCGGATACCGGTGACCAGCGGCTGGGTGATGTGCTCGCGCTGGAGCGGATTGGTCGGTTCGCCGTAGAGACGGTAGACGTCGCGGACGTCCAGGGCGGGACCGCCATCGATGGGCTTGCCGAAACCATCGATCACCCGGCCGAGAAGGCCAGGCCCCACTTCCACGCCAGCATCCTCGCTCCGGGCCAGGACCGCGTCTCCCAGTTGCAGGCCGTCGGTTTCTTCCAGGGGCATGGCCAGCACGCGGCCGTTGCGGAATCCGATCACCTGGGTGCGGATACGCCGCCCGCCGGCAGCCTGGACCTCGCAAAAATCGCCGATGGCCACGTTAGGGCCTCGCGATTCGATGAGCAGACCGACCACTTCGGTCACTTCGCCGAGCCAGCAAAACGGGGCCATGCGGCCGACCTCCGCGAGATAGGGCGCCAGCGAGATCTTTTCGGTCATGACTGTTTCCGCAGGCGATCCGCCAGGCCGCGCTCGATCTCCTGCAGTTGAGCGTCCACCGAAGCGTCCAGGTTTCCGCGGGCGGTTTCAAAGATCACCGTTCCCGGCGGGCGCGAAGGATCCGCGACCACTTCCACCGGCGAGCCGCTTACCAACTGCTGCACGCAGGACTTCAGCAAACCCGCGTGCGACGGGTGAACCTTGACGCGGGCGATTTCCTGGCCCTGCAATTTCTCGAGGGCCGCCAGGATCAGGCCGTGAAGAGCGTCCGGATCGATGGCCATTTCGCGCCGCAGCACGCGCCGGGCGATGGCCAGCGCCAGCTGCACCAGATCCGCTTCGGCCTCGTGCCGCAGGCGGGCGCGCAGATTGGCGAGGTCTTGAATGGCGTGGCCGAGCCGATCGATGACTGGTTGCAGCTCGGCGCTGGCGCGATTCCGGCCGGCTGTCTCCCCTTCCCGCACGCCGGCCGCATGGGCGTCCCGGAGTTTCTGCTCATACTGCTGCCGCAGTTGTTCCACGCGGGCGTCCTCACCCGCCGGCAACTCGCCGGCGGACGCAGGCTCGTGGGCGGCGCACACCAGCTTCCAAACCACCGGACTGACGGCCGGCGCGTCGTCCGGCTGCAGCACCTTAGACGACATATTGCTCGCCCACGGTCCCCTTGAGACTCAACACGCCTTCCGATTCCAACTGGCGCACGATGGCGATGATCTGCTGCTGCGCCGCTTCCACCTCCTTGATCTTGACGGGGCCGAGAGCTTCCATGTCCTCTCGCAGCATGTCGGCGCCGCGCTGGGACATGCTGCTCAAGACCTGGTTCCGGAGCTGCTCGCTGGTGCCCTTAAGCGCAATCGTCAGCACCTTGCGGTCGACCTTGGCCAGGACTTCCTTCAGCCCCATAGGATCGATCAGCAGCAGATCTTCGAACACGAACATCAGATGGCGAATGGTCTCCGCCAGGTTCGTGTCCTGCTGGTCGATGTAAGTCAGGATCTCGCGGCTGGAGGTGGAGTCGAGGCGGTTGAGCATTTCCGCGACGGCGCGCACGCCGCCGTACGACTCGCGGCTGAATTCGCCGAGCGTTTTCAGCTTCTGCCCGATTACGCCCGCAATCTTGAGGATGACTTCCGGGGAAATCTGGTCCAGGCTGGCCATGCGCTGCGCCACGTCGGCGCGCAGACCCGCCGGCAGAGACGTCAGCAACGCGGCTGCCTGCGTCGAGTTGAGGTGCGACAGCACCAGCGCGATGGTCTGGGGGTGCTCGTTGTGGATGAACTTCGCCAACTGCTGAGGATCGGCCTTCTGGATGGCGTCGAAGGAGGCGGCTTCGGAGCCCAGCGCCTTGGTCAGGCGGTCCAGGAGCCGTTTGGCGACATCCGGATTGAAAGCACGCATCAGCAGTTTGCGCGCGAAGTCGAATCCGCCGCGCGCCACGTAGTCTCCGGCGGTGGTGATCTGGTGAAACTCGGTCAGGATGTTCTCAGCCTGTTCCGCGGAAATGGAGGTGATCTTAGCTACCTCGCGGCTGACTTTCTGGACGTCTTCTTCCGCGAGCTGCTGCAGCAGATCGGCGCTGGTCTGTTCGCCTAACACGACCAGCAGCATGGCTGCTTTACGTAGACTAGTGGTGGCCTCTTCCTTGGCGGTCGTGGTGTTGAGGATCATGGGATCGGCTCGCGGTGACGCATCAGGACTCCTCCTCGCGGATCCAGCTGCGCAGAATCTGAGCGGATACCTCGGGTTCCTTGGAGATTTTTTCGCGCAGGTGTTTGGCGAGCACCTCGGCCTTCTTCGTGATCACCGGCGCGAGCTTCAACGAGGTCAGCGCCTGGGCGTCCAATTTCTGCTGAAGCGCGTCGCGCTCCGCCAGCTGCGATTCGATCTGTTGCTCGATGGTGTTGCCGGGCAGGCTAGGCCGTGCAGCGGCTTCCCCTGCCCCCAGGACCGCCGGCCCAGTTATCTCGACGGGAGCGGCGCGCTTGCGGCGGCGCAGCAGCTTGGCTGCCAAAAACAGGAGCACGATCACTCCGGCGGCGGCAGCCGTCCGGACCAGCAGTGTGTTGCGGTCCCATTTGAGGGTGAATCCGGCGGAAGCGGGCGGTTGCGAAGATCCCGCGCCTGGCGGTTGCGGCGGCTCCAACATCAAGGTCGTCTCGAACGGCAACGTTGCCACTACCAGCTGATCTCCGCGATCCGGCGCGAAACCGGTGACGCCAGCCACCAGGTCGCGGATAATCTTCAGCGTTTCCGGCGACGGCGGAACCAATACCCGGCGGAAGCCTTTCTGGTCCTTTTCCCAGCTCACAGTCTGGTCCACCAGCACCGCCAGAGACATTTTCCGCACCGCGCCGGCCGGCATCCGTGTCTTCTTCACGGTGCGGCTGGACTGGTAGGCAATGTTTTCGGTCATCCGTGAAAGGCGGCTCGAGCCGCTGCCCGGCCGCGAGGCCGGCCGCGGCAGGGTGGAGGCGGTCCCCGGGATACCGCTCGCTCCGGCAGCGCCCGCAGCGTCTTCCGTGCGCTGCGAACTGGTCATGACAGTCCGGGCTGGATCAAAGATTTCCTCGCTCTGCTCCCCGCCCGTAAAGTCGCATTCCACGGACACGCCGGCGCGGAACTTGTTCGCTCCCAGCAGCGGCTCGAGGGTGGAATTGATTTTGGCCATCAGATCCGCTTCCACGTGATGGCGGTAGTCCAGCGCCGCTTCGGAAGGCTCCGGACCGTCCAGCGTGCCCGGCGCCCTGGGCTGTCCCAGCAGGTTGCCGTTCATGTCCAGCACCGAAACGGCATCCGCCGAAAGCCCTTCCACCGCGCTGGCCACCAGGTGGTCGATGGCCAGCACGTTCTGCGGCGCCAGCCGGGCTCCGGGACGCAGCTTCACCAGGACGCTGGCTTTGGCCGGCTGCTGCGCATCGAGAAACACGGAGTCTTTGGGAAAGGTGAGGTGGACACGAGCCTGTTCGACTCCTTCGAGCGACATGACCGACCGTTCCAACTCGCCTTCCAGCGCCCGCCGGTAGTTCACGTGTTCGGTGAATTCGGTCGCGCCAAGATTGGTTTTGTCGAACAGTTCGAAGCCGATCCGGCCGGTTTTGGGAAGCCCCGCGGCCGCCATGGAGATTCGCATTTCGGCGACCCGCGCCGAAGGCACCAGAATCGAGCCGCCTCCATCGGACAGTCGATAATCCACGCCGCTCTCTTTCAGTTTTTGCATGACGCCGGCGGCGTCTTCGGGCGCCACGCCGGTGAACAGCGGCCGGAAGTCAGCCTCTCTTTGATGGTGGACCAGCGCGTAGACGCCGCCAGCCACCAGCAGAAGCGCCACAGCGACGGAGATTCGCTGCCGAACAGAGAGGCTGGCCAGAATCTTCTTCATGCGCTTGGGGCCGCGAGTGGCCTTGGATAAGATCGGCGGATGCCAAGGAAAACTTCAGCGTCAGCCACTCCGCTTTGGAACGTTGGGGCGGGCGGCGGGGAGAGAACTAAAAGACCTTCAACCGCAGGTATTTCTTGGGGTTCTGGCGAAAATCGCGAACCGCCTCCCGCAGTTCCCTGGCGGCGCCGTTGAGATTGTCGTACAGCACGGTGGTGGAGACGAGCGGGCTGGCATTCATCTCATCCACTCTCTGGCTCAAAGAGGCGATCAATCGATTCGCGCTGCTATATGCCCGGTCGGACTGCAGGTATTCATTGGCGCCCAGCCTTTCGGCGAAGCGCTGCAACTCGTGGACGGCGGCCACCAATTGTTCGTACTGGGCGCTGTCGACGAGCAGTCGTCCGGCTACACCCTGCCCGGATTGAAGCTTGGCCAATGTCAGATCGAGGCCGGAAAGAAAATCCAGGACCTGCTGATGGAGCTTGTCGGTGCTCAGCAGGGCGCCCACGGTGCTGGTGGTGTTGATGGCTGTGGCGACGCCGCGCTGGAGCTCTGTCATGCGGTGCATGAGGTCCCTGTAAAAGCTGTCGCCTCGCATGAACTGGCCAAACTGATTGCGGCCTTGCTCGATATCGGTCAAGGTTGCATCCACCTTGCGCAACTGCGCGGTGAACTGGGCCAGGTCCAGTGTTTTCAGCAATTCGGGCTGGTTCTTATAAATAATCTCGGCGCCCGCTGCGATGCGCGCCGCGGCCGTCCCGCTGGTGATGTCCACGAACTTGTCGCCGATCAGCGACTCGGAGCTGATCTGCGCGTAGGAATCGATGGGTATAAGCGGGAGTTGGGACCGCCGCACTTTCATGGTGACTTTCACCACGCGGTTGGGGTCGTTGGAACCGGAGAGTGCCACCTCCGCCACTTTTCCGACGTCAATGCCGTCCACGCGCACCGCCGAACCTTCCCCCAGCCCGGTGGCATCGGGAATGTAGAGATACGTTGCCGCCAGTTGTTGCACCAGCGATCCGCCGGTTAACAGGTAAACCAGGGTACCGAGGATTCCCGCCGCTACGACCGAAACAACGATGACGCGGGATTTCGCCCAGGTGATTTGCGCCGGCGACGGCATTTCACTCGGATTGTACCGCGGCTGCCCGCCGCACCGTGGATTACAACCTCCGCGCTTTCTGTTAATGTGTACGGGTTGGGGAGCAGTTTGAAAATCCGTTCCAGAAAGTTCGACGGCCGCTGCGCCAAGCACAAGCGGTACAACCCCGCCGTGGACGGACGCGGCGGCATCCGGGGTGGCTGCTCGCGCTGCAACCTGCTGTTCGACATCTGGGAAACCTCCCTCAAGCTCAACCAGTTGATCCGCAAGTTCGACCCCAGCCACGATGATCTGCAGCGCCCCTCCCGTCCCAAGGAGCCGCTCCACGACCCGCGCCAGATGAGTCTGATCTCGGAGTAGCCGGATGGACGTGGCCCCCGCGCCAGCATGACCGGAGGACGTAGCGGCCAGTGATAAACTGAAAGAGATCCGGAGGGCAATCTTGAAAATCTTTCTCGACACCGCAAACCTGGATGAACTGAGGAAGGGCGCAAGCTGGGGCATCGTCGATGGAGTTACCACCAACCCCACGTTGATTGCGAAGGAGGGACGGCCCATAGCCGAGCAGGTCCGCCTGATCTGCGACATCGTGGACGGCGATATCAGCGCGGAAGTGGTTTCCACACAGGCCGCCGCCATGATCCGCGAGGGCAAAGAGCTGTCCAGGATCCACAAGAACATCGTGGTCAAATGCCCGCTGACGCGGGACGGCATTCAGGCCACCAAGGCCCTCAGCAGCGAGGGAATCCGGGTCAACGTCACCCTGTGCTTCTCGCCGGCGCAGGCTTTGCTGGCCGCCAAGGCCGGCGCCTACATCATCAGCCCGTTTGTGGGACGGCTGGACGACGTCGCCTGGACCGGAATGGACCTCGTGCGCCACATCATCCAGATCTACAAGAACTACGGTTTCAAGACGCAGGTGCTCGCGGCCTCCCTGCGCTCGCCCACGCATGTGGTGGATGCCGCGCTGGCGGGCGCTCACATCGGAACCATGCCGTTCAAAGTCCTGGACATGCTCTTCAATCACCCCCTCACCGACAAGGGCCTGGAGCAGTTCCTCAAGGACTACGCCAAAGTATTCCAGGAGACGCCCGTCGCCGGGTAAGACTGTTCACGCATGCCGGGCAATCTGGCTGGGTCGTTTACGGCGGCGGAAGCTGTTATCCTTGCGCTTGCCGTCGCGCTGTTGGTGTTTCTGGCGCTGGTGGGCATCCGCAGATGGAAGAATTCGCGCATCTCGCCCGAAGAACGGGAGCGCCGCCGCCGCGAAAAACTGGTGATCTTGGGGAAAATGGGCGACGCCACGCTGGTGGAAGTCCGCGACGATCTCCTGTTCTATACCTATGGCGTCCGCGGCATTGAATACACGGCCTCGCAAGACGTCACCGGCCTGAAGCAGCACATACCGCAGGATCTCTCCTCGCTGGGCGTGGTGTCCATCAAGTACGATCCCAAGAATCCCGCCAACTCGATCGTCGTGGCGGAGGATTGGAGCGGCTTGCACTACCGCAGAAGCGCCGGTTAACAAGTCCGCAGGCCGAGTTGCAGTAACATTAGTCCTGATTGGAGGTTTCTGTGCGGTCCTCTCTGTTCGCACTCATCGTAGTGACTCTCGCCTTCTCCGCCTCGGCTCAGCCCCAAAACCGCGGCTACTACCGCTTCCCGGCGATTTCCGGGCAAACCATCGTCTTCACCGCTGAAGGCGATCTCTGGGAAGTCGGCATCGAGGGCGGCACGGCCCACCGGCTGACCACGCACCCCGGCGAGGAAACCCACGCCGCGTTCTCGCCCGATGGCAAGACCATCGCGTTTTCCGCCAACTATGAAGGCCCAACCGAGGTCTACACTATGCCCGCCGCCGGCGGTCTGCCCTCCCGGCGCACGTTTGAAGGTGGCGCGACGGTGGTAGGCTGGTCGCCCGGCGGCAAGATCCTCTACGATACGCGGCGATATGCCACTTTGCCCGACGACCAACTGGCCACCATCGACGCCGACAACCGGGTAGAGCTAGTTCCGCTCGCGCAGGCAGCCCAAGGGACCTTCGACAAGACCGGAGCCAACCTCTTCTTCACCCGCTACCCGTTTCAGGGCAGCTATGCCAAACGCTACCAGGGCGGCACTGCGCAGAGCATCTGGAAATACGCTGCCGGCCGCGAGGCCATCGCACTGACCGCGGACTTTCGTGGCACCAGCAAGGACGCCATGTGGTGGAATGGCCGCATCTACTTCCTCTCCGACCGCGACGGCACCATGAACCTCTGGTCCATGGACGAAAACGGAAAGAACCTGAAGCAGCACACCCGCCATCAAGGTTGGGACGCGAAGGATCCCTCGCTCTCGCAAGGCCGAATCGTGTACCAGATGGGCGCCGACCTGCACTTGTACGACATCGCATCGGGCGCCGACAAGGCCCTCCCCATCGAGCTCTCTTCCGACTTCGACCACCTGCGCGAGCACTGGATCAAGAACCCGCTCGACTACGCCACCGCCGTCCACGTCTCGCCGGATGGCTCGAGCGTGGTCCTCACCTCGCGGGGACGCGTATTCGTGGCGCCCCTCAAAAACGGCCGGTTCGTGGACGTGGCCGAGCACAAGCCCGGCCGCTTCCGCGATGCCCGCTTCCTGGATGCCAAGAATCTGCTGGTGCTCTCCACCGAGAGCGGCGAGGTGGAGTTCTGGAAGGTCCCGGCCAATGGCGGCGGCACGGCCGAACGGCTGACCACGGACGGCAAGGTGCTGCGCTGGGAAGGGACTCCTTCGCCCGACGGCAAATGGGTGGCGCACCAGGACAAAGACAACCAGCTCTGGCTTCTGAACGTGGCCGACAAGACCCAGAAGCGCATCGCCACCGTGGCCACCAGCGGCGATTCGAACGCGCAGTTCAATTGGGTGCGATGGTCGCCCGACAGCCGCTGGCTCACCTACGACGTGGAAACGCCCAACCTGCTGGAGCAGATCCTGCTGTATAGCGTGGACACCGCCGTATCGACACCGCTCACCACCGACCGCTACACCAGCCAATCGGCCTCTTGGAGCCCGGATGGCAAGTGGATCTACTTCATCTCCGACCGCAACCTCCGCTCGGTCGTGGGCGGCCCCTGGGGCTCGCGCGCGCCCGATCCGTATTTCGACAAAGCTGACAAGATCTATTTGCTGGCGTTGAAGAAGGGCTTGCGTTCGCCGTTTGAACCGCCGGACGAGTTGCACCCCGACGCCAAGGAAGAACCGCCAAAGCCGGCCACCGATACCACCAAACCCGCCGAGCAATCCAAAACCGGCGAAACGGCCAAGCCCGCCGATACCGCCAAAGCCGCGGACGCCGCCAAACCGGATGCCGCCAAGACTGATGCGGTGAAAGTCGAAATCGATCTGGACGGCATCGCCTCCCGGCTGCAGGAAGTCCCCGTCGCGGCGGGCAACTATTCCAATCTGGCTGTCGTGGGAAAACGAATCTGCTACGTAAGCCACGACGCCGAGGATCAGCAGAAGACTGCCATCGAGTGTTTGGATATCGCCAACAAGGGCGACAAGCCCGACACCTTGATGGAAGGCGTGGGCGGTTTCGAAGTGTCGGCCGACGGCAAGAAGATGCTGATCCGCAAGCAGAACGATCTCCTGGTGGTGGATGCGGCCGCCAAAGGCTCGGCGCTCAAAGATCCCAAGACGCTGGCCGACAGCACCGTCGATCTCAAGAACTGGACCTTCTCCGTCATTCCCAGCGACGAGTTCCGCGAGGCGTTCCAGGACGCCTGGCGGCTGCATCGCGACTATTTCTATGACCGCAACATGCATGGCGTGAACTGGGAGTCGATGCGCAACAAGTACGGAGAGCTGATCACGCGCGTGCGCGACCGCGAGGAGTTGAGCGATCTGATCTCGGAGATGGTCAGCGAGCTTTCCACCCTGCACACCTTCGTAGTCGGAGGCGATATACGCCGTGGACCCGACCAGATTGCGCTCGCTGCCCTCGGCGCTCGCCTGACGCGCGATGCCAAGGCCGGCGGCTACGTGATCGAGCACATCTATCAGTCCGATCCCGACCGTCCCGACCGGCTGTCGCCGCTGGCGCGACCCGGCGTGGATATCTCTGAAGGCGACGTGTTGGTCGCGATCAACAATCAGGACACGCTCGGCGCCGTCGACCCTTCGGAGCTGCTGCGCACCCAGGCCGGCAAGCAGGTGCTCCTGCGGGTGAAGCCGAAAGGCAAAACCGACACCCGTGAAGTGGTGGTGAAACCGATCACCATGACCCAGGAGAACGACCTGCGCTACGGCGAGTGGGAGTACACGCGGCGCCTCGCGGTGGAGAAGGCTTCCGCCGGGAAATTCGGCTACGTGCACCTGCGCGCCATGGGAACCGGCGACATCAACCGCTGGGAGGAAGAGTACCTGCCGGTTTTCACCCGCGACGGCCTGATCCTCGATGTGCGGCACAACAACGGCGGCAACATCGACAGCTGGATTCTCGGCAAGCTGCTGCGCAAGGCGTGGATGTACTGGGAACCCCGCGTGGGCGCGCCTACCTGGAACATGCAGCAGTCCTTCCGCGGCCACCTGGTCGTGCTGTGTGACGCCTGGACGGCATCCGACGGCGAGGCCTTCACCGAAGGCTTCCGCCGTCTAGGCCTCGGCAAGGCCATCGGCACGCGCACCTGGGGCGGCGAAGTCTGGCTCAGCTTCAGCAATTTCCTGGCCGACCGCGGCATCGCCTCGACGGGCGAAAATGGCGTCTTCGGCCCCGACGGCAAATGGCTCATCGAAGGCCACGGCGTCGATCCGGACATCGTAGTGGATAATCTCCCGCACGCCACCTTCGAAGGCAAAGACGCGCAACTGGAAGCGGCCATCGAGTATCTCAACGCCCAGGTCAAAGAAAAGCCCGTCACGCAACCCGTCGTCCCGAAGTACCCGGATAAGTCATTCCACTATCCGAGCGAGCCGGCCGCGGCGGGGAATGTGAGAGAGAAGCGGTAACGCGGCCGTCTAACTTAGGACGAGCAACTCAGCGAATTCGGTCCCCTCGCGTCGCAGCGCGCCGGGCGACCTCTGCGAGAGAGCGCAGGACGGCGTTGACTGCGTCCGCATTCGGAAACAGGTCAGCGACTTCCGGGTCAACAACAACAATGTTGGAGTTCGCTTGAAGTCGCTCGACATATTTCCCGCGGATCACCGCTCCGAAATCCGAGCGCGTGTACTTGGGGCGTAGTTCATCTCCCAACGCTTTCACCTGCCTTCAGTAGATCTGGCGAGCATCGAGGAGTCGACGGGAACGGCACTTACCGTCAGTGCAGACAGGGGCAGGATGATCCGATGACTCGCGCCGAGCTGCCAACAAGCTGGCAGCCTCACTCCTGTGCCAGAATACATGGATGCTCCCGCGCCTGACCGAGCGCAAAGAGTGGAAATTCTTCGGCGTCCTCCCTAAGGCTGACCTTGGCCTCGCCACCGCCTGGTGGACGGCCCTTCTGCTGCGAGGAATCCTGCCGGCGGTCTTTGCCATCGTGATGGGAGTGCTTGTCGCCGCAGTGCAGCACGGCAAATCGCTCGCAGTCCCGCTCGCATTTACCGGCGCGGTCTTCATCCTGCTCCAGGTGCTCAGCCCCATCCACCAGGCGGTCAGCGCCAATCTCGGCGACCGCACCGCCGCCTGGCTCTACGACCGCCTCACCGAAGCCTGCGTGCGCCCGCCCGGTATCGGGCACCTCGAAGATCCGGCGCTCACCAGCGACCTCACCGTCGCGCGCGACTTCGACCTCGCCATGACCGGCCCGCCGCTCGCCATCTCCTTGGACTTCATCGCCAGCGGCATGATCGAAATCATCGGCGGCGTCGCCTCCGCCGTGATCCTCGCCCGGTACGCCTGGTGGGCGGCCCTCTTGCTGGCGGGCGCGTGGCTCGCTACCCACTGGCTCCTGCGCGAGAGCGCCGTCTGGCGCGACCGCAACACCAAAGAGGTCCGCGGCGCCCAGCGCGACGCCGATTACGCCTACCGGCTGGCGGTGGACCCGCCCGCCAGCAAAGAACTGCGCCTCTTCGGCCTCGCCGGCTGGACCATCGGCCGTTTCGTCGCCCGGCGCACCCGCTTGCACGAGCTGCAGTACGCCGCCACGCGCCTGCGCGAGCGCCCCGTCATCTGGAGCATGCTCCTGGTGGTCTCCGCCAACGTCCTCGTGTTTTGGCTCCTCGCCAGCGCCGCCGTCGCCGGCCGCATCAGTCTCGGCGAGGCCGTCGTCTACGTGCAGTGTGCCATCGGCGTGTCGCTGATCGCGTTCGGCGGATTCAGTTGGGCGCTGGACGGAGCTTCCGCACCCGCCGCCGCGGTCCTGCGCCTGGAGGCGGCCATGCGCCCCGCCGGCGCCCTGCGCTCCGGCGATCGCCCCGCGGGCGCGAGCCCGGCGCGCGAGATTCGTCTCCACGATGTCACCTTCGCCTACCCCGCGGGCACATCGGCCGCCGGCAGCGCTTCCACGCCTGTCCTCGAACATTTCGATCTCACCATCCCCGCCGGCTCCTCGCTTGCCATCGTCGGACAAAACGGCGCCGGTAAGACGACCATCGCCAAGCTGCTGTGCCGGCTCTACGACCCGCAATCCGGCGCGATCGAAATCGACGGCTTCGACATTCGCGAGTTCGACCTCGCATCCTGGCGCTCGCGCGTCGCCGCCGTATTCCAGGACTTCATGCGCCTGGAGCTGCCTCTGCGCGACAACGTCGCCCCGGCCGGCGCCCCGGACGATGTCATCCGTGCCGCGCTGGAATCGGCCGGCGCTGCGAACCTGGCCGCGCTCGACACCGTGCTCGCCCGCGGCTACACCGGCGGCACCGATTTGTCCGGCGGCCAATGGCAGCGCATCGCCCTCGCCCGTGCATTGGCAGCCGTCCAACTCGGCGCCGGTGTCGTGCTGCTCGACGAGCCCACCGCGCAGCTCGACGTGCGCGGCGAAGCCGAGATCTTCGATCGCCTCCTCGCCGCCACTCGCCGCTGCACCACCATCCTCATCTCGCATCGCTTTTCCACCGTCCGCCACGCCGATCGCATCTGCGTGCTCGAGCACGGCCGTGTCATCGAGCTCGGCACCCACGACGAGTTGCTGGCTCTCGGCGGCCGCTACCGGACCATGTTCGATCTCCAGGCCCAGCGGTTCAACGTTCCCGAAGACGAGGAGGGCGCCGCCTATGACGTCCTCTCCTGATCGCGACCGCCCCATCGCTCCGCTGCCCCCGGCCCTGTCGTCCATGTGGCGGCTCTGCAAGCTGGGGTATCGCCACGAGCCGCGCTTGATGGCTCTGGCGTTCGTGCTCTCGCAAATCGCCGCGCTGCCCGATGCCCTCCTCGCGCTGTGGCTGATGCTGCTCGGCAAAGGCGTCCTCGAACACCAGCCCGGCATGGTGCGAGGCGCAGCCATTGGCCTCGGCGTCTCGACCGCCGCCACCTGGTTTCTCCGCACCGTCAGCACCCGCGTGCAGCGCCGCTTCCGCGACAAAGTCACCATCGCGCTCGAATCCCACGTCGCCCGCTTACAGGCATCCATCGTCACCGTCGAGCACCAGGAACGCCCCGAGTATCTCGATCGCCTCTCGATGCTCCGCAACCAGGTGTTCGTCCTCGACCACATGTACGTGTCGCTGTTTTCCACTCTCGGCTGGATCCTGCGGCTGGGGGTGACCATGGGACTGCTGGCATCGATTCACCCCGCGCTGCTTCTCCTTGCGGCATTCGCCTTGCCCACCGTGCTGACCGCGACGTGGCGGCCCGAGGTTGAAAGATCCGCGCAGGAGCGCGGGGCGCAGGCCAATCGCCTGTCGCGCCACCTGTTCACCATCGCCACCACCGCGCCGCCCGGCAAGGAAGTGCGCGTCACCGGAATCGGCGGGCGCCTCATCACCGAGAGGCGCTCGGCGTGGGAGCGCTGGTACGGATTAGTGTCGGCGGCCCGGTGGGGCTCGGCTTTCTGGCACGCGGTGGCGTGGGCCGTGTTCGGCCTGGCGTACGCCGGCGCCGTGGTGTTTGTCGCGTCTGGCCTGCGCGCTCCCGGCAGCCAGGTACTGCTGCTGCTTGCCGCCGGAGCGCGTCTCTCAGCCTACATCGGCGCCACCATCGGCGAGATCGGATTCCTGCGCGGATTCTGGATGGACGGCTCGCGGCGCCTGGCCTGGCTGGAAGATTACGCCGCCGCCGTGGCCGCCTCGGGCGATCTGCCCGCTCCCGTCGCCCTGTGTCGCGGCATCCGCCTTGACCACGTGTCGTTCGCCTATCCCGGCACGTCGCGCCTGGTGCTCGATGATCTCTCGCTCACCATACCCGCGGGCGCCGTAGTCGCCATCGTCGGCGAGAACGGCGCTGGCAAGACCACCCTGGTGAAACTGCTCGCCAAGATGTACGAGCCGTCCTCCGGCTCCATCCTGGTCGACGGAATGCCGCTCGCGCGGGTAGCGGCCGTCGAATGGCGCGGGCGCCTGGCGGGCGCGTTCCAGGACTTTTTCCGCTTCGAATTCCGCGCCGGCCACGCGGTCGGTTTGGGCGACGTCCCCCGGCTGGACGATGAGCCCGCCGTGATCGCGGCTGTCGGCCGCGCCGGCGCCGCCGACGTGGTCGCTCGCCTTGCCTCGGGCCTGGACACCCAGCTCGGTCCGACCTGGCCGAATGGCGTCGAGCTCTCGTTCGGCCAGTGGCAGAAGCTCGCCCTGGCGCGCGGCTACATGCGCGAGGAGCCGCTGCTGCTGGTCCTGGACGAGCCGACCGCCGCACTGGACGCCGAAACCGAGCACGCGCTGTTCGAGCGCTACGCCGCGGCCGCGCACGGCACGGGCGAGAACTCGAGCGGCCGCATCACGATCCTGGTCTCCCACCGCTTCTCCACGGTCCGCATGGCTGATCTCATCGTAGTGCTCGACGGCTCGAAGCTGGTGGAGTTCGGCACGCACGACGAGCTGATGGCCAAAAAAGGCCATTATGCCGAGCTCTACGGCATTCAGGCCGCCGCGTACCGCTGAAGACGTGGCCCAGACTCCCAGTCTGCCATGTCCGCACTCATGCGGACACGCTCTCCCGCGCCTCAGCCGTCTGGAAGCCTGGTTGGTATGGCTACTGAGCGACCCCGTTTATGCCATCGCTCCACATAAGCCCCGCCCCCGTGCAGGCGCCGAGCCGCAACCGTGAGAAAGCTATCTTTCCGGCAACTCTGCGCTCAGCCGAGACGTCGGTCTGCTGCCCGATGTGCTACTAGTCTCGCCGGGGTATAGCCTCCGGTTGAACACCCGTAAAAGAACGGAGGGAAGAAGATGCGCCCTGCCGCCATTCGCACGGCCGTGCTCCTGACTGGGTCCGTCCTCCTCGGCTGGGGCGGCCCACAGACGAAGGCTGATGGCACGAGTAGCAACCCTGTCAAAGGCAGCGCTCCTGGAAATCCGACGCTGTTCGAGGTTCGGCAACAGTGCAACGAGATAGCAGCGTTCTTCCCGGTTGACGTTGCTCTCGCCCGGGCAAAGCCCGACAGCACCAAGTTTGAAAACGGCCAAACATGCCAGCTACCACGATCCAGCCCTTCCACTTCGATATCTGCCACCAGCTTTGGCTTGTCTTCAATCACCTCGCCTTCTAATCGGAGCCCCAGCGCTTTCCGGACGGTACTATGCGCACCGTCGCAGCCGATCAGATACCTGGCCCTCAACGTTGGGCCTGTGGACAAGGTCGCGTCTACTGCATGCTCATTCTGCGCGAAGTCGACTAACCGCGTACCGAACTCGACCTGAGGTCCGAAAGTGCGTAACCGCTCGCGCAGGATCCTCTCGGTGGTTCCCTGCGGGACCATCCATGCGTCGAGTGGCGCAAGAGCTGAAGGTTGGAACCATGAGCCTCTACTACTACGTCAACACCAAAGCTGACCTGATCGCGGCGATGGATGATGCTCTGATGGGCGAAGTGTTACTGCCCTATGTGCCCAAAGATTGGCGTCGCGCACTTCTCCAGATCGCTCGGCAAACTCACGACGTTTTCATCCGCCACCCGTGGGCTCTCATGGCGATGCTCTCGGCCGCTCCCGGAGTCAACGCCATGCGCCACCTGGAGCAGTGTCTGGAAGCGCTGTCGGACACGCGTATGACCAACAGACAGAGGATCACACTTCTAGCCTTGATCGATGATTTCGTATTCGGGCACGCCCTACGCGAGGCGGCTGTCCACACGCCGATTGACTCTAAGGTTGCAAGCGCACTGCTGAAAACTGGTAGTTTCCCGCGCCTGAATGATGTGTTCAGTGAGGTGCGTATCGAGCCCGGCAAAGAGCGGTTTCAGAAGGGACTGCGGGCGCTGATGTCCTCAGTGGCCGGAAAATAAGCACGGACGTAATAGATTGCGCCCGCCCCGCATAAATACCTTTTGACAAATAATGAATGACATGTCATTTTTGTTTTATGATCCGAGCACTACTTCGCTCTTTGCTGGTTTCGTTGCCGGCAGCGCTCGTCTACCTCGCCGCACTGCCTTGCCTGGCTTTGCGGCTGGACCGCTGGCTCGGCTTGGTTTGGCGGTTGCCTCCGTGGATTGACGCGCTGGCGCTTGGTTTGATTGTGGCGGGCGGCACGCTGGCGGCCTGGTCGTTCTGGGCCTTGACGGTTCAGGGGCTTGGGACGCCGAACCCGCTGGTGCCAACTACCAGGGTAGTGGAGGGCGGGCCCTTCCGCCGTTCGCGGAATCCACTGATGCTGGGAGGTTGGGTGTTGGGCGCGGGGCTTGCGATCTTGCTGCGGTCGGCGACCCTGATGGCGCTGGTCGGACTCGTGGCGACGGCCGGAGCCGTATATGTAAGGCGCGTCGAGGAGCCGCGCATGCTGGCACGGTTCGGGGAAAGATGGAGCGCGTATGTCCGCCGGACGCCGCGGTGGATCCTGCTGACGGTCGTGCTGGCGGGAACGCTGGCGGCGGTTCCGTCCGTGACGCATGCCACGCCGCCCGCGTACGAAACGCTGCCGGCGATTGTGGTGCAGATCCAAGGTGCTTGCGAGCACGCACATCCGGGAGCGCCTCGGGTTCACGCCGAAATATCCCGGCTTGGAGAGCGGGCTGCCGGAGGCGCTGGGTGAGGTATAAGCAGAGCGAGAAAATGGCGCAGCGCAAGCAGGCGCGCCGCCGGCGCCTGCTGGGGACCGCGATCGCGCTTTTCGGCCGGGTGGGATATCATGCCGCCACGGTTCCCATGCTCGTCGCGGAAGCGGACACCTCGACGGGCGCGTTCTACCTTTACTTCCGGAACAAGGAAGACGTTTACGTGGCGGCGCTGGAGGAAATCGGAGTTCGCTTGGCGGCGGCGTTGAACGAGGAGGCGGCGCGGGAGACGCGTCCGGAGCGGAAGATGGGGGTGGTGGTGAAGGGCTTCGTGCGGTGGCTGGCAGGGAACCCCGCGGAAGCCCGCATGCTGGTGGAAGCCGCCGCCCTGGGAGGGCGGATGGAAGAAGCACGGCGCACCATCATCGAAAGCCACGTGCGCTCGGTGGCGGCGGCGCTGGAGCACCTCGCGCCGTGGTTCGACGCGCAGGAGCGCGCAGTGGTGGCGCGCTGCTGGACCGGAAGCGTGCTGGAGGCGGCCCTGGGATGGTTGGCGCTCGATGCGGAGAAGCGGCCGGAAGCCGAACGGCTGGGCACGATTGTGGCCGGATACAATTTGCGCGGCGCGGCGCTCGAGCAATAGCGGCGCGGCGCCCTCGTCATTGCCCGAGCGTTTGACGTCTTCCCGCGGGGGAAGAACCTGGACAGCCCGTTTCAGGACTGGATCGCACCAGGCTCCGGAGGAACTTGCGCCGGCTTTCCTTCCCTGCGCCTCATCAAATGATGCATGGCAAAGGGTACTTCGTCGGGATGCGTGGCGCACCAGGTGACGATACGCTCGAACTTCACGAGATCGTCGGGGATAGCGCCGATTTCCATCAGCTCGGTTTCGATTGTCTCTGCATCGCGCATAGCAGTCTTAGCATTGCACGTCAGGACATTCACGCGTGGGGCAACAGGTGTGAATCGGCTCCGGCTGCCCGGCCCCTCATTTCACGGCGGTCACGGGATTAACCTCGTGAAGCTTGGTACTCAGAAGTGACGTTCCGGCCCACCGCCCGCCGCACAATTTCCGAATGGAACCCCTCAAAGTCTGTTTTCTGGAGCGCTGGGCATCGGCGTGCAACAAAGCGGCTATGCGCACTGCCTGGCTGGCTCTCGCCCTCTGCATGACTCTGGAACCCGCGGCCTCCGGCCAGCGGCTCTATTGGGGCGTGATCGGAGGAACGGGTCTCACCCCGGATTTTCCCCACTACGACCTGAGCGCGCCGGCGGACGCTTACGGCAACCCCGCATACCACTTCGCGCACCTGCCCGGTTCCCGCCGCTTCATTTTGGGTGGCCTGCTGGAGGTCCGGCTCAGCGGCAATCTTGCCCTCGAGACGGACGTCTTGCATCGGCCCCTGCCGGACATCGTCGTCTTCACGGAATTTCCGGTCGGCAGCCCCAGTGCGACCACCACCTACAAGTTCCAGGCGAATACGTGGGAATTCCCCGTCATGCTGAAGTGGAACCTGCCCTACTCGCTGGCGCGGGGGCGAGTCCGGCCGTTCCTCGAAGGAGGTCCGGCCTTCCGCACCTCGCAGGACGACTCGGCCGTCCTGCCATCGCAATTCGGAATCACTGCCGGCGTGGGCGCCGCCATCCACTTTGGCAAACTGCGCATAGCGCCCACCATCCGGTATACGCGATGGGACAAAGAGACACAGTTTCCGCGTTATTATCCCACCAAGCCCGATCAGGTCGAGTTTCTCACCAGCGTGGCTTGGGGGACGCCGTCAGACCCGTTCCATGCGGAGGGGCACCGGTTGAGTCTCGGGGCCCTGGGGGGACTATCCGCAATCGGTGAGTTTTACGACCCTGGCAACGGAGTGAAGGAACGCATCGGCTATTTAGCCGGGGCTTCGGGGCTGCTGGACCTGCGCCAAGACCTGGCGCTGGAGGTCGATGCCATCTACAAGCCGCTGCACAACAGCTTCTATAAAGTGCTGACCTGGGATTTCCCGGTGCTGGCGAAATATCACTTGGCAAAGCTGGGGCCGGCGCCGTTCGTCGAGGCGGGGCCATCCTTCCGGTCCGCGGGCAATCTCAACGGCTACAATCCCTCGCATTTCGGAGTGACGGCCGGGGGCGGCGTCGAAAGGCGCAAGGGCGGGCTGCTTCTATCCACGGTGCTGCGCTATACCCGCTGGGTTAAGGATGGGCCGCCATATTCTCAGGGGCCTGGCGAGCCCGATTATTCGCGGACGAATGCAAATGCCGTGGAACTGATATTCGGAATCGGTTTCTAATCAATGTCGCAAGTCAAATCCGCGGGTCCGGGTCCCTCGCGTTATCATTGCCGATAGATGGGACTCTTCTACGTTGGTTGCCGGGTCCTCAATCCCGTGACTTCCAAGTCGGTCGCCGTACGGCGCCTGATGGTCGACACGGGCGCCGAGTCCACGTGGATCAACGCGACTGTATTGGAGGCGATCGGAATTGAACGGCGCAAGAAGGACCTCCAGTCTCAGTTGGCGAACGGCCAGATAATCACGCGCTCGGTTGGCTACGCCGTACTTACCGTGGATAAATCGGAGACCGTGGACGAAGTCGTTTTCTGCCGAAACAGGCGATCTCCAACTGCTCGGCGCGCGCGCTCTGGAAGGTCTGAATCTGCAAGTGGATGCTCGCCGGAAAAGGCTGGTGGCCGCCGGTCCGATCGTCAGTGCAGCCGCCGTACCTCCGCGTTTCGGACGGTTGGTGCAGGTGCCTCCCGGGGCGCCGAAGACTCGCGGAAGGACCCGGACGAAGACGCACAAAAGGCCTCGGGGCGGAAGAATCGGGCGAGCTTGAACCGCGTAATTTTTCCAGGCCTCTTAGCGGCGTTCCATCGGAATTGGGCCCACGCGGCCACATACGCCAGGTTCAAAGGCAAGGCCCACCATATTTGGACCGGCGATCGCCACAGCCGTTTCGCCACGCTTGTCAAGGAATAGAAACGCTGGTTGGCATACCGGAATCCCGCCAGCAGTTCGTCTGCGCTCATTTGCTTCGGCCGGAACACAACGTCGGTCCTGCCGTTGAACTTTCGCCAGTCTCGGGTCAATATGCGCCCCTGGGCTTCCAGCCTCCGGAACAAGGGCGTGCCCGGATATGGCGTCAGCATGTTGAACGTCGCATTCTCGACGCCCGTGTTTTCCAGCAAATCGAGGGTCTCTTCGAAGATCTCCGGAGTGTCGTGGTCGAAGCCAAACACAATCCCCGCTTGCACCGCGATCCCATGCGCATGGACCCGCTGGATAATGCCGGAATAGTCTTTCACCCGGTTGAAGCCTTTGTGCACCTCGGCCATGCTCAACTGCGACACTGATTCGAGGCCCAGGAATAACTGTTTGCACCCGCTGCGTGCGGCCGCCTCCAACAGCTCGTCGTCCTGCGCCGCATCAGTGCTCACCTGGCTGCTCCACCATTTGCGATGCGGCGCGATCGCGCGAAACAGCTCTTTCGCATACTCCTTATCCGCCGCAATATTGTCGTCCCAGAAGATGATCCTCTTTCCTCGGAAAGAAGCGTATTCGGCTGCCACCTCGGCAATCGGTCTTTTCCGCAGCCCGTGCCGGTACATCGCCACCACGGCGCAGAAATCGCAATGGTTCGGACATCCCCTGGTGGCGAACAGGACACCGCTGGTGAAATCCTTCCGGTGATAGAGTGCTTTGCGTGCCATGGGGGCGCCTTCCAGAGACGGCGGGCTGTCGTGCCAGTACACGCGCCGGTAGGCTCCCGTTCCAAAACCGCTCAAGAACTCTTCCCACAGGCCTTCCGCTTCTCCCACGAAGATCACATCGGCGTGCCGGGCAGCTTCCTCCGGCAGCAGCGTCACATGCGGTCCGCCCATCGCCACGCACGCTCCGCGCGACCGGAACCGCGCCGCCAGTTCGTAGGCGTGATAGGCGCTGGGTGTGTGAAACGTGATGCCCACGACATCCGGGGAGCCGGTCCAGTCGATCTCCTCGGCCTCTTCATCGACGTGAACTACCTCCCAGTCGGGTGGCACTCTGGCCGCCAGATACGGCATGGTGATCTGCTGAAAATTGAGAAACCGCGGCCTTCGAGCCATGCGAATCCCGTCCGACGATGCAGTAATCAGCAGGAGTTCCGGCATAGCATCACCGTTACCCGTCAGCTTGCTTGCCCTGAGAGCTTCCGCCGCGGCCGTACGTA
>Ga0335081_10005030_pt1 | contig 20881 bp, 14 predicted proteins | sample Lox_Sample_35_FD_206713 | JGI IMG/M metagenome (GOLD analysis project Ga0335081, IMG submission 206713) | Soil microbial communities from Loxahatchee National Wildlife Refuge, Florida, United States - Lox_Sample_3.5 | ecosystem: Environmental > Terrestrial > Soil > Wetlands | place: USA... | reverse complement strand
TTCGAGCAGCAGCGGCGGGGGCTACAGCTACGGCTAGCCCTCCCCGGGGCGGCGACGGCGGGCGCCACCGCAACCGCTGTCGCCGCCGTCCGCCTCGACCGAATCCGACACGACCGCTCAGGGGCTGGGGCTCCAGGAAGTCCGCCTACGATCCACAGCCGTTGATTGCATGCAATCGACGCCAAGATCGCATACAATCTCGGGAGAATCTTGCTATATGTGCGTATCTGCCCCTTTCTTGGATCCATCACGTGGAGGATAGGACCCGATGACCGCGCAAACGACCGACGCAACAATCCTCGCAGAGAGCTGGAACGACGACCCCCGCTGGGCCGGGGTATGGCGGCCGTATACGGCCGAGGAGGTGATATCGCTCCGGGGTCGGTTCCCCGTCGAGCACACGCTGGCGCGGCTCGGTGCCGAGCGGCTCTGGCGCCTGCTGAACGGCGCCGAGCCGGTGGCCGCGCTCGGCGCGATGACCGGCGGCCAGGCTGTGCAGATGGTCCGCGCCGGCCTACAGGCCATCTACCTCTCGGGGTGGCAGGTCGCCGGCGATGCGAACTCTGCGGGCCACACCTATCCGGATCAGAGCCTCTACCCGGCCAACAGCGTGCCGATGCTCGTGCGGCGCCTGAACAACGCGCTGCTCCGCGCCGACCAGATCGACTGCACGGAGGGCCGCGACGACATCTACTGGCTGGCCCCGATCGTTGCCGACGCCGAGGCGGGCTTCGGGGGCGCGCTCAACGCCTTCGAGTTGATGAAGGCCATGATCGAGGCGGGCGCCTCCGGAGTGCACTTCGAGGACCAGCTCTCCTCGGAGAAGAAGTGCGGCCACCTCGGCGGAAAAGTCCTCATCCCGACGAGCCAGTTCATCCGCACGCTCACGGCGGCCCGGCTTGCAGCCGACGTGCTCGACGTGCCGAGCCTCGTCGTCGCGCGGACGGATGCGCTGAGCGCGACACTCCTGACCAGCGACGTCGACCCGGCAGATGCAGAGTTCCTCACGGGCAAGCGCACGGGCGAGGGCTTCTACGTCGTACGCGACGGGCTCGAGCCCGTCATCGCCCGGGCGCTCGCCTATGCACCGTTCGCCGACCTCGTCTGGTTCGAGACCTCGACACCCGACGTCGGCGAGGCACGCGAGTTCGCCGAGGCCGTCCACGCGACCTTCCCGGGCAAGCTGCTCGCATACAACTGCTCGCCGTCGTTCAACTGGAAGCGGCACCTCGATGACACCGAGATCGCCTCGTTCCGGGAGACGCTCGCCGCACTCGGCTACCGGTTCCAGTTCGTCACCCTGGCCGGCTTCCATTCCGTGAATGCCGGCATGTTCGAGCTCGCCCGCGGCTACGCTGTCGACGGCATGACCGCTTATGTGCGCCTGCAGGAGCGCGAGTTCGAGCTCGAAACCGCGGGCTACACGGCGACGCGCCATCAGCGGGAGGTCGGCGCCGGGTACTTCGACCGCGTCGCCGAGATCGTCGGCGGGGGCGAGTCGTCGACTCTGGCCCTGCGCGGCTCGACCGAGGCAGCGCAGTTCCAGCCCGAGGCCGTCTGATCCCGCGCACGACGACCTCGACGCTCGAGGTGACCGCGCCGGCCGATGCCGGCGTGCTCTCGGCCGAGGCGCTCGAGCTGGTCGAGCTCCTCCACCGTGAGCTCGGACCGGAGCGGACCGCGCTGCTCGAGCGAAGGCAAGAGCGGCGCAGCGAGCTCGCCGCCGGAGCAAGGCCGGACTTCGTCGCCGCCGCCGGGTCGGACTGGTCGGTCGCTGCCGCCCCGGGCGATCTCGCAGACCGCCGCTGCGAGATCACCGGACCGCCGGACCGGAAGATGATGATCAACGCACTCAACTCGGGGGCAAAGGTGTTCATGTGCGACTTCGAGGATGCCTGCTCCCCGACGTGGTCGAACATCGTCGACGGCCAGCGCAACCTGCACGACGCCGTCCGGCGCACGATCTCGTTCGAGACCCAGGCGAAGCGCTACGACCTGTCGGGCGACATCGCGACCATCGTCGTCCGACCCCGAGGATGGCACCTCAGCGAGAAGCACGTGCTCGCAGGCGGCATACCCGTATCGGCGAGCCTCTTCGACTTCGGCCTCGCCGCCTTCCACAACGCCGGCGAGTTGCTCGAGCGAGGGAGCGGCCCCTACTTCTACCTGCCCAAGCTCGAGAACCATCTCGAGGCTCGGCTGTGGGCCAGGGTGTTCGAGCTCACCGAGTCGGCGCTCGGCCTGCCGAAGGGGTCGATCCGCTGCACAGTCCTGATCGAGACGATCCTCGCCGCCTTCGAGATGGACGCGATCCTCTACGAGCTGCGCGAATACGGCTGCGCTTTGAACGCCGGCCGCTGGGATTACATCTTCTCGACGATCAAGACGTTCGACGCGCTGCTTCCCGACCGGGCCCAGGTGACGATGTCCGTCCCCTTCATGCGGGCCTACACCGAGCTGCTCGTGCAGACGTGCCACCGCCGGGGGGCGCACGCGATCGGAGGGATGGCGGCGTTCATCCCCCAACGCCGGGATCCTGCCGCGAACGAGGTCGCCCTGCAGAAAGTGCGCGACGACAAGCTCCGCGAGTCGGGTGACGGGTTCGACGGGACCTGGGTGGCCCATCCCGACCTGGTACCGGTCGCGATCGAGGTCTTCGACGGCGTCCTCGGCGCCCGTCCCAACCAGATCGACCGGCAGCGGCCGGAGGTGGAGGTGACTCCGGGCGAGCTGGTCGACTTCACGGTTCCCGGCGGCGAGATCACCCACGCAGGGCTGCGCGCGAACGTCTCGGTCGGCGTCCGCTACCTGGATGCGTGGCTGGGCGGGACGGGGGCTGCGGCGATCGACAACCTGATGGAGGACGTCGCCACCGCCGAGATCTCGCGGGCCCAGGTCTGGAGCTGGGTGAACGCCGGCCGCTTCGTCTCGGAGGAGGTCGAGCGCGAGATCGCCGCCGTCAAGGCGGCACCTGAGGCCAGGGGACTCTTCGCCGACGTCGCGCTCGGAGAGCGGGTGCCCGAGTTCCTCACCCTCGCCGCCTATCCGCGGCTCGAGGGGTAGCAGAGAGACCTCTCTCTAGCCCCGGCCCTCGCCCTGCCGGCCGACGACGGCCCAGATCGCCTCGGCGGGCCGGTCTCCGATCGCCCACAACCGGTGCGGGGCGCTGCCGTCGAAGGAGATCGCGTCACCCGGGCCTAGCTCGAAGCGATCGAACCCGATCTGGACGCCGAGGCTGCCGCTGAGGATGTACCCGTACTCCTTGCCGCTGTGTCGCATGAGGGAGTCCTCCGGACAAGACTCACTGCCGACCTGGTAGGTGAGGCGGAGGAACTCGACGCTCGGGTCGCTCGCCGAGGTCAGGCGCTCCCAGATGACGCCCGAGTCGAGGTTGATCACAGCGCGACGATCGGCCGGGACGACGAAGCCAGAGCCGTTCGGACTGACCGGCGAGGCCACCGCGACCGGCGCGTCGCCGACGGCGAACAGGTCGCCCATCGTCATCTGGAGCTCGCGCACGAGTGCCCACAGCGTGCTGACGCTCGGATTGACCTTGTCGCGCTCGATCTGCGAGATCAGGCTCGCCGAGACGCCGATCCGTCTCGCGATCTCCCGGAGGCTGAGACCGAGCTGCTCGCGCTGGGCGCGCAGGCGCGGACCGATGTGCGTAGGCTCGAGGAGGTCCGATTGGTTGATGAACGCCGGTTCGGTCATCGGAGTCGTCCTGGCACTCACACTAATCGCCTCGAGATCTCGGCGGCGATTCGCTCGGCACCCGGGAGATGCGCGTCTTCGAGCGGCGGACTGTACGGAATCGGCGAATCCGGAGTGGCGATGCGCCAGGCATCGTCGAGATCGCCCAGCGCCTCCTCGGTCGCACGCGCGAGCACCTCTCCCGCCCAGCCGCCTGTAAGCGGTCCCTCTTCGACGACGACGAGCCGCGTCGTCCTGCCCACGCTCTCTGCCACCGTCGCCGAGTCGAGGGGCCGGAGCGTCCGCAAGTCGACCACCTCGGCCTCGATGCCGGCGCCGGCGAGGATGTCTGCCGCAGCCAGGCTCTCGTGGACTCCGCGCATCGCCGAGACGATGGTGACGTGGCGGCCGGGGCGTACGACCGCGGCCTCGCCGAGCCTCACCGGGGCCCCGTCGACGCCGCCCTGCAGCGTGTAGAGCCGCTTGTGCTCGAAGAACAGCACCGGGTTGTCGTCGGCGATCGATGCCAGCAGCAAGCCTTTCGCATCTGCGGGCGTCGACGGCGCGACGATCTTGATCCCGGGCACTCCCATCAGCCAGGAGACGGGCATCTGCGAGTGGATCGCCCCGAACCTCCCACCCGCGCCGACCACCGAGCGGATCACGACCGGGACGCTGACCTCGCCCCGAGTCAGGAACCAGTACTTCGACATCTGGTTGACGATGCTGTCCATCACGAGCGTCAGGAAGTCGCCGAACATGATCTCGACCACCGGGCGAAGGCCGGTCACGGCAGAGCCGAACGCCGCGCCGGCGAGCGCCAGCTCCGAGATCGGCGTGTCGAACACCCGGTCGGAACCGTGCTTCTCGAGCAGGCCGCCGGTGACGGCGAACACGCCGCCGGCGACCGCGACGTCCTCGCCGAAGAAGATCACGCGCTCGTCGGCAGCGAGCGCCTCGTCGAGGGCCTCGCGCACGGCTGCGCGGAAGTCGAGCTCGCGGAGAGCGCCGGAGACGGCCGGTCGGGCCCGAGGCTCCGACGAAGGCTTGGCGACGGCGCCGGGTTTGCCGTCGAGCGCCGCAATCGCCTCCCCGACGCGGGCGGTGCCGCCCTCCTCGACGACGAGGCGGACGATCGTCCCGTCGGACTCGGCCTCCATCACCACAGTCGCCTTGTCGGTCTCGATCTCGGCGAGCGCGTCGCCGCGCACGAACGGCTCGCCGGGCAGCTTCAGCCACCGGAGGATCGTCGCGTCCTCCATCGAGTCCGACAGCTTCGGCATCTTCAGCTCTCGAGCCACGGTCAGGCCTTGAACTCGGGTGTCGGGCGGGGCTCGGGGAACGGCGCGGCCAGGCCCTGCTCCTCCATCCGGGCGAGCTCGTCGGCGACGGACCGGTCGAGCTCGTCGATCCGTTTCGGCTCCACGCCGTCCGACCCGAGCCGATCGCGCAGCACGACGAGCGGGTCGCGCCCGCGCCAGCGGTCGAGCTCGCCCTCGGGCCGGTAGGCGCCCGGGTCGCTGCGCGAGTGCCCGACGAAGCGGTAGGTGATCGCCTCGACGAAGTACGGCCCCTCGCCCGAACGAGCGTGCCCGACCGCACGCTGGGCCGCCTCGCGGACGGTCCACGCGCTCATCCCGTCGATCGTCTCGGCGGGAACCTCCATCACCTCCGCCCTCGCCCGGATCGGGCCGGCGGTCACCTCCTCGAAGGCCGTGTACTCCCCGTACCCGTTGTTCTCGCAGACGAGCACCACCGGGAGCTTCAGCACCTGACAGAAGTTGAGGCACTCGAAGAAGTAGGCCTGGTTCGTCGCCCCGTCCCCGAAGTAGGCGACCGCGACGCCGCCCGAGCGCCGCAGCGCCAGCCCGGCGCCGGTGGCGGCGGCGATGCTCCCGCCGACGATCCCGAAGCTCCCGATCAGGCGGTCCTTCGGCGAGGTGACGTTCATCGAGCCGGCGAGCCCGCCGTTGATCCCGGTGGCGCGCCCGAGCATCTCGTCGAGCAGGGCCTGCGGGTCGACGCCGAGTGCGAGTGCGTGACCGTGGCCCCGGTAGGTGGCGGCGACGCGGTCTCGATCCTCGAGGACGCTCGCGAAGCCAACCGCAACCGCCTCCTGACCGGAGTAGAGGTGGGTGGTCCCGTAGACCTCGCCGCGCAGGAACAGCGACTGGATCAGGTCCTCGAAGCCGCGGATGAGCCGCATCCGGCGGTAGAGCCCGAGGTAGAGCTCGGGGTCGAGACGTACGTCGGCGTCGGCCGACGCGGTCATGTGCCGACGCGCTCGCCGAGACGCTCTGCGAGGTACTCCCAGTCCCGCTCGAAGCGGTAGGAGTGGCGGTCGGGCGGCCCCGGCGCCGAGGTCTCGAGCCACTTGACGCTGCCTCCGGCGGTCTCGTAGAACGCGTGGATGCAACCGACACCCGTCCAGAAGACGTCGCCGGGTCGGAGCGTGTAGCGGTCGCCGTCGGCCACGACCTCGACCTCCCCCTCGAGCATGACGTACGACTCCTCGAAGGGATGGTCGTGCGGGTGGGCGACGGCGCCGGGCTGGTAGGCGACCATGAACATCGTGTGGAGCTGCGCGTCCAGACGCTTGTCCACCAGCATCTTTACCGTGATGCCGCTGTAGAGAAGCGCCGCGGTCGCCATGCTGGCGGAGACGGTTGGGGCGCGTAGGCTCGAGCCGCGTCCGAGCTTGCCGACGTCCATGTCGGCCGCCGACAGATGGAAGAGGTTGCGGTTGCGCGGATCGCGTAGATCGAGCTCCGCCGGGGGATCGTCCGGCGCCGGGCCGAGGAAGAACGTGTCCGGCGGTTGATCGCTCGGCCGCGGTCGGGGCGAAGCCATCTCGATCCAGCGGGCGTTGCCCTCGCAGCGCCAGGCGTGCGGCACTCCGACCGGGATCGCGCCGCAGGCGTCGGGTCTGAGCGTCACTCCGTGGCCGTCGAGCCAGAGCACCGGCTCTCCCGACAGCACGTAGAAGCTCGACTCGAACGAGTGCACGTGCACGTCGACGTGGCCGTCTTCGAGCTCGACCAGCAGGAGCCCGGTGTGGGTCGAGCCGGTTTCGGCCCCGATCAGGATCGCGCGACTGAGCCCGCTCGAGTGGCCGGAGAGTCCCGGGACGAACTCGATCTCCTCGCTGCGGATGAGGCGGTAGCGCTTCATGTGGGCGAGAGCGACGCGTCGAGTAGGTCCGCGCCGCGAACGTAGGTCTTGCCGGCGACCAGGAGCTCCTCGGCCGGGAACCTGGTGAGGATCCGGTTGCCCTCCTTGGTGACAACGACCTCTTCCTCGATCCGGGCCGCGGAGCGGCCGTCGGTCGCCGCGCAGTAGGTCTCGAGCGCGAACACCATTCCCTCCTCGAGCTCGATCGGGCACTCGAGCGAGTGCACGCGCGAGATCATCGGCGGCTCGTAGAGCCCGACGCCGACACCGTGGCCGAACTGCAGACCGAAGCAGCTCTCCTCGCTCGGGAAGCCGAGCTCCTGGGCGGTCGGCCACACCGAGGCGATCTCGTCCGTGGTCGAGCCCGGCCGGACGAGATCGATCGCAGCATCGAGCCACTCGCGGCACTGCTTGTACGCGTCCAGCTGCGGCTGCGAGATGCCGCCCACGTTGAAGGTGCGGTAGTAGCAGGTGCGGTAGCCCATGAACGAGTGGATCACGTCGAAGAACGCCTGGTCGCCCGGACGGAGCAGCCGGTCCGAGAAGACATGCGGGTGCGGGTTGCAGCGATCTCCGGACACGGCATTGATCGCCTCGACCTGCTCCGAGCCGAGCTCGAACAGGAGCTGCTGCGCCCGCGCGACGACCTCGTGCTCGTGCACGCCGGGACGGAGCATCCGGTAGATCTCCTCGTAGACCGCATCGACGATCCCGCAGGCGTGATCGAGCAGCGCCACCTCATCGACGCTCTTGAGCTTCCGCGCCTCGAGCATCACGCGCGAGCCGTCGGTGACATGGAGGCCGGCCCGGCCGAGAGCCTCGATGCTCACGAGGTCGGCCATGTCGATCCCGAGCGGCTCGCCCTCGAGCCCGCGCTCGCGCAGCTCGTGGGAGATCGTCGAGGCGAGTCGGTCGGGGATCCCCGTCTCGGCCGGCATCGCACCCCGCATCGGCGCGACCCCCGCCCGGAAGTTCTCGGCCGGGAGCCACGGCGCGTACAGCTGGTGATGCCTGGCGGCCGAGCCGAAATCCCAGAGGATCGGATCGTCGCCCCGCACGAGCAGCACCCAGCGGGCGTTCTTGTCGCGGGCCCACTCCCCGATGTGGGTGCTCGTCACGTAGCGGATGTTGTTCGGGTCGAAGAGCAGCAGCGCTCCGAGATCGGACGCCGCGAGCATCTCCTTCGCACGCGAGAGCCGGTAGGAGCGCAGCCGTGCGAAGTCGACCCGCTGCTCCCAGTCGACGCCCATCGTCGCTCCGCGCGACGCGATGTTCAGGCTCCGGTCGGGCAGCCCCAGGTTCGTGGTCTCTGTCATGTCGCCCCCGCTCTGGTCGCCTCCGCGGCGGCGAGCCGGCGAAGCCGGAGGTAGAGCGCCATGAAGTCGACGTCCCCGTGGCCTCCTTCGATCGTCTGCTCGAGCAGTCCGCGAAGCTCTTGGGTGAACGGAAGTGTCACTCGCGTCTCGCGGGCGAGGTCGAGAACGAGGTCGACGTCCTTGAGCATCATCGCAGTCGTGAACGTCGCCGAGAAGTCGTCGCGGAAGAGCGGCTCGCTCTTGTAGGCGAGAAACGGCGAGTTGATGACCGAGGCGCCCAGCACTTCGGCCAGCTTCCCGCGCTCGATCCCGCCGGCCTCCCCGAGCAGGACCGCCTCCGCAAGCAACTCGGCCGTGCCGCCGATGAGGACCTGGAGGACCAGCTTCGCCACGCGGGCACGCTCGTCCTCACCGACGTAGAGCACGGTCTTGCCGATCGCGCCGAACAACTCGTCCATCGACTCGAACGCACGCTCGGGCCCCGAGACGAGAATCGTGAGATTGCCCGACCGCACGACGCCGGGGTTCCCGCTGACCGGCGCGCGCAGGTACTGGACGCCGGCCTCCGCCGCGCGTGCCGCGACCTCCCGGGAGGCCTCCACCGAGACGGTGCTCATGTCGATCAACGTCGTGGCCGGCCTCGCACCCTCCATGATCCCGCCGGCTCCGAGGGCGACCTCGGCGAGGGCCTCGTCGTTGGCAAGCATGGTGATGCAGACCTCGGCGTCGCGCAGTGCGTCCGAGGCGGTATCGAGGACGTTTGCGCCGCGGCCTGCGAGCGGCTCTGCGCGCGCCCCCGTTCGGTTGAAGACGGCGAGCGGGAACCCGCAGTCCAGTAGGCGCTCGGCGATCGCGAGGCCCATCTTCCCGAGGCCGACGACCGCGACGGTCGGGCGCCCGGTCACCACAGCTGCCTGCCTCCGTCAACCTCCAGAGAGACCCCGTTCACGCCGCCGTTCTCGAGCAGGAAGATAGCGGCGTCGGCGATCTCGTTCATCGTCACCGGCCGTCCGATCGGCGTGTCCGACGTGACGGCTTCGAGAACCGCCGGCTTGCTCGACCACTCGGGGCTGTCGCCGACGATTCCCGGATGAAGCGCGTTGACGCGGATCGGAGCGAGCTCGACCGCGAGCGTCCTCACGAGCCCGACGACTCCTCCGTTCACGGTCGTGACGGTAGTCGAGCCGCCGTACGGCCGCTGGAGCGCCTGCCCGCCGAAGATGAGGATCGAGGCGTCGGGGGCGAGCCGCGAGGCAAGCACATGGACGACCTCCGTGTAGCCCACGAGCTTGAGCGTGACGAGCCTCATGGCCTTGCCGATGTCGTACTCCCGCGCGGAGTTGTAGTCGCGTTCGATCGCAGCCAGCACGAGATGGGCGACCTGGCCGACCGGCTCGAGCTGCGCGGCGATCGTCTCGGGCTCGGCGAGGTCGAACGCGCAGAACCGCACGCCTCCCGGCCCGTCGATACCGGCGGCGATGTGCGCGCATCGCTCGGCGCTACGACCCGTGATGAAGACGTCCCGCCCGCGGGCGGTGTACGTCTCTGCCAGATGGAGGCCGAGACCCGAGGTTCCGCCGACGATGACCACTGCTCCGCGCGCCACGACGCAACGATAGTTCTCTCGTACAGTCACAGTCAACTTCGCCGAGCGGGCTCCAGCCCAGCAAAATTGCCGATCTTGCCCGAAGGCCGGCAAGGTGATAAGACTCGCGCAACACTCGTTCAGCGTGTCTGGACGGTCGAGCAACCGAGCAGAAGGGAGGAGCAGTGCCCAAGCGCGTTCTGTTCCGCGGCGGCCATGTCCTGAGCATGGATCCGCAGGTGGGCGATCTCCACGGTGGCGATCTCCTCGTCGAAGACGACCGAATCGCTGCCGTCGGCTATTCGATCGAGAGAGGCGACGCCGAGGTGATCGACCTCGCGGACTGCATCGTCATCCCGGGCTTCGTCGACTCGCACAGACATACGTGGGAGACCGTCATTCGCGGCATCGCGCCCGACGTCAGCCTCGCCGGCTACTTCGACCTGGTGCTCGACCAGCTCGCGCCTGCCTATCGGGCCGAGGACGTCTACGCCGGCAACTACCTCGGCTCGCTCGAGGCGATCGATGCGGGGATCACGACGCTGCTCGACTGGTCCCACATCTCGAACACGCCGGACCACGCCGACGAGGCGATCCGCGGCCTGAAGGAGGCCGGGCTCCGGGCCGTGTACTGCTACGGGAACCCGAACACGTCGCTTGCCGCGTGGTGGTACACGAGCGAGCTCGAGGCACCAGAGGACATCCGCCGCGTGCGCGACCGGTACTTCTCGAGCGACGAAGGGCTGCTCACGCTCGCGATGGGGACCCGCGGCCCCGGGTTCTGCACACCCGAGGTCGTCAGGCACGACTGGGAGCTTGCGCGCGACGTCGGCGCACCGATCTCGGTCCATGTCGGGATGGGGCCCTACGCCGGCCGCTTCTCGATGGTCTCGCAGCTGAACAACCTGGGTCTGCTGGGGCCGGACACCACCTACATCCACTGCAACTACCTCTCCGACGACGAGTTCAGGCTGATCGCCGACTCGGGCGGCAAGGTCTCGATCTCCCCCTCGGTCGAGATGGCGATGGGCCACGGGACTCCGCCGACCGCCAGGGCGCTCGCGCACGGGCTTCGTCCGAGCCTCAGCATCGACGTCGTCACCACCGTGCCGGGCGACATGTTCACGCAGATGCGGTTCCTCTTCGCCTCGGCCCGCCTGCTCGCCCACGAGGCGGCGTTCGCCGCCGGGAACGAGGAGGAGCCCGTGCTCCTGACCTCGCGCGAGGTGCTCGAGTTCGCCACGATCGAAGGCGCACGGGTCTGCGGGCTGGAAGAGCGCACTGGTTCGCTCACCCCGGGGAAGCAGGCCGACCTCGTCGTCCTCCGGTGCGACCAAACCAACACCTACCCCATCATCGACCCGGTCTCGACGGTGGTGCACCAGGCCGACACGAGGAACATCGACACGGTGATGGTCGCCGGCACGCTGCTCAAGCAGGACGGCCGACTCCTCGCAGGCGACCTGCACGGTGCGCGCGACCGGGCGGCGAGCTCGCTCGACTACCTGCTCGGCCACACGACGATCCGGTCGGAGTGGGTCCAGGGCGCGACTGCGCCCGCCGCTCGCTCCCGTTGAGCCGCCGTGTGTACCCACACTTGACTCGTTCGTGCAGCGGTCATACACTCGCGCGGTCGTGACCGAGGGCCACGCAATGGACGTTTCCCCCAAGCCCGTCCACGGCGCCTGCCTCAGCGAATCGAGTCTCCAAGAAGGAGGACAACGCACGTGAACACCATGTCTCGAGTGTCCTGGCGTCGTTCGGCGGCAGCCGCCACCGTCCTCGTCGCGATCGCGGCAGCAGTCGTGATCGGCGGCGCAAGCGGATCCCGTTCGAGCACCCAGAGCCCGAAGATCGCTTACCTGTCGTTCGCGGTCGCCAACAGCTATGACGCTCCGATGCTCTCCGCAGCGAAGTCGGTGGCGAAGAGCGGCGGCGCGTCGGTGACGGTCTTCGACGCCGCGAACGACCCGAAGAAGCAGCTCTCGGAGCTTCAGACGGTCATCGCGTCCAAGCAGTACGACGGGATCATCGTCCAGCCGATCTTCGGGCCGCAGCTGATCCCGACGATCCAGCAGGCGATCAAGGCGGGGATCAAGGTCGTCAACATCGACCAGATCCTCGGGACGAACCCGAGCACGGCAGCCCCGCCGGTCAAGGGCCTCTCGGGGAATGTGGTCTTCGTTCAGACCGAGATCGGCACCAAGCAAGGGCAGCTGGTCGACAAGGCGTGCGCAGCGCTGAAGGCGAACCCCTGCAAGGTCGGCTACCTCTACTCGGTGAAGGTGTCCTCGCTCGACAGCGCCATCCGCAAGGGCTTCAACCAGGCGACGGCCGGCCACGGCGTCAAGGTCGTGACCGAGGGTCAGACGTTCTACAACCCGGCCGACGCGCTGAAGGCCTCTCAGACGATGCTGCAGGCCCAGCCCGACCTGAACGTCATCGTCGGCGCAGACCAGGGCGCGACCGGCGCCCAGCAGGCGCTGAACGGCAAGTCCGTGACGCTGATCGGGTACGGCGGCGGCGGGGTCGGGCTCAAGGCGGTCGCCTCGGGCGCCTGGTTCGGCACCGTGATGCAGCGCCCGGCGACCGAGGGCAAGCTCGGCATGCAGTGCCTGATCACGGCCATCAAGAGCGGGAAGAGCTGTGGCGGCATCGACGTGCTGGCCAACCTGCCTGACGGCGGGGTGGTGACGAAGGCCAACGCGTCGAAGTTCACGGCCGAGTGGCCCGGCTAGAAGGCGTAGCTTCCCCGGCGTGAGCGCGAGCGCCGGGCCTGCGTATCTCGAGCTCCTGGACGTCGCCAAGCACTTCGGCGGCGTCCAGGCGCTCGACCGCGTCAGCCTCACCGTGCACAAGGGCTCCGTGCACGCGCTTGTCGGCGAGAACGGAGCGGGTAAGTCGACCCTCGGACGGATCGTCGCCGGCGTCCTCGGCGCCGACGGCGGACGGGTCATTCTCGACGGCACCGACGTGACGTTCAGGTCGCCCCGCGAGGCGCTCGAGCACGGCGTCGCCGCGATCTCCCAGGAGCCCTCGGTCGTGCCCCGCCTCACCGTGGCGGAGAACGTCTTCCTCGGCGTGGAGCCGACGGAAGGCGGGTTCATCCGGAAGCGGCCCCTTCGGAACGCATATGCGAAGCTCGCTGCCGACGCCGGCTTCGACCTCCCTGGCGGGATGCCGGCGGGGCGGCTGCGAACCTCGGAGCAGCAGAAGGTCGAGATCCTCCGGGCCCTCTCGCGCGACGCACGGCTGATCGTGATGGACGAGCCGACGGCCGCACTCGGCTCGCACGAGGCGCGGCAGCTCTACACGATCATCCGCGGGCTCGCAGCGAGCGGCAAGACGATCATCCTCATCTCCCACTTCCTGCGCGAGGTGCTCGAGCTGGCCGACACGGTCACCGTGCTTCGCGACGGACGGCTCGTGAAGACGAGCCCGACCGCAGCCGAGACCGATGCCTCGCTCGTCGAGGCGATGCTCGGCCGGCCGCTCACGGCCACGTTCCCGCCGCGATCGCTCCCGCCGGCGGGCGCACCGGTGCTCATGCGGGCGCGAGACCTTCGCGCCGCGGGCGTCGAAGGGGTCGGCTTCGACCTGCGAGCCGGCGAGATCCTCGGGCTGGCCGGGCTCGTCGGCGCCGGGAGGACCGAGCTCGCGAGAGCGATCTTCGGTGCCGCGAAGGTCGAGTCGGGCGAGGTCGTGCTGCTCGAGAGCGTGAGGCTGGGGCGGAGCCCGCGTCGCAGCCTCTCGGCCGGGCTGGCGATGATCCCGGAGTCCAGGAAGGACGACGGGCTGATCTTCGGGCGCTCGACGATCGAGAACGCCACCATCTCCCGGCTCGATGCGCTCACAACCTTCGGCGTGGTGCGTCGAAGGCGTGAGCGCCGGGCTGCGACCGCCGTGCTCGAGCGCTGCGGCGTCCGCGGGGCCGGCTACTCGGCCCCGGTCGCTCAGCTCTCCGGCGGCAACCAGCAGAAGGTGCTCCTCGCGCGCACGCTGCTCTGCGAGCCGCGCGTCGTGATCGCCGACGAGCCGACGCGCGGTGTCGACGTCGGCGCGAAGCGCGCGATCTACGACTTCCTCACCTCGCTCGCCGCCGACGGCCTCGGGGTGATCCTGATCTCGTCTGAGCTCGAGGAGGTGATCGGGCTCTCGCACCGTGTGCTCGTGATGCGGCGAGGCCGGATCACGAGCGAGCTCGAGGGCGAGGCGATCACCGAGGCGGCGATCCTCGGTGCGTCGTTCGCCGAGGGCACGGGATGACGACCAGAGTGGTCGCCGAGGAGCCGGCCGGCGTCTGGTCCTCGGTCCGGTCGCGGGTCCACGCAAGGCGGATCCGCAGCGCCGCGATCCTCGTGCCGTTCTTCCTGCTCTTCGGGGTGTTGTGTTTGACCAGCAAGCCGTTCTCGTCGCGCGCCAACCTCCTCGACATCCTCGACCAGCAGTCGGCGACCCTGATCATCGCCGCAGCGGGCACGCTCGTCCTGATCGCCGGCGGAATCGATCTCTCGGTCGGCGCGGTCTACGGCTTCTCGGCCGTCGTCTCGGCGCACTTCGCGCTGCACCAGAGCGCCGGCCTCGCGATCTTTCTCGGCATCGGCGCCGGCCTGCTGATCGGGATCGCCAACGGACTCGTGATCACCACGCTCCGGATCAACTCGCTGATCGCGACCCTCGGGATGGCCTTCATCATCAACGGCTGCTCGAACCTGGTCACGAACGGCAACCTGCTCGTGCTCTTCAACAAGACCGCGTTCGGCGAGCTGGCGCGCACCGAGTTCCTCGGCGTGAAGACCTCGATCTGGCTGATGGTGGCAGTGGTGATCGCCTTCGGCCTGCTGCTCGCAACTACCGCCGCCGGGCGTTACATGTATGCAGCCGGCGGCAACGCGGAGGCCGCGCGGCTCGCGGGCGTGCGCGTCGCCGGGATCCGCGTGCTCACCTTCGCCCTCAGCGGCGCCGCGGCCGGTCTCGCAGGTGTGATCGACACCTCGCGCGTCCTGAGCGCCCAGGCCTCTCCCGACGACACGACGCTCGCGTTCACGGTGCTCGCCGGGATCGTTGTCGGCGGCACGAGCATCGCGGGCGGCGAGGGGGCGGTGTGGCGGTCGGTGGTCGGCGTCCTCTTCATCGCGCTGATCGGCAACGGCTACCTGCTGCTCGGCTACGACCCGCTCTACGAGCAGATCACCGAAGGCGCGCTGTTGCTGCTGGCAGTCGGGCTCGACGCCGTGTCACGCCGGCGCGGCTAACTTGCTCTTGGGGCTTGCCAGCCGCAGCCTCGATGCGATGGAATGTCGGTGTGGCGACTTACGATCCGGCTCCCGACCGCTACGACACGATGCTGTACAACCGCTGCGGTCGCAGCGGCCTGAAGCTGCCCGCGATCTCGCTCGGCCTCTGGCAGAACTTCGGCCACGATCGCCCGCTCGAGACTAGCCGCGCCATCCTCCGCCGCGCCTTCGACCTCGGCATCACGCATTTCGACCTGGCCAACAACTACGGCCCGCCCTACGGCTCGGCCGAGGAGGTCTTCGGCCTCGTCCTGCGCACCGACTTCGCGCGGCTCCGCGACGAGCTCGTCGTCTCGACCAAGGCGGGCTACGACATGTGGCCCGGCCCCTACGGCGAATGGGGGTCGCGCAAGTACCTGCTCGCGAGCCTCGACCAGAGCCTCGACCGGATGGGGCTCGAGTACGTCGACATCTTCTATTCTCACCGCTTCGACCCCGAGACGCCACTCGACGAGACCATGGGCGCCCTCGCGACCGCGGTCGCGCAGGGCAAGGCCCTGTACGCCGGCATCTCCTCCTACTCCGCCGCGAAGACGCGCGAGGCGGCGGAGATCCTGCGCGCCCTCGGCGTCCCCCTCCTGATCCACCAGCCGTCGTACTCGCTCCTCAACCGCTGGATCGAGCCCGAGCTCCTCGACGTACTCGGCGAGGAGGGAGCGGGCTGCATCTGCTTCTCGCCGCTCGCGCAGGGTGTCCTGACCGACCGCTACCTGAACGGCGTTCCCGAGGGCTCGCGCGCCAGCCGGCCGGGCTCACTCTCGACCAGGCAGCTGAACGACGAGACGATGGCGAAGGTCCGCGGGCTCGACGAGATCGCCGGGCGGCGCGGGCAGACCCTCGCCCAGCTCGCCCTGGCCTGGACGCTGCGCGACCCCCGGATGACCTCGACCCTGATCGGCGCGAGCAGCATCGAGCAGCTCGAGGCGAACGTGCGGGCGCTCGACCGTCTCGGGTTCACCGACGACGAACTCACGGAGATCGACCGCTACGCGACCGAGAGCGGGATCAACATCTGGGCGCGCTCGAGCGAGGCCTGAGCCGGCTACGCGGTGGCGTTGCAGGTGTTCTGACCGCTCGCCGTGTTGCTCGAGCCGGCAATGCCCGGCGCATTTCCTCCGAGTGTGCAGTTGCCACCCGAGCTGTTGCTCTTGAGGGTTCCACCGCCCGTGTTGGCCTGCACGGTGAGGTTGCCCTTCACGGTGTTGCCGCCTACCTGAACCGCGCCGGCATTTCCGGAAACCTGGAGGTTGCCGGCGATCGTCAGCCCGGCTCCGCCCGCGCAGGCTCCGAGGTTGCCGATGTCGATCGGCGAGCTTGCACCGGACCCCTGGACCGCCACGTTGCCGCTGATCGCCGCGCTACAGAGTGAGTTGTCGACACCGGCGGGTGCTCCGGTCAGCCCCTGGATCGACAAGTTGCCGCCGATCGAGCCCCCGGAGACCTTGATCCAGACGGGGCTCGCGGCCTGCAGGTTGCCGCCGACGGTGGCACCCTGGTCGTTGAGGGCGCCGCCCTGCTGGACCTGGATGTTGCCGTTCACCTTCGTCCCGGGGATCAGCGTGCAAACAGCCCCGGCGGGGACGGTGACGTTGCTCCCGGTGCCGCCATAGGCGCCGTTGCAGATCGTCGTTCCGTTGCCGAGCGTTCCGACGACCTGGTAGCTGACCGACACCGTCGCAGCGGCGTTCCCGGCCCTGTCGGTCGCCCCGGAGCACGCCGCGGTGAACGATCCGCCCGAGCCGCCGCTGACCGTCACCGATGCATTGGTCGCGACTCCCGAGAGGGCATCGGAGGTCTGACAGCCGGGAGTCGGCACCGATCCGGGCTGATAGACCGCGCCGTTCGTGACGCCGGTTACGGCCACGACCGGGGGTGTCTCGTCGACGTTGATGGGAGCCGTCGTCACCTTCGCCGGGTTGCCGGCATTGTCGGTGACCATGCCGGTCGCAGTCTCGCCCGCTCCCTGCCCAAGGATGACGGGTGGCGGACACGACGTAGCAAGTCCCGACCCGGTGTCCGAACACGTGAAGGTCACGGTGACGTCGCTGTTGTTCCAGCCGCTGGCGTTCGGGGGCGGGGCCGCCGAGGCGGTGATGACCGGCGGCGTCCTGTCGACGAGGAACGACTGACCCTTGAGCGTGCCTGCGAGCCCGCCGCCGACGCTGTCTGCGATGCCGCCGATCGAGCTGAGGTCGAGCTCGAGCAGGCCGTCGGCTCCCGTGCTCGCAGTCACCGTGTAGGAGCTGCCGCTGCCGGTGACGCTCGTGATCGCCGCCCCGGAGAGGCCGCTCCCGGCGAGGGTGAAGTTCGACTTGCTCACCCCGAAGACGTTCGCCTTGAACATGACCGTCCACGAGACCGACGCGGCGTTGGTCGGACTGCTGCCGACAAGGTTGATCGAGCTGACCGAGGCCTGCGAGACGTTCAGCGCAACGCCGGGAGACACCGAGCTGGCCATGTAGACCGGGTCGGCGCCGAGGGTCGGGGGCGTCGGACCGCCGGGTCCGAAGAAAGCGGTGACCGTGTAGGTGCCGGCCAGCGGCAGGGGCACGACGCCGAGCGCGGCGAACCCCGACGGGTCGGTGATCCGCGTCTGGACGATGGGTGTCCCGCTCGAGGGCGCCAGCACGAACTCCACCGTTCGCTGGCCGAGCGGCGTGTTCGTGTCACCCGAGGCGAGCATCGCGCCGATGCCGGTGTCGCTCCCATCGGTGACGGTGCCGCCGGATCCTGTGACCATGAGCGAGAGAGTGCTCGGGAGCGACGCGATCGTGAACGACGCCGAGTCCGACGAGCCGGCGAGCGTGCTGCTGCCGCCGTAGCTCGCAGAAACCTGGTAGCCGCCGGGGAGATCGACCAGCTGGAGCTGGGCCGTGGCGGTTCCGCCGGAGGTCAGCACCGTTGCGCGGGCGTGGCCGATCGCGAAGGTCACCGGCGTTCCGTCGGCGACCGGGCTCCCCGAGGCCTGCAACGTCGCGGACACCGAAACCTGTGAGCCGTAAGGCACGGGCGAAGCCGGCGGGCTCAGCGTCATCCTGGTCGGCGTCAAGGTGCTCGCGGTCTGGAGCGCCGGAGCGATCTGATTGGGCTGGTAGAAGGCGCCCGCATTGTCGTCGAGGCTCACGAGACCGACACCGTTCACGGCCTGCACCATGAACTCGATCGGGCCGCTCGTCTGCAGTGTCTTCGTCCAGAGCGTCGTGTCGGTGGTGCCCTGCGTCAGGTCGAGCGACTGCCACCTGTTGCCGCCGAGAGGCAGGTAGGTCACCCAGACGTCCTGGATACCGGCGGCCGGATCGCCGACGACGTGGACCGTGAAGGTGACGACTCCGCCCGAGCTCGAGGCGTCGACGCGCGCGATCGTCGGAGGCGCCGCGAGGGCCGAACCGCTGGTGTTGGCGCTGTAGAACAGTCGAACGCCGACGTCGGAGAACACGAGCTGGTTGTCGGTGGTCGAGCTCGGTCCCGACGATTGGTACTGCACAGGCGTCAGCATCAGCCGGGTCGAGGTGGAACCGTCCGAGATCCCGCCGAAGTAGTTGATCGACCACGGACGCTCCGGGAACAGGGTGGTCGAAGTGAACGGCGCGTGTGTCGCGCTGAGGTCGGTCGTCGGGTCTCCGGTCAGCGGCGTGATCCCGCTCGTGGCGGTGAAGCTGCCGCCAAGGAAGCCGACTCCCCGCAGGACCTGGCCGGGAACGGTGACGTCCTCGACCGCAAGCGGGAGCGCCGGCGAGCCCGGAGCCGTGACGACCCCGTCCGGGCCCTCGAGATACGTAGCGGTCACGGTGCCGCCGCCCTGAAGGTTGAGGGTCGTGCTCTGCGGTGTGAGGGTCGGCGTGTAGTCCTCGTCGGCCGAGCTCAGCCCGAGCGTCTTGCCGGGGTCGCTGCCGACCGTCGTGGGCGAGACCGCCGCAGCGGCGCTCACGTTCAGCGCGTGCTGCACCGCGGCACCCGGGGTCGTGACGCCGAGCATCGGCAGGCCGTACAGCGTCGCCTCGAGGAGCGCCTTGACGTCGATCCCGCTCAGCTGTGGCGTGGCCTCGAGGTACTGCTCCTTGGCCGCGACAAGAGCATTCCCGACAGGGACCGTACCGCCGGCGACCAGGTCCTGGGCGAAGCTCGCGTACAGCTTGGCGCTGTAGGCGACGAAGTCGGTGTCGCCGTACTGGTACCCGGTTCCGGCGACCACCGTCGCCTGTTTCTCGGCGAACGCCTGCACCCAGTCGATCGGCTGGGTGACATACGGAATCGAGTCGCCGTCGACGATGTTGTACCCGGAGTGGCAGCCGGCGCTGAAGACGATCGAGTTCTCGAAGCTGATGTTCGAGGCCGCGAGCTCGCTCGAGTCCATCGTCGTCGAGTAGTCGGCCGCGAGCGCGTTGTCGGCGCTGAAATGGCCGGCGAGGTAGATGAGGCCGTGCGGCTTGTTCAGCAGCTGCGCCCTGAGATCGTTCGCGGTCCAGGAATCGCTCGGCGCCGTGCCTTCGGGCGAGATCAGCGTGTCGTTCTGCGTCCCGCCGAGTGCGGCGCTGAAGTCGTTCGCGACCTCCTGTGCCGAGCCCGCGAGGAAGTCGTAACCGGTGACGAGCGAGGACGTCGGCGACACCGCGCCTTTCGCGTCCATGTAGGCGTCCAGCATTCCCGAGATCTCGCCGGGCGTCTCGACGAGCCGCCCGACAGGCAGGTCGGGGACGGGCAGGTCGAGCCCGTTGATGTGCAGCGTGGTCTGCGCGCCGTAGGCGTCCTGCGAGAGCACGTAGTCGAGCCTCAGACTCGCCTGGGAGGGGCTGCCGTCCGCGACCGGGGGCACGTAGTTCGACTCGGTGCCGAGGCCGGACGCATCGGGATAACGGAAGAACGGGATCTCGTGGTCGTTGCCGATGACCACGATGTCCTGGAGGCCCGCGCTCTGGGCTCGGTAGGCGTCGACGACGTTGGCGATTGCCGACGCGACCAGATTCTCTGCGTAGACGCAGCCCGGGTTGGCGTCGGCCTGCGCGAAGAGCGCCTGGACCTGCGGGCTCGCCGCCCCGACATCCACGATCGCCCCGCCGACCTGCGGCAGCGCTGCGAACGCCTGCAGCTTGCTCTCCATCGTGCTCAGCCCATCAGCCGGCATCCGCTCGAAATTGGCGAGGATCAGCGTCTTCACACCCGTGGGGACGGGAGTCGTGAGCAGCTGCGCGCCACTCGGCGCGATGTTCGCGCACGAGCTCTGGTCCTCGTGGACGCTCAGGGTGAACGGAACTCCGGGGACGTAGGCTCCGTTACGGCCGGTGACCCGGATGTAGAAGCTGCCCGAGTTGTTCCAGCTCGATGCGACGATGTGCTCGTCGGCGGTTCCGTCGGCCGCCGAATAGGCGACGAGGCTCGTCGCCTGGGCGGCCTCGTAGGTGCCGTTCGTGTCGGTGAAGCTTGCGAACGAGGAGGGTGCGAACGACGACGGCGCAAACGACGAGGGGGCGAACGAGGACGGCGCAAACGACGAGGGCGCAAACGACGAGGGGGCAAACGACGACGGCGCAAACGACGAGGGCGCAAACGACGACGGCGCAAACGACGAGGGGGCGAACGACGAGGGGGCGAACGACGAGGGGGCGAACTCCGCACTCAGCTGCTGGAGGTCGGAGGTCGAGTTGAGGCTGGTGAACGCCTGGCCGATGTCGCTGAAGAGCGCCACGTCGTAATTAGCGGGCAGCTTCGTGAGGTCGATCTGAAGGTGCTCGCCGGGAGCGACGGCGAACCTGTACCACCGAGCCTGCCCGCTGAGGTCGAGCGTTCCGTTCGAGCCGCCGTTGCCGTTCCCGTCGAGCGCG
>Ga0335081_10005029_pt1 | contig 20883 bp, 21 predicted proteins | sample Lox_Sample_35_FD_206713 | JGI IMG/M metagenome (GOLD analysis project Ga0335081, IMG submission 206713) | Soil microbial communities from Loxahatchee National Wildlife Refuge, Florida, United States - Lox_Sample_3.5 | ecosystem: Environmental > Terrestrial > Soil > Wetlands | place: USA... | reverse complement strand
CAACCACCCAACGGTGACCGAGGAAACGTGTTCGTCACGGGAGGGGGGGCTCTGAACCCCCCCCAAGGCAAGCTCGATCGGGTGGAAGCACACGAGCGCCGACCAGCGGAAACGCCCTAGGGAAGCGGTTGGAATCTCGTTTACTTAAAGTGACAACTCGGCAACGTGTCGGCCCAATTTCGACGATCGTTCATTCGTTCAATCGTTCGTTCATAACACTTGATAAATGAATGAATGACCGCTAGAGTTGTCTCTATGACCGACACGACATCTGTCCCCGTAACATGCGCATTCCCCGGCTGCGAACGGCCCGTAGCACCTCCGCCTGCCACGGGCGGGCGCAGCCGGTACTGCGACGACCCCGAGCACAATGCCTCGACGGCCTTCCGGGCCCGCCGTGGTCAAGGCGCTGGCCGTGGTGAGCCCGAAACCCTCGACCGACCGGCCAGCGTCGCCGGTGCCACCCTGCGAGAGACCGTGGCCCGCCTCGGCAAACTGCTAGGGGAGTTCCAGTCGCTGAGCACAGCTGCCGCCGAGCATCTTCAGGTGGCCACCAATCCGGAGGCAGTCCAAGCCGAGCTGGCAGCCTCCCGGGCCGAGACACTCCAGGCTGTGGCCGCCGCCCAAGCCGAAACGGCGGCCGAGCAACAAGCACGCCTCACCGCCGATGAGGCAGCAGAGGCCGCCCAAGCCGAAGCCGAGGCCGCACGGCAGTCAGCAGCAGCCGCACAGAGCCGGGCCGCCGATGCCGAAGCAGCGAGGGAAGCCGCCGAGGCGACAAAGCGCCAAGCCGAAACCGAGGCCCAAGGAGCAATCGCCCAGGCCGAAGCGACAAAGCGCCAGGCGGAGGCAGACGTAGCCGAGGCGATCGCCCGGGCGGCCGAGGCCGAGCACAAAGCCAGCGAGGCGGAAGCCGCACGCCACGAAGCCGAGCGCCAGGCCGCCGACAACAAGGCAAGGGCCGAGCGGGCCGAGACCCAGGCTCGTAAATCCGCCGAGGCCGAGCAGAAAGCCCAGGATCGGGCCGCCGCAGCGATCGACGAGCGCAACGCCGCCCAGACAGCCGCCAACGAGGCACGCCACGAAGGGCAAATGGCCGTCATGCGAGCCGAAGCCGCCGAACAGCTCCTAGAAGCGGCGCAACAGACCGCCGCCGCCCAGGCCCAGCGGGCCGAGGCAGCCGAGAACGCCCGCCAGGGAGCCGAAGCAGCGAGGCAAGCGGCCGAGCAGCACCTCACCGACGCTCAACGGCGAATCGAGGCACTCGAAGCTGGAAACCAATAACCGCCAGCGTTTCGGCAAGCGGAAATGCAAGCGCCTGGCGGTCAGGCGGGAGGGGGCCTTTAAGCAGCGACAGTGACCGTAGCTGCGTGGCTCGTCGGCGGCGGTACCGGCTCACCGGCAAGCCGAAGGCCCTCGATGTGGAACTCGATAGCCTCTCGCATCTCGGCCTCGACCTCTTCGAGCGTGGCGCCAGTTGCAGCAACGCCGGGCAGGTCAGGCGCATAGGCGCTGTAGTTGGTCGAGCCGTCTCCCTCGATCACGATCACGTACGTACTCACGACTCGCCCTCCTTCGCTACATCATCGGCCTGGCTGCCGTCCTGCTTCAATCCAGCTTGCCTCAAAATGCTGGCCAGTGTCTTGGGGTGCAGGTCGTCACTCGGCTTACCCGGCACCGTCACGACGCCTCGCTTGGTGGGGTGCTTGTACTGACGATGGCTGCCCCTCTGACGGTCGAGGTACCACCCATCATCGCTGATCAGCCTGAGAATCGCCGAAACCTTCAAGGCGCCAATCTTGGCCCATGGCACCGTTGCGCCGCTGGCGTTTCTGCAAGCGAAAATGCAAGCGTCTCAGGAGTGTTGGTCAGCCAGCCACGACGTGACCGCATACGAGGCGTGCCGATCGAGGGAGTGTCGGCCACGGTCGTAGCGCCGAGTAGTGCGGGGGTCAGCGTGCCCGGCAGCGTCTTGCACGTCTTCGAGCGGTACGCCAGCCTCCCGGGCGCCGGTGATGAAGGCGACTCGTAGCGAGTGCGGCCGAATCTCGGCCGCGCCGTCGAGGGTGGCCCGCCGGGCGATTCGCTGCACCATGCGCCACGCCTCGGGCTGGTCCATGCGCCGACCAGATTTGGTGATGAACAGCGGCCCCGTGGTCCGGCCGCCGAGGTAGTCATCGAGCGCCCGGGCCACGGGCGCCGTAAGCACGGTGCGATCACCTCGACCGCCTTTGCGCTCCAGGCGCAAGATCCGATGTCCTCGGTCGTGGGCCAGGTGCTCGACGTCCCTGCTCAGCGCCTCGTTGATCCGCAGGCCGGTGTGTGCGAGCAAGGTCAGGAGAGCAATGGAGCGAGCGCTCCCATGCGCGCCGGCGGCCGTCAGCAAGCGGCGCAGCTCGTCACGAGTGAGCCCGGGCGTCTCGCCTCGGTCAGCGATCTTGGGACGGCGCACATGCTCGACTGGTGAGTCAGGGCGCAGCCCTTCGGCCACCAGATAGCGATACCAGCTCGACACAGACGCCAGCCGCCGGGCAACAGTGCGCTGTGCGGCGCCGTCAGCTTGGAGGCTCCGAGCCCAGGCATCGACGTGAGCCCGCCGTGCCCGCAGCGGATCGACGCTATGCAACTCGCAGAAACCGAGCCAGGTCGCAAGGTCGAGGCCGTAGCTGCGTCGAGTTGCCGGGCTCTCGTAGCCGAGCAGCCACGCCGCCACCAGACGCCGGATCAGATCGTCATCGAGCGCCGGTGTCGAGCCCGGCAAGACTTCCAGCTCTGTCGTCACGGAGCAACATGATAACGGTCATTATCATGTTGTCGGAGAGGCCCTCCGAGACGCTTACTCCTGGCGTGAGGTCGCCGAGAATGATCAACTCCGCCGCCTCAGCGTCGCTTGGAACGCTTGCCGCCATCACGGCACGTCGTGTCGTCACACGGTGCACCGTCGTGATCGTGAATACTGGCGTGAACCGTTTGGTGTCTGAGACTCGGGAAGTACCTCGGACGCCTCCAGCATGGAAGGGATGGAGCAGTGCCGGGCTATGCCGGTCGACTGGAGCTGACGTGGACTAACAAACACCTCAGGCTCCTAGCCCACGAAGACGGTACCTATGAGTGGCTTGAGCCATCCGACTACCGGGTCGCCGAGGTGCGGCTTCTCCATGACGTTGCATCCGTCGGAGCTGTTAGCAAACGCCGGGCCGCCGACAACCTGTTGATTAGGGGCGATGCTCTTCATGCCTTGACGAGCCTTACTCGGCTACCGGAGTTCGCACGTGAGTACGTCGGCAAGGTCAAACTCGTCTACCTTGATCCGCCCTTCAACACCCAGCAAGCTTTCACGCACTACGACGATGCCTTGGAGCACTCGGTCTGGCTCACCATGATGCGGGACCGACTGATTCAAGTCCGAGAACTGCTGCACGATGACGGATCCGTGTGGGTGCACTGCGACGACGCAGAGCAGGACTACCTCAAGATCGTGATGGACGAGATTTTTGGCCGTGACTGCTTCGCAGGCACCATCATCTGGCAGAAGGCAGATACGCCACGGATGGATGCCAAGAAGTTCTCGGCGTCGCACGATTACCTGGTCTGTTATTCCAAATTGCCCTCTTGGCAGCCTAAAAAGCTGAATTTCGAACCTGACCTGGCTGGTTACCCCTACACGGCGGCCGAAGACGGCCGTCGCTACTCAAGCCTTACCCTTCGAAAATGGGGTGCCAACTCTCGACGCCAGGATCGCCCCAACCTCTGGTATCCCATTGAGCATAACGGCCAGCAGTTTTGGCCCATAAAGCCAGACGGGACGGAGGGGTATTGGCGCTGGGAGAAAGAACGATACGAAGAAAACAAAGACAGGATCGAGTGGCTAGACAAAGGTCACGGGCTCCAGCCGTATGTAGTTACGTATGCCCCTCCAAGCAGCGTGCGGCCATACGAAACGCTCTGGCCCAACGATGAAGTTGGACACAACCGAGAAGCGAAAGCTCATCTGAAAACCATGTTTCCGATTGAGCCGTTCGACACTCCAAAGCCGGAGCGGCTACTTCATCGAATCATCGATATCTCCACCGAGGCTGATGACGTCGTCCTTGATTGCTTCCTCGGCAGCGGTACGACCGCAGCAGTGGCCCACAAAATGCGCCGTCGCTGGGTAGGCGTGGAATGGTCACGTAATACAGTCGAGACGCATGCACGCCCTCGGCTTGAAATCGTCGTGGATGGCGACGATCCCGGTGGTGTGACCGAGACGGTCGACTGGAAGGGAGGCGGGGGCTTCCAGGTGCTGGATGTCTCGCCCTCAATGTTCGAAGCCGACAACGGCCTTGTATTCCTGGCCGACAGCATGACCAACGGGGTCCTCGCCGAAGCCACTGCTGCCCAACTCGGATTCGGCTATCAACCCGAGCCGCCGTTTGTCGGCCGTAAAGGCCGTAGTCGGCTTGCCGTTATCGATGGCGTAGTGAACGAAGCCGTCGTACGGCTTCTCGTCAACTCGGCCGGAACGTCTGAACGTCTCGTTGTCTGCGGTACGGGCATCGACCCCGAGGCCAGACCGATACTCCGAGAGCTACGGCCTGGGTCCACTCTGAGAAAAATCCCCGCTGCACTGCTCAGCGGATATAGGGCTCGTCCACCGGCGCAGAGCCAAAAGAAGGAACCTGCTGCCGTTGTGACGGCCATACCTGCGGAGGTGAACTGATGGTGGTCGGCCCACTGAACCTCCACGAAGACACTGTTGCTGAGATCGCCGCCAGGCTTGATCTGCGAGAACCAAACCGGGAGGCAGTGCAGACACTGACGGCTGAGGTCTCGCAATACTACGACCTGGATAAGAAGCAGCCTCCATTCGAAGCTGTTATCGACTCGGCCACCGGAGTTGGCAAGACTTACATTCTCGCTGGCGCAATGGAGCTGTTCGTTGCCGCTCACGGTGTACGTGACTTTGTAATAGTGACGCCGGGCAACACGATTCTGACTAAGACACGGGACAACTTCACCCCTGGACATCCAAAGAGTTTGCTTGGGCCGATGAGCTTTCAGCCGGTGGTAATCACGGCAGACAACTTCGCTACACCGGCCATGCGTGCTGCGATGGACGATGAAACGCAGATCAAGATTTACCTCTTTACCGTGCAGTCTTTGACTCGGCCGACATCTAAGCAAGCCCGCAGAACGCACAAGTTTCAAGAGGGGTTGGGTACAGAGTTTTACGCTCACCTTCAACAAACAACGCCGCTCGTCGTTTTCGCCGACGAACACCACACGTACTACGGCACGGCTTTTTCGAATGCCGTGCGAGACCTTGACCCCTGGGTTCTTGTGGGCCTAACGGCAACGCCACATAGACAAACCCCTAAAGACCAGATCATCTTCCGTTACCCATTGGCTGCGGCCATAGCCGACAAGCTCGTCAAAACTCCTGTGATCGTCGGACGTAAGGACGACAGGACGGATTCGTTCACGAAACTTGCTGACGCCCTTACACTCCTTCGAGCTAAGGCAGACGCTATTGATTCGTATGTCGAGAAGACAGGTGCCACACGAATCAACCCCGTTATGCTCGTGGTCGCCAAAAGCATCGACGATGCTAACGAGTACGGGAACATTCTCCGGTCAGAAGAGTTCTTGGGTGGCGCTTACGCTGAGTCGGTTCTCGTCGTGCACTCAAACGCACCTGACGAGGCCCTCGCCGAGCTAGCGAAGGTCGAGGAACCTACATCACCGGTGCGGATCATCATTTCCGTGGGCATGCTCAAGGAAGGCTGGGACGTCCGCAACGTCTACGTCATTGCCTCGATGCGGGCGAGCGTGTCAGAAATCTTGACCGAGCAGACGCTTGGCAGAGGCATGCGCCTTCCTTTCGGGCACTACACCGAGATCGAGATTCTCGACACCCTCGAAGTTATTGCCCATGAGCGATACCAGGACCTTCTCAAGAAAGCTGGCGTGCTCAACGAGGCTTTCATCAACTACCGCACCCGTGCAGTGCTGCGCACTAACGCCCAGGGTGAGACCGTCGTAGTTAGCGAAACCGTAACTGCGACTGCCGCCCCTGTCGTCGAAGTCAGCGGCCAGGCGCCACCAGTCCCCAGCGATAACGAACCGACTCCGGTCGTGACAACTGTCGAGCAGCGGACACAACAGGTAGGCCAAGCCGCAGTGACGCTCAAACAAGAAATCACTCGGCGAACCGATGTTCCTGCGATCACAATCCCGGTTCTACGAATGTCGGCTGTGCAGAGTTCATTCACGCTCTCAGACATCATCGACATCGACGCATTCCGCAAGCTTGGCACGACGCTCGCCGCCGATCCTGAAGGTGAACTCAGCCGCACACTCGTAAGTGCTCGCATCGTGAGTGGGCCGGACGGTATGAAACGTACCGAACTCATCACCTCGGCCGCCGCCGACAGGGTGCAGTCCACCTCAACCTTGTTCCCGAAGGAAGACCTTCGAGCCCAACTTGCCGAACTGGTGCTGGCATCCCCGGCCGTACCTGCCAGGAAGGACCAACGGGCCGCACTAAACCCCTTGCTAGAAGCGTTCTTCGAGGGACTCGGCCCCAAAGCGGTCGAGGTGCTCTCGGCCAACCTGGACCGGGCTGGGGCTCGACTTGTCAGGCTCGTTGAGCAAGAGCAGCGCCGCTTCATGGCGAAGCCAACCTTCCATGAGGTCGTAGAACTCAAGAAGTTCGACCCGGTACGAGCTACCGATCGAAAGGTCTCAGGCGACCGCTTTGGAAGCTTCTTGAAGTCCGCCGCCTATGACGACTGGCAGCGATCACTGTTCCAACTGGAGTGGTTCGACTCCAGGCCCGAACGCACAGCCGCCAACATGCTCGACGCTTCCGACAACGTTGTCTGCTGGGTTCGACTTCATACGGGAGAACTGCCGATCTTGTGGAACTCCGCAGGTCAGCAATACAACCCAGACCTCATCGCTATCGAGACCGACCAGACCCATTGGGTCATCGAAATCAAGATGGACAAGGAGATGGCCGCTCCTGACGTCCTTGGCAAACGTGAAGCGGCGATGCGCTGGGCGAGATACGTAACTGCTGATGAGAGTGTCGGCGTCACTTGGCGCTACCTACTCGTATCTGAGACAGACGTAGAGACAGCTAGAGGCTCATGGCCAGCCCTCAAGAAGCTTGGTGGCTTAGCGTAGAGGTCTGGCGTTACCTACGGCAGCGGTCGGCGCTGAACGTGTGGCGGCGCAGGATGCACCATCAAGCCTTCAGGAAGCACGTCAACCCGAGCAGACGGATAGACCGCCAGCACGTAGCCGAGTTGACGAGTGAACAGCTCTCGGAACTTGGCTCGGCCTCGCCATGTGTCCGAGGGAGTGTTACTGCCGAACTGACCGTGAAGCTGCGCCCAGGTGATCTTTGAGCGTCGCTTGGCATAACTGTTGCGATGCGTTAGCCAAGCGTAGATATCGAGCCGGAGCGGCGAGACCTGCAAAAGTCGAAGCGCATCAAGATCAACAGGGACCGGATGCTCGATTAGCTCTCGGTAGAACTCGTCAGAGAGTCGAACTGTTGAGGGAAGTAGTGCCATCTGGTCGGCGTTCCGGTCAGACGAACTCCACCACAGGGATTTTGCCGTGGCAATCATGAAGTTATGTCCCACGTCCCGAGTCGGGTCGCCGTCGAATCCGGCCGAGATCGCCGCATCAAACAGTCGGTTCATTTGCCGCCGCAGACGAGTAATGGTGCCAGTTCGGCCGCCGGTCGCTGCTCCCATACCCAGATCTCGCATGAAGCTAGCGAGGGAGTCTCCAAGCACAATCTCTTGTTCACGAGTACGCACGACTTCTGTAGCAAGCCAGGAAAGCAGTAGACGAGGCACGGTGCCATAGGGGTAGCCAACTCGGCGACGCCTGTCAGGGCCTGTTTCGACGGCCGGGCGGATTGTGAGCGTGAAGTCACCGTTACGTCGCTCCCAAAAAGGAAGCTCGCCCGGGTCCTTGTATGGCAGTGCGAGTTGGCAGAACAGTCGAGGGTGATAGCCCCTCTCGCCGGGCTCCTCCCACAGCTCGACAGCTCGGCCAACGAAGGCCACATCAGACGAGCGAGAGTCACTCATGCCCGGCACTCTGGCACAGCTCGGCGGCCAGATCGAGGACCCACGCCGCAGCCCCCAGATATCCACGCATAACTAGGGGAGGTCCCACAGAGGCCCTGTGGACGGCCCGAGGTTATCCACGCATAACTAGGGGAGGTCCAAACCGACGTTTTACCAGGAGCGCACGCATAACTAGGGGAGGTCCCACGCATAACTAGGGGAGGTCATCGCCTCGTTTTACCTGGTGAGACACCGTTTTTGAGGGGGTGCCTGTAGTTATTACCTGTATCTATTACCAGTAGTAGGGCGCTCGGACTTGTGGACGAGTGCCAGCGGGGCGCCGTACTTCGGCGCAAGTTGCCATCCATGGCGAACCGTCGCCTACGGCTCCGGGGCACGGCACACCTCCGGCCTTCCTGGCCTCCGGCGCACCGTGGTCGAGGGGGTAGACCTAAGAGAGCTGTCAACCTTACGATGACAGGGTGAGACCACCTCATACGCCGTGCCTAAGCCGTGCGTGCCCCATGCTTACCCCGTGCATGTCGGCGCATGGGGTCCGTAGCCGGTTCTGTCCGCCCCGCATGAGGTTTTCGCAGGTGGGCACACCCGCTCCCGCTCGCCCCTCCGGGGCCTTCGGCCTCCGATACGAGATGACCCCCCTGCCCAAACATCAGACAGGGGGGTCATCTCGTATCGGAGTCGAGCGGGAGCGGGTGTGCAGGTAGGTGAGTGGATGCGGGGCGGTAACAGTTGAGGTAGGTGAGTTGAAGAAAAGAAAAAAGAAAAAACAAAGAAAAAAACAAGCTGAGTGAGTGGTTGAGGTAGTTGCAAAAAGTGCGGGTTAAAGAAAAGAAAGTGGTTGGCACGGTGGCAAGAACTGTCGGTTAAAGATCGGTGAGTGCGTGTTCAGGGACCAGTGATTAAGTGCAGAAGGTGAAAACAAGAGCATCGGTGGTTAGACGCAAAGTGACTGTCGTAGCCGCTTGATTGACTAAAGGCCAAACGGTTTGCGACCCAAGGAGCGCAGCAGTGAGCATCACGGCCGAGGCAGAGCGAGCAGAACCGAGGCGAAGGAACAGGCCACCAGATTTCACAGAGCGGGACTCCAAAGCTCTTAGCTGGATCGGCGAGCAATTCGGCGCACGGCTAGATGTGCTGTCGGTGCTACTCGGACGCCTCGGCGGATCAGGCGAGCCTCTGAGCAAATGGGGAGTCCGAAACCAGATCGAGCGTTGGAAACGCCAGGAGCTTGTGACTACCGAACGAGCCCTCGGCGACACGTGGGTGACACTGACACCCAAAGGCCGAGATCGGGCCGGACTGCCGGGCAATCTCTCAACTTGGAGAGTGCCCGTTACCCGAGTGCGTCATTGCCATGCCGTCAACATCGTCCGGCTTTGGTACGAGGGAACCGAGAAAGCCGTCGTCTCACCGTGGGTCTCGGAGCGCATGATCTACCTAGAGCGAGGCAAGACCTACAAATGGCATGTCGCCGATGGCGCCGTGCTGCACCCCAAGGCAGCCGACACGCCCGGGCCAACGCAGTTCGAGGCCGTCGAAGTCGAGCTAACGCACAAGGGCCGGAACCACTACGAGACCGAGGTATTCGGCAATCTGCGGGCTGGTGTGGTGGGCATCTGGTATTTCGTCCCTGACGAGGCATTCGCCAACCGCCTGCGACACGACATCGAGACCGTGCAGACCCGGAGAGGATCGAACGTCAAATACGCCATCCGGCCACTACCCGAAGTGCCGGGCGTGACCTACATGAGCAGGTGAGAAACCATGCGAGTGGTCCAAGGTCCAGAAACGGGCGGGACTGCGCCTCGCTCTGCTCATTCTGGTAACACATCGGCCGTCTTGTGGGGCGGCCTGGCGTTGTTCGTCATCGCCCCAGCGGCGTTGGTGTCGGCCGTCGTGTGCGTGTTCGTGATCGTGCGCCAGGTGCGCCGACACTGGTGGGAGTGGGCGCTAGTCGCCTTGGGCGCCGCCGCAGTCGTCGGCGCCGTGATGCAGTGGATCACCGGCAACGTCCTAGCGGAGCATTTCGGCGGGTATCTAGGCGCTTTGCGAGCGACGGTGCCGGGTGGTCACGACCTACTCGGGGCCTGGTGGTCTGCGTTCGTCCGCACGGTGCCCCTAGGTGTGCCGATCGGCATTGCGGCAGGAGCGGCATACGTCGGAGTTTCCGAAGGATGGGCGGGGCGAGCCGAGTGGCACCGCATGGAACAGCACCGCCGAGCCGTTGTGTCGACCAAGCAAGAGCGAAAGATCGCCAGGCTTGCCGCCGACACTGACGCCCAGGCCCGTTGTTCAGGTATCCCGTTGGGAGTGGCCCGAGACGGCGACCTCACCAGCTGGACCCAGCGAGGCTATGTCGTGGCGCCGCCTGGCAGGTTCCCGGCCATGGGACTACTCGGCGAGTCGGGATCGGGCAAGACCGAGACCGCTAAGCGCCTGGTCAGCATTTGGGCACGATCTGGCCGCAAGGTGTTCTTTGCCGACTTCAAAGGCTCGGACCCCGATCTAGCCGCCGAGGTCATCGCCGCCTACAAAGCCGTGCGACCCGATGCCATGTGCGCCTTCTGGCCCGCTCAACCCCTCGACATGTGGCGAGGCACCCCCAAGCAGGTGCTTAACCGGCTGTTGTGCGTGCAGGACTTCACCGAGCCCTACTACAAGGGCGTGGCCGAAACGGCCGTGCGCCTCGCCGTGGAGGCTCCCGACATCGACGGCCGAGGCCCGGTTGCTGACTCGGCGAGCTTCATGGCCCGCCTCGACGCCGGTTTCCTCAAGAGCGCTTACGAGGGCACGCCGCAGGCCAAAGACGTAACCGCCTTGATCGGTGACCCCAAGAGCCTCGCTGGCGTGAGGATGCGCTACGCCGGGTTCTTCGCAGCTCTGGGCGGGCTCCTCGATCACGGTTGGAGCTTCGAAGACGTTGACCTAGCTGTGCTCAGCGTGCCGACGCTGGCCCAGGCCTCCGACGCTATGGCCGTGGCCCGGATGATCCTGCTCGACTTCGGCGCCTACTGCATGGCCCGCAAGCCACGCAAGGGCGAGGACGTGACCTTCATCGTGGACGAGTTCTCAGCCGTGACGAGTGCGGCGCCGATGGTTATCGACCTGGCCGAGCGAGTGCGTGACGTCGGCGGCCAGGTGGTCGTTTCCGCTCAGAGTTGGGGCGGCCTCGGCCGAGACGACGACGAACGGCGCCGGATGCGAGACGCCTTGGTGCCCGGCGGGCTGATCGTGCATCGCATGGCCGACCCTGACAAGCTGATCGAGCCAGCGGGCACGGTGCGAGCTATCGAGGCCTCGACCCAGCTAGACGAGTACGGACATACGGGCATGGGGTCGGCCCGGATGGCTCACAAGATGAAAGTCGACCCCGACGCCGTGCGCCAGGCCGGAACCGGCGAGGCATGGGTCATCACCAACGGCAGAGCCGCTCACCTGTCGGTTCTGCAGGCAAGGATTCCCGCCGAGGTGCTAGCGCACGCCCGGCTCCTCGTGGCCGCCGCATGGGCACAAGCCAGAGAGGACTTCACTTACAGCCATGTTCCCGAACCCCGGGACTGGTGGGAGTTCCGCCCGCCCCAGCTCGAGCGCAGCCGCCTCGAGCTCGAAGCGGGCTCCCTCGGCGAGCTCGGCCCGGGCGACCCCGAACCGGCCGAGTTGCCGCCCGGACCCAAGCCCCCGGACCCCCGGCTCATGCTGGCCGTGGCCGCCTATGTGAGAGCCGGCCAAATCGCAGACGCCCGCCAGATGGCCGCCGCCGGCCGGGTTCCCGAGTCAGACCGCTACGTCGGGCGCCTGGCGGCCAAGCGAGCCGCACAGCTCAACCAGAGCAACCGCCGGTGGCGCCTGCGGCGCCGCCGTGGCGGCCGCAAGCGCCCGGGCCGATCCCGGCCATGACCCGCTTATGCCGTGTCCATAGACAACGACTTCTAGGGGGGGCGAGCGTGTTCGGAGGTCTGCCGCTTCAACTGTTTGAGCCGATCATCCTGCTAGCCATCATCTTCGTGTTGCTCCGGTTCTTTCTCGGCGCCTTCGGCAGTGGCGCAGCAGGCGTTGCGGTCTGGTTCGTGTACCAGGTCATAGCGGTGCCGATCAGAGTGGCCGTCTGGACTCTGCGGAAGTTGTGGGACCTGTGGTGGGACCGTCACACCGTGGGTCACGCAATCGCTGGCCGCCGTCCCCGCCGCCACCGCCTGGCGAGGATGGCCGAGCGGTCCGCCAACACGAACCGGAGGCCGCCCGAGGTTCTATACGGCGACAACGGCGAGACTGTTGTCCTTGACGACTCTGACGGCCCGATAGGCCCGCATGATTGGGAGCCCGGCTGGGCGCCGCCGGATTACCCGCCCGACGAGTTCGAGCAGGTGTGGCAGGCCCACCTACGGCGCCTGGAGCGCCGCAAGCGTTGGGCCTGGCTGTTCGCATGGATGAGACGCCACGATAACGGCTCTTCTGGCCAAGACGGCTCGTTACCGTCATGCTGGGAACTGAGATGGACCTGTCCGCCGCTCCCGATGCCCCGCCAGTCGAGGCCGATTGGCTACGGGTTGCCGAGCGCATCGAGGAAGCCGAAAAGCGCCTAGCCGACGATCCCCTCGACGGCCTGGCCGAGCTGAAGGCCGCCGAGGAAGAAGCCCGGACGCTTGCCGATCGAGCCCTAGAGCACGGCGTCAGGTGGGCACGGTCGGCCGGGAAGTCGTGGACTGAGATAGCCCAGGTTATGGGCGTCGCACGTCAAGCGGCGTGGCGTCGCTTCACTGACAGAGGTATCCGATAGACCCTTTGTCGTGCCTATCTGGCAGTTGGTCATTCTGGCGTTCCTGGGACTGGTGATACTTCTCGGGTTCGGCTCACTCGTCGCCGAGCGCCGAGGTTGGATCAAGTCCGAGCGCCTACGCCGGGCGATCCGCCGTGCCTATCGCCTCGATCGAGACGAGCCCAAGGGCCTGAGTCACGACGAGCGCCAGGACGACGAGCACTGAGACGAGCCCAAGGGCCTGAGTCACGACGAGCGCCAGGACGACGATGCGCGTAACCGACGCCGATCCGGGGCATGTTGTCAACACAATGGTGACGCTTGCTTACGAGGACAGGAGGGGGCGAGCGGTGGTGGAGTGCCCAGCAGCAGCGTTTCTCGCTGCAATTGCAGCAGCTTTCGGCTTCACCATGAGCGCCCTATTCGACCACCCCCCCGAGACGAACCTTGCCGTGCTTGGCGTGCTTGTGGTCGTGGTCCTCGGCGGTATGGCGTCCTACGGTGTCGTGCCGATCCTGGTAGTCGTCGGCTTTGTGTGGTTCGGGCTCTCCCATCACATGACCGGATACCTCGAAGCCCTCAAGATCGCCGGATGGATCTCGGATGGGCTGGTGTGCCTTTGCCTGCTCTACTGCCTTCGGTATCTGCCCGGCTGGCTCCAGAGCTTCAAGCCCAGGACACAGGCCGAGCGAGAAGAAACCTCACGCCAGTGGCACGATTACCACCAGGCGTTCACCGAGCAATTCGAGCGGCGGAGCCGTGAGTCCTACCAGCGCAACCTTGAGTACAAGCGGCAGCAGCAGCGTTATTACCTAGAGCGTTGGCGGCCGTGGATTGTGTGGTGCCACCGCTTGGGCCTCAAGGGGATAGGACCCGTAGGGCCTACCGGGCGGGTTGAGCCTGTCGAGCCCGCTGCGTTCGATCTGTTCAATCCCGACATGTTCTGGCCGTCCGAGCAGCCTGAGCCAGTGTACGAGTTCACAGCTGACCCGGACGGTCGGACGGCCCGCAGCGCTTCGGGGCAGGTGGCCGAGGTCATCGACATGGGAGGGGACAACTACACAGTGATAGCACCCGCTGCGATGGAGGCCCGGGCCGAGGCAGAGGGATGCGTTATCGAGTGGGAGCGGGAGACGACGCCTACGTACAAAGCCCGCTTCGTGAAAAAGACCCGCCAGCAGCCGCCCGACACACAAGGCCGCCGCTGGGACATCGCCCTCTAGATTGTGATGTTGTCACAGTGCGATGTCATAGTGCGTCTGTATGCGATTACCCACCCGACAGCGACGGGAGCCGCCCACTGAGGCCGAGCTACTGCGTAGACGCATCGCCCGGACACTCCTTGCTGGTCTGCGGGTCATGATCGTTGCTGATTCTGTGCTGACCGGCAAACCGCTTACTTCCCCACTCGACAAGTTGCCGATCAGAGCCCGACTGCGGGCGGGCGAGGCAAGACAGCTCGCCTACTACGTAGACACCCATGCAAACTGGCTACTTGGCATCCCGGGGCCGGTGGCCAACGATCGGGGCTTCCCACTGCTAGATGAGCTTCAATCCCTTGACGATCCCTACCTGTTGGAGCTTGCCAAGGCCCACGGATACCGGATGGTGCGTCAGGCCGAGGCCAAGCTACGCATGCAGACCGGCACCGGCAAGGACGTGAGATCAGCAGACCTGTACGCCCTGGCAGGAGATATCGCCGTCGAAGCGGTTCGCACCCTCCGGGCGGCCGAGTACCCCGGTTGGAACTTGACTATGACACCCAGCCTCTAGGCCACCTTCCACGCCACCATCGAGGGGGTGCCTACCGGCTTGATCGAGCCGAGCCCAAGAGCCTCGGCGACGACGAGCACCAGGACGACGAGGAATGACCGGAGTCCGATCGGGGGACATTTGTCAACACGACAGTGACGGCCTGATACTGGCTGTGCCGGTGTGTCGTTCCCCTACCAGGGACGGAGGCGGGACCGGGTGGACGGTATTTTCGGCGACCAGGTTATCCCGTTCGGTGCGCCGTTCTCCTGGGGCTGCCTGCCACCTGCCCTGCAAACCCTGACGCTTCACCAAGCGATCGTAAGCACTGCCCAGCAGGCCGTGGCCGTCATTCTGCTGATGGTTGCTGGCTACGGGTTGCTTTCCGGGGCGCAGCTGGCCGACGCAGCGGCCCGTAGCTTCAAGTTCAGGCGGACGCACCCGCAGCTATCTGTCCGTGAGCGGATGCAGCTCGTTAGGGACGAGGCTTTGCAGGCAGAGCAGGCACGTCAAGCTCAGGCCGAGGCGCTACGCCAAGAGGAGGCCGAGGAACACAGGCGACGAAGCGAGGCGTACGAACGGGCAACTCGACCCCAGATCGAGCGACAGAGGCGTGAGGACGAGCGGCGGGAGCTTTGGCGCATCATGATGGAGTCACAGGCCCGAGAGGAAGAACGACAGGCCAGGCTACGGGGGCGGCAGTTTCAGCGGGGAGTGCGTGAGCTGCGCCGTCTCGACTGGCGGCGCCGCTGGCGGCTGGTCAGCGACGGCCAAATGCTAGAGGCCGACACTGCCGTATTGATGTTCTTCGCCGACTCCGACGGCCTTACGGCCCGCAACGCTGCCGGGCGGGCAATCAGGGTCCGCACACCAGGCCAAAGGTTCCCCGAGCGGCCGTTCGTAGTCCTACCGAGTGCTCATGTGGCCCTCGACACAGAAACCGAACAGCCCATCGACTTCGTAGAGGCCGGGCAGGTGTCCCCGACCACTCGGGTTGAGCTGGTTATGCGGATGGCAGAAAGTGCCACAAGCCGGGAGTTCATCAGGAAGCGGGACGAGTTCTTGAAGGTCGAGCCGATCGACCCCGCCGAGTTCGATCTGTTCAAACCCGACATGTTCTGGGGAGCCGCACAGCCGAAACCAGCGAACGTGTTTCTAGCCGAGTCGAACGGCCGGACGATTCGCAGTCTTACCGGTGAGGTAGCCGAGGTCATCGAGGGCGAGGGCGATACGTTCATCGTGGCCGAGTCGGCCGAGAGGCAGGCCGACAACGAGCGCCAAGGCATCGACGACCAGTGGACTCGCAGACCGGCGTATGTGCGCCATCCTCGTAAGAAGACTTCTCAGCGGCCACCCGAAGGCGGCTGGCCGCCCCTCGCACTCTGACAGCCGACTTGTAGTGCTGGATCGCAATTGTCATAGTGCATGACAATGCAGTTACGCAGTAGGAAGCAACCACAGCCGGTCAGCGATGATGTGCTACTCAGCAGAGACATAGCGATTTGCGTCCTTGCCGCTCTGCGGATCAGCATCGCCGCCGATGCGGCGTTAGCCGGTCGGCCGATCAGTGACCCGCTACTAGAGCTGCCCATCAGCGCCCGATTACGAGCCGCCGAGAAGCGAGAACTCATCTACCGGATCGACACCCGTGCCAACTGGCTACTAGGCAGCAGCCGGGTCGATGACTTCGATTTCCCGCAGCTAGCTGACTTACCATACTTCTCTCACAAACCCCTGATGTTGGTGGAGGCCCGGGCGTACGGACATGAACAGTTACTCCACTACGAGGCCGAGCTACGCAAGCGAACCGGCAGCGGGCCAGAAGTTACGTCAACGGACCTAGACGCCCTGGCAGGAGAAATCGTGGTCGAAGCCGTACGGAGCTTCCCCCGGCAGTACCCCGATTATCCCGGCTGGTCCTTGACCATGACGCCTGGCCCATAATGGCACCTTCCACGCCCCGCCGCCGTGGTGGTTGGCGCTTGGGTGCTTCATCCGATCGCTGCCAAATCCTGGAGCCGGGAGCGGAGGTCAAGCCCGGCTTTGCGTGTACGTGCGCCACTCCCCTTGACCTGTGGCGGTTGTCCTGCGGTCACAGCCGGGCTTGACGGGAGCGGACGGCGTAATACGATCCGTCAGCGGGTGAAGCACCCCCCACCTGCACCTTTGCGCTTAACCCTCGCCAGGCGCCAAGACCCGAGACGGTAGACGGCGCTTCGTCGTCTACGACGAGCGCCGAGGCATTGTGGCGCCGAGCCGCATAAGCCTCAGCCGACCGCCCGGCGACAGCCTCGGCTCTGCGCATGAAAGCCGCTGTGAGTGCCAGCAACAAGAGCCATAGCGGCGCCAGGTGCCACCAGAACCAGCGAGCGAGCCACGCCCGACGCTGCGCCGGTATGCGCCAGCGGGCGTCGATGCCCGATCCGGCAATGACGATCGCCTCGGCGAGCGCCGCCAGGGCGTAGAAGCTCACGGCCCGGCTCCCTTCGGTTCTCCCCCGAGGTGTTTCTGTCGGAGCCGCCGCAGCGCAGTGAGGTGCGCCTCCAAGGCCTGGACCCGAGCGTCGGCCGCTTCCCTCGGCGTATATTCGCCAGCGTCTTGGCGTCGTCGGATAGCGGCGATCTCGGCGTCAAGGCTGCGATCGGCGGCCTTGATCGCCTCGAAGTAGGCAGCGGTGCTCGTCGCCCCGGCTCCCTTCGGGGGTGACCCCCTCTTACGGTAAGGGGGCCTTACCTACGTTGACAGGCTCAGAGTAAGCCCCTCTTACCGAGCCTCACAACCGGATAGGAGAGACTTTCTTACGTGGAGCCTCAGACCCTCCGTGATGCAGCGGCGATCGCTGACCCGATCGAGCGAGCCCGAGCCCTCACCAAGCTGATGACGGCCGACCAGGGCCTAATGGAGCTGGCCGCCCGCTACCGGCGTCAGGCGATCGCCGACGCCAGAGAGCAGGGCAAGACCCGAGAGCAGATCGCCGCTGCTCTTGGCGTCTCTCCCCCACGGGTCACCCAGATCAGTAAGGGACCGGCCGCCAAGGCGCCCGAGCCACCGGCCGCCCCGGCGCCCTCGGTGCTGGTGCAGCGTGCGCTACCGACCGACCCCGCCGTGCGGGGGTCGGTGAGCCTGTACCTGGTCGAAGCCGAGCGCCAGGGCGTCAGAGCCGACCGGAAAATGCTCTACATCGGCCTAGAGCCCGTGGCCGAGCACGTCGCCTCGTGCCTGCGGATCGAGCCCGGCGCCGATGCCGTGGCACGGCGCAAGCTGATGCTGGCTAACGACGTGCCGGTGCGGATCGCAACGTCATACTTCCGGGCCGACCTGTTCGCCGACACCCGCATGAACGAGCCCGAGTTCGTGCGCCCGACGCTCCAAGCTGCCTTGCAAGACCTCGGCTACCAGTTCGGCCGGGCCGAGGAAGTGCTGACGGCCAGGCCGCCGACAGCCTTCGAGGCCGAGACGCTGGCGCTCGACCCCGGCGAGTGGATCGTGCAGATCGTCCGTATCAGCTACTCGACCGAGGACACGCCGGTTCACTGCCTAGAGACGATCTGCGCCGCTTCCCGGCACATGTTCCCGATCGGCCAGGTAGCCGGTAGCGACGAGTTCTAGTGCGGTTCTGTGCGCCTTCATGGCCAGGCGCACGGCCGAGAACTCTTTCAGGACCGCCTACGGCGGACCCTTCTCGCCGCATCGCCCTGAGCTTCGCACGCCCGCACTCGCTATCAAGCCGCTCCCCCGGAAACTTCTTGGCGCCCTACGGGCCGCTTCCCTCGCCAACAACTTTCCGCTCCGCTGCTTGACACCGAGCCTCGGCGGCCGTGCCCGGCGCTCATTGCGGTGGCGGGGATCGCCCGCCACCCGCCTAAACGGGCGATGCCAAGGAGGTTCCGCAATGTCGGTACGTCATCTGTTCCCACTCGGTCACGTCGTCGCCACCCCCGGCGCCATCGAGGTCATGACCCGCTTACAGATCGGCCCGGCTCGGCTGCTTGACCGACACGTCAGCGGCGACTGGGGAGACATCCACCCGGAGGACCGTGGGCTCAACGAGGAAGCACTGCGCAGCGGGGAGCGGATCTTCTCGGTCTACGGCCCCGATGGGGCCGATCGGTTATGGGTCATCACCGAGGCCGACCGCAGCTCGACTTGCATCCTGCGACCGGAGGACTACTAGCGGGGGCTTTGCCCCCGCTAGTACCTACCCGCCTCGGGTGAGCTGCCTAAGCAGGCACCACGATGGCCGAGCCCCGGGCACTTGGGTCACGGCTCGCGTCAACCGACTACGGATGATCTTTGGGCGAGTTTGGTCGCCGAGACGCTAGCGGTCACCCCGCAAGCGGGGACCCCGCCCGCTCGTGAAGCGTCTCTATGACCAAACTCTGGAAGCCCAAAGATCATCAGCATGTTGTTACTCACTGGCCGTGCCCCAAGTGCCTCGCCGAGCACTTCAGTTGCGATACCTGCGGACTGGGCACCCTCTGCCCATATTCCCGTGACGGGTTCTATCCGGTGATCATTGACGATGGGGTGCCCAGTCCGCAGGTCCTCGGCGGCGCTCGGCGAGGCACTTGCATCCTGCGACCGGAGGACTACCAGCGGGGGCTTTGCCCCCGCTGCCCCTCTCGCCCTGGTTTCCATCGGGCCGATTCGTCGGCCCACTCCTGGCCGTGGTGTGGCGGGTTGTACCAGGTTGAATGGCAGTGCCAGCAATGAAGTGTGCGATGTCCGAAGGTGCCGTCCGGTTGCGGGTTGCATATGCAGGGCATCCAGCCGACCGTAACGTCCCGAGCAGCTCCTTGGAGAGGGTGACCGTTCGGGCACTGGTCCGGCCTCGGCTCGACGTAGCTCATATGAGCCATGATGCCCGGCAGGTAAGCCGATGTCGAACAGGCGTTCGTTCCACAACCTTGGTTGTGGAACGGTCGAAGCGACACCAAAATTCGTGCCGGTATGTCCGTTATGCCCGTTTCATAAGCAGTCTCACAACTGCCGTCTCACAAGTCCGTTGCGTCACAGGCTTTCGGCACAACCCCCCCCAGGGACGGGGGTACACAGAAGTAGGTCCCACTCCCCCGCCCCGGCGCTATGACGCCGAGATACCCAGTGCATCGAGGTACGCCTTGAGCGCCGCATCCAGGATGTATTGCGGGCTCTCCCCCGTCATCTCTACGGCCGCCGTGAGCCGGGCGTTCTCGCTGGCAAGTATCCGAGTCGTGAGCGGTATCCGTTCGGGTCCACGTGGACGGCCGACACGCCGCTGTTTCTTGCCAGCGTTTCGGCGGGCCTTGCTGCTGGCCGTCGAGCTGGCCGGTTTGCTTGCGGGTACGACAGCGGGGCGGGCAGCGGGAACGCTGGCATTAGCGCCGTCATTTTCGCTTGCCGAAACGCTGGCGAGATCGCTTGCAGTTTGGCCTGCGGGAAGGTCGTCTATCCGGGCGGTGCCCACCCGGGCGAAAGCGGCGCTGGCACGCTGACGACTCACGGTTGTGCCTCGGCGGTGGCCAGCTCGCCGAGCACCGCCTGGTATTCGCCCAGGTCAGCGGGCACAGTGCCGTAAGCCAGAGTGTAGGACTCCAGTAGGTGAATGTCGGTCGTCAAGACCGACAGCTCTCGTTCGACCAGGTAATTACGAGCCTCGGCGGCCGAGCGAGTACCACGGCGTACTTTGACGAACAGGACTTGAGCAAACGTGGGGGAGATGGCGTCAACCTCGGCGGCCAGGGCGAAGGTGTCGGGGAGCTGCTCAAGCTCGACGGGGGAGGGGGCCACGGTGACGATTAGGTCGTCAGTCACCATCAGCGCTTGGCGCAGAATGTCGGGGCGCTGCGGACCGGTATCAATTACGACGTGGTCGTAGTCGTCGGCGACCGCCTGTACCCGCCGGGCGAGACGGGGGTCTTCCCAGCCCACCACGGTGACAGATGACGGCCAATCCTCGGCTAGCGACGACCACTTGAGACAGGTTCGGTTAGTGCCATCAGCATCAACCAGGAGGACCCGGCCGCCGCTTGCGGCCAGGCCCAACGAGGTAAAGACGCTGCTAGTCGACTTGCCGACGCCGCCTTTGAGATTTCCGAAGGTGATTCGCACCGGCTTAGCCTTCCAGGTCGCAAGCGCATCAGCAAGCACCGACGCCAGCGTTTCCGCAAGCGGAAACGCAAGCAGACCAGCCGTGATGGCAAAGGTGCAGGTGGGGGGGTGCTTCACCCGCTGACGGATCGTATTACGCCGTCCGCTCCCGTCAAGCCCGGCTGTGACCGCAGGACAACCGCCACAGGTCAAGGG
>Ga0335081_10005028_pt1 | contig 20886 bp, 24 predicted proteins | sample Lox_Sample_35_FD_206713 | JGI IMG/M metagenome (GOLD analysis project Ga0335081, IMG submission 206713) | Soil microbial communities from Loxahatchee National Wildlife Refuge, Florida, United States - Lox_Sample_3.5 | ecosystem: Environmental > Terrestrial > Soil > Wetlands | place: USA... | reverse complement strand
CGCAAGTGCCCAGGTGTGCCTCGAGATCGCCGAGCTTCGCCTTATGAACAGGCCAACCAAGCCGCAAAGACGCAAGGATTCAGCACCAACTCACGCGATTGACCACCCGCGGGCACCGCGCTAGAGTACTCCTCGGGCAAAAGCGGCGTTTAAATTTCCTATGCGCCCGCCATGCAGTATTGGTTATCCCGCCGGAATGCGAGGGGAGTGAGACCTACCGACACTTCTCTATTTTCCGGCCTTGCAACCAAATCTCCCTTGGGAGTGTTGATCACCACCATTCGGTAGGGAAAATGCCTCTTCGGTTTGTCATAGCAGCCACACAAGTGCGCTTCGACAGTCACGTCGCCGACCTGCAGGGCTTCCAATTCCGAAGGGCTAAATCGGGCTCTCAGCCATTCGGATACTCCTTCCAGTTCAAGCTTGTCTGCGTCTGAGCTGCTCTGCCTGCGAATCACGGCAACAGTGGACGGCCCCGTAACCGCCCGAGTTCGCAACTCGTCGTGTTGGTCGGACGACACAATCGCCTCTTGGGCGGTCTCGTTCCAGTTCGTGACGGTATCGGCCTGAACGGCGGTACAAGACAGCTGACCGACCACGGCCAACTGAAGGGACCAATGCAATCTCAGGGACATGACTGACTCCCCTCATTGTTTACCGCGATATTGTCGGCGAGATGCAGTCTACTCAGAGGTGTGACGCAATCAAGTACGAGAATCCTATCTGCCCTCTACTTCACGATAGGAGGCGTTGGTTCAAAATGGTGCATCGAAGTTCTTACGCCAATCGCATAGTCGCCTATGGTCAGGCTGCGATTGCGGCGCTTATCCCTGCCGGCCGAACATGCGCAAATGGACTTGGACCCAACCAGTCTCCGACGCTGCGAACCCATTGAGATGTGCCAAGGACTTTGACCAACCCTTTCGCGCGCCCCTGACTGAGCGAACAGTCTCCCATCCAGATCCGGGTCATCGCCCTAAGGCTGGAGTAAATGGTTAGATCGACTTCACGGCCGGGATCCTCGAGACAAAGGTCGACATCGCCGTCTTGCGCAAGCAGCCACCAGTGCTTCATGCCCTTCTTGGCGTCTGGGAATTCGAAGAAGACGACTGCCGGTGCCCTCGGCAGCTTGTCAGTGCGCACACAGCGCCGGATGTCCCACATCAGGAGACTTGCGTCGAGGTCGCCTGCCGCCATCTTGCTGCGTGACCAGCGCTGCCCCCAATCCCCGAGGTGCATGATCAGAGACCGTAACTCCTCCGCCGCGGTAGTCAGGTGATATTGGTAAGTGCGCGCATCGGGAATCTTCTCCCGCACTATGAGACCGTGCTCGGTCAAGGACTTGAGCCGCTCCGACAGCACGGACGGCGCCATTAGAGGGACACCACGCCGCAGGTCATTGAAGCGGCGACTCCCCATGAGAAGCTCGCGGACGATCAGTAGTGTCCAGCGCTCACCGAGCAACTCCAGCGCCTTCGCGATCGGGCAGTATTGCCCATAGCGGACCATCTTCACCTCCGCGTTCTCTAGTCAAGCTAGTCTAGCGACGCATGCGAATGTCGATCAACTATGATTTTCATACTTGATCGAGCGAGTATGCGATCGTACGCCCTTTGGATGACCGCTTCGCAGCTATATTTCTACGCCAGCGAGAATCGTCTGGACCGGGTCGGCTCACGGCCGTTGGTCCGGCAGCGCAGGCTCTGGCTCCTGATCACGCTTCACAACAGCGGCAGCCCTGGGACAGAGCTAAGCTCGTCGGGCAAAAGCCGGCCGGCCAACCTCGAGGAGATCCAGGCCACCGCATACAGTTGCACGTCACGAATCGCATCCGAGATCTTGCTTTGTTCGACTCAGCCGTCGACAGCAAGCCCGCGGCCTGTGACTGGATCAGACTCCGGGTGCGCGACATGTCTCACGGTGCTCGAGTCGCCGCTGGATGGTTGATCGAAGAGACCAAGCGCTCGATGACCGCAGCGCTGATCGGAGTCGCGGGCCGCTCATTCCTTGCGCATAGCCTCGATTGGGGCAGCTACGGGCTTATGTGGTGGAAGCTCCGGGGCTGGCTCGCCTGGCAATCGGTGCTCGTCGCCCGCCGGGGGTGGCGGCTTCGCATGATTCTGCTGAGGCTGGGTGACGGACGAGCCCCGTCGCACAGGGCTCGTCCATCACCGAGCCTCATCAGGCAATCGGCTTGACGTTCAGCGCTTGCGCGCCGTTGGCGGTCGCGGTGACATCGAAAGACACCCTCTGATTCTGCCTGAGCAAGTTGAGCGCGCCGCCGGCGTTTTTCCGAGGCAGAAGTGCGAACACGTCGTGGCCGCCGCTGTCCGGGGTAATGTAGCCGAAGCCTTTGGCTTGGTTGATCCATCTGACGGTACCGGTAGTCATCAGTGCCCCTCCTGGAAATGAAGGATACGGGCTTGCGCCCGAGCGCGAGAACCTCAAGGGGAGAGAAACGACTGCCTGGCGAGTACCGCAAACGCGGCTACAACGAAGAAGTGATTTCGCTGCTTGAGTATCTACCCACCCTTTCTACACGGGTGCGGTTGCTGGGTCAAGCGAACTCGGCCGGACGGGGCATTGTCCTGGGGTCACGTTGGGACTGTAATGGTCGGGGCGCGTTGGCTGTGTGGCGCAGCGTACTCGGCTCGAATCGCAAACCGGCGCTTGGACGCATGCTCCGTGCGGGGGCGTCTTCACGCACTATCCGAGTCGGGATTCTCGAGTGTCTCGGCCATCACACTGCCTGGGCTTCCTCGCGTATCTCCGCTTCTGGGGCTGGTAATCTATGACCTAGTGGTCGCCCCGACAGACCCGCGTTGAGTATGCAATAGTGCGGTCGCATGGCCGCAGGGAGCGGGCGAAGGAAAGTTTGGACGGCTTGGCCCGCTACGCTCGGCGCGTGAAAGCCCTCATCGCAAGGACATCCGATGCCAGAGTTCATCGTACATCTCGTGGTCGACTCCGGTGGAGACCCGGAAAATGACGAAATGATAGTGAAGGTCGTCTCGGCTTCGGACAAGCACGCGGCAGTTGACACCGCCCGCACGCTGGTACGGCATGAGGAGCCGGGGAAGGCGGCCAGGGTATGGGCGTGGAGCGTCGAGCGAGCGCGCAGGTAACAAACCGGTTGCTGCATCGTCGCCGGCTAATGCGTAGCCGGTCTCTCGTCCTGCCTTCCAGACGGGCGCGTGAGGGCAGTTCCGGCTCAGCGCCTTCACACTCGTCACCGTGCCGGAGCAGTTTCCATCGCGGTGAGCTGGGAGTGATCCAGCCGCCACTGCACAACCCAAACCTCCGGCCGGACACTGCTCATCAGCCGATCTGGTCAGCAGCACAGCTGCCAGGGTACGGCGCCTCGGATCCTCCTCTGGACTGAGCAGCGGGTGTGCTCTTCCGCGTAAAGGCCGTCTCGAAGATTCTGCACCGCTTCGGTCCAGGAGCACCACCGCGATCGGCTCGACATCTTGGTCGGCATCACCCGGGCGATCCAGTACCAGTTCGCCTGTGCGCTGCGCGAGGAAATGGGCACCCAGAACCCGGTCGAGACACTGGCATCCCGCTCAAGCAACTGCCGAGACTTCGCGCTGTTTATGACGGACGCGGCACGCAGCGTGGGCTTCGCCGCTCGGTTCGTTTCAGGCTACCTCTATGACGGGCGACTAATCGGCGCGAAGGGCCGCCCGGTCGGCGGCGGCGCAACCCATGCCTGGGTGCAAATCTATCTTGCAGGCGCCGGCTGGGTCGAGTTCGACCCGACCAATAAGCTCGTCGGTGGGGAGAATTTGATCCGTGTGGCGGTTGTTCGGACGCCGTCTCAAGCGCTGCCGCTAAGCGGTACGTTCATTGGGGCGCCGAATGATCTCCTGGGTATGTCAGCTGACGTGACCATGATGGCCGAGTGGACCACCGCGCCGCCACCGCCAATTCCTGCCGCGGTCGGAGGCGCAGTTCGGCACGTGTCCCTGGCAGCGCGCAGACATTCAATGGCCCGTGGATGAGACAAACTGCCCACTCGCCGCGACCGGCCGGCCGTGGACCTCGTGCGCGCGATGGCTGGTTAAGCCTTCAGCGTCTCCGCCGGAGCGAATCTGCACCTCTCGCCGGCATCGCGCGATTGCGCGCGGTCCGTTTCCCCAATCTCGCGGTTTGGCTCATGCCGTGGCCCGGCGTGCTCGTCTGTCCCGGCTGCTCGACGCCGGGCGTCGTTGCCGGTATCGCGTGCAGGGTCTCGCGCGGGTCGGGTGGCAGCTCCTTCATCCGTTGGAGTGACCTCGCGAAGAGCTCTCGAACATTGAGGCTTACCAGGCTGCCGGCATGCTTCGCGTCTCTGGCGCTGAGGCCGGTGCAGAACACTTCGAGCCGCCGGTAGGAGTCGACTACCTCGCGGTCACTACCCGTCGCCAGACCAGAAAGCTCCGCCGACAGATCCTGCTGGGCCAGGCCTCCGATCAAGTCGTTGAGTCCCGCGGCCAAGAAGGCCCGCACCTCGCGGCGCGTCTTCAGCGGCTCAAGAGACGCTGTCCATATTGCGTCAAACAACATTCGGGATCTCCGTATCGGCTCACCGGTGCCCGATCTCGGCGAGCATTAAATCGATCTCACGTGCTTCGGGTGATTTGTCTTCAATAAACGCAGACAGGGCGGGGTTGGCCCGCCCTGCCTCAAGCACCTACTGCCTTTAAGCGGTTGCAGCAGCGCCGATCTTGTGGAACGTGGAGTTGGAGACCTCGTAGGTATCAACCTGAGGCGTTCCGTCTACCAGTTTCGACAGGATCTTGCTCACTTCTGCGTACGAGCCGCGGTTGTAGGCGTCCGCGCTTTCCTTGTTGTCCCACAAGCTCACCCCGAAGGCTTCTTTTCCGGCTGGAGCGACGAAGGTGATCTCATCCCGAAACCCCTTCTGCTTGCGGAGCATGGGAATGATTTCGCTTTCCAGCTTCTGGGTAAACTCGGCAGTGCTGTTGGGCTTCAGCTGCAGGGAAACTCGGCGTGCATACATATGGTTCTCCTTCGGTTGTGATGGCCGAGGGGGCATTGCGGATGGCCAGTCAAGGTTCAGCACTCCGAAAGCAACCCTCAATCGCTTGACGAGAATGAGCTGATTCACTTGCTCTGTCAAGCGTAATCTAGAATTGGTCGATATACTTAATCATATACGGTTAATTAATGGAGGCACGCGGTGGACGTCTGTCTGGTGATCAAAGAGCGCCTGGAGGAGTTGGGACTCGAACAAAAGGATCTGGCGGCCGCGGCCGAAGTCACGGAATCCTATATTTCCCAGCTGCTGACGCGGAAGAAATTACCCCCCGCACCGGATCGGACGGATCTCTACGAGAGGATGGGAAGGTTTCTCAAGCTCTCGGGCGGTAAGCTCGCGAAGCTGGCCGACCTCCAGCGCAAGGAAGAGCTGAAAAGAGAGCTGGTGGAGCCGCCGGCGCCCTTGTTCGGGGAAGCTCGGGAGCTGATTTTGCGCAAGTGCGCACCGGAAAGACAGCCACAGATACGGGCCATCTTTGAGAAGCAACCCTTCGGTGAGCTCGAGCGCCTCGTCACGCAAAAGCTTCTGGACGTGGTCAAACGCGTCGCCAGAGAGGAGTTACAGAGCGAGAAGTGGCTCCACTCGGTGGCTCGCCTCAGCGGGCGCAGCTATAAGCAGATGCGAGTCGTCATCCTGGAGTTCCTGGATACCGACGTCTTCCACGTGTCGGCAGAAAACTGCGTTTCCTTCCTGGATCCGGCGATCGAATCCTGGGATATCGACCTTTCGACCTTCGGTATGGACATCGCGCTGAACCGTAGACTCGCACCAGAGCACCGGAAGAGATTCGAGTTTGTCGAGAAAGACCCCAACCAACCTCTCGAGGAGCCTGGACTCACCGAATTGCTCCAGAATGCTTCACTCGTCGGCCATGCTACCCGAGAGGAGATTGAGTTCCTGAAGAGTCTGAGGTTCAAGGGAAAGCGACCCACTGCGCTTTACTACTACCGAGAGTTGCAGAACCTCAGAGACCCGCTGCATTTTCGTACAGAGGTTACGGGCGTGTAGTCGTCGCCATGACGCGTCCAAGCCCTTCGGTGAACACACGCAACGTCGGTGTGCCTTTCGTGCGTGAGGGAATATACTTCCGCCCCCCATGCGAGTAGAGTGACTCGTGCCCACCGGGTTGCAGCCTGGAGGACAAGGGCACGAACACATCGTCTTCCCGCGCAACCCGCGCCTGATTCAGGCGCTGCAACCCAGGTTGGGCAAGACCAGCGATCTCCGCCGGCCGGCAGTCGCATGACCGGTCTCTGGCGCTTGTTGATTGCCGTCGATTACGGCAACCCCAGTACCTCAGCACGCGTTGACCGCCGTTGCGCCGCGAACGAGCCGCTCCCGGTGGGGAGCGGTCGGATGTCGCGTCTTTAACTGCGCCAGGCCGGGATTCGCCTCGGCGACGCGGTGCGATGATGGATAACACCGCGATCGCACCGAGGCGAGAACCCCACCGGTCCTCTGCAACTGGGCCAGGTGCGCAGAACGGAACTAAGAACTCATGTGAAGGGAACAGAGATGTCTAGATTACTCAACGCATTCATCGCATTCGGGTTCGCTTTCGGGCTGAACGCGGCAATCGCACAAACGGTCGAGCCAGGGGCCCAGAAGGCACCGGGCGCGAACAAAGTGATGAAGGACGACTGCACAGGCACGGGAGCGGCAGCCCGGGAGCAGTGCCTGAAGGCTGCCAGAACCACGGACAAGATCGCAGCCGGGCCATGCGGCAAGCTGACGGACCGGGCCGCAAGAGAATGCATCCTGGACGAGTTTATCCGCAAGCATGACCACATTTCCGGCGACCGCCAAGTTGGCAGTACCCAGTCCCTGGAGGCAACCGGACCCCAGCCACGGTGAGCCGGACCCGGAAGGCGTGCCGCGCCACTGCCCATCGTGTCTAACGTTGCGCTCACGCCGATGGCGCGGTGGAAGCAAAGGGCGGTCGAGGAGCCGCCACCCTGCGATCACGGGAGGAGCCCTCGCGGGAGATGACTGGAAGTGTCGCCCGGTCAGGTGGGGCTGAACGAGGCCCGATTCGGTCCCTCGCACGTGAGACGGGGCCGGTACGACGGGCGAGGGGTCAGGGCAGAAGTGCAAGAAGACTAAAGAAACCGAGCGGATCGAAGCGTTTCGTGATGGAGTCTTCGGCATCGCGATGACGCTCCTCGTGCTCGAGATCAAAGTGCCGAGCCATGAGGCGGTCGCGGCGAAGGGGCTGGTGTACTCTCTCGCCGCGCTCTGGCCCAGTTATCTGGCGTTCGGTACCAGCTTCGCGACCCGTGTTTGCGGATCTATGCGGAGGAGCTGGACGCCGCGCGCCGCATACTGGACCTTCGACTTCACCGACTGCTCGTCGCGTTGCTCGGGTCACGAGCATCGAGGTGGATAGGGTTGAGCAAGGGCGGTGCAATCTCGCCGCGCGTTATTAGCTCCTACCCTCTTACTGAGACCAGCTCGCGGGGTTGCGGTCCCAGCGGTGCGCGCGGAGCTTTTGGTGGAGATCGGCAGGGACCGGCCCGGCGGCGCCCGAATTGGTTTGACTAGTCCACGATACCTGCGTATAAGGATCCGTGCAGGGATCTTTGAGCCAGTCAGTTGGTCCTCTTGCCCGCGTCCGCGGTCTTAACCAATCTGGTCACTTTTCTTGCAGCCCTTGTATCCCCGGGCGCAAGCTCCATTGCAACACCGCAAAGGAAGATCCAGATGAGTGTAGGTACGGTCAAGTGGTTCAACGAGGCGAAAGGCTTCGGTTTCATCACCCCCGATGGGGGTGGCAAGGACCTCTTCGCACATTTCTCGGCGATACAGGGCAACGGATTCAAGACCCTCAAAGAAGCGCAGCGCGTCACCTTCGACGTGACCACCGGGCCGAAAGGCGGGCAGGCGGTCAACATCCGCCCGGAGTAAGTCCGAAACGCGTTGGAGAAGAAGCCCGGACGGCCGGGCTTTTCTCCCTCGTGAAGCCGCGGCCCAGTGCGCATCGGAGCCCGCACAGTCACGCTGGAGATGACCTCGACAGGAACGACTATGCATACGGGCACGGTAAGATGGTTCAGTTATTCGAAAGGCTGCGGATTCATCGTCCCGGACGATGGAAGTGGGGACGTGTTTGCGCATGTCTCCGCATTCGGGGACGCCAACCTGCGCTCTCTTCCTTGGAACCAACGGGTGAGTTTCCGCGTGAGTGCAGGTCCGAAAGGCGCAGTGGCGAGGGATATCCGCTTGCTGGCGTGACCTGAGACAGTAGGCTTCGGGTAGCCGGCCAGCACCGTGATGGCGAAGACGATGACCGTTCACGATGAGCAGTGCGTGACCAGGGGCGCGATGCTGCAAGGGATGCTTATCCCATGATCATCTTTTCGCAGAAGGAAGGACGCGGGAAGCAGGGAACTTCGTTCAAACGGCAGCACGAGACGTGGCTCCGGGCATACACCGTGGCACACAGCGTGCGGGAGCGATTCCCGACGCTTCAGCAACTCGTCGTCGAACTCACTTTCATCGATCCGCGGAGCATCGGAAGGTACTCGCCGCGGCTGCACACTTTTTCCGCTTCAGCGAAGGCCTTCTTCGCGATTGCCTGCCCTCGAACGCTGTGCCTGGGCGGTGGCTTCGACCTCGATTCCATCATCCTCACGATGCTCGGCGCCGAGGCGACGACGTCGGCCGGTGTCCTGCAATGCCATGGTTGGATTGAGCCGACACGCAACGAGAACACGCGGTGTCTCCTGCAGATGCACTATCGGCTGCAGGCTGAAGTGGTTGTCACGCCAAGGCTATCTGATCGAAGAAGAGGGGATGCGTTACCTGGGTGAGATCGATGCGCACCGCGCGCTCACGCCCTTGCAAGCGGCCTCTTGCACCTACCGCATCGCGCTGGGTCCAAGCGCCGGGCAGAAAGTGCTGAGCTTACAAACCCTGCCTGGCCGAGTGGCGCAGCTCACGCCAGCACTGTGTGCCAACGCGCATGGCTTCAGCCTACATGCGGCAGTGCGCTGTGGCGCTCACCAGCGCAAGCGACTCGAACGCCTGTGCCGCTACATCACCCGCCCCGCCATTGCCAACGAGCGGCTCAAGCGCACCGGTGCCGGCCACATCGTGCTGCAGCTCAAAAGCCCCTGGCGCGACGGCACCACCCACATCGTGATGTCGCCATTGCAGTTCATGCAGCGCCTGGCCACACTGGTGCCACGTCCGCGGCTGCATCTGATTCGCTTCCATGGTGTGCTGGCACCACACGCCAAATTACGGTCTCAGATTGTTCCGAGCGCGCCCGCCAACGCCCATGAGGCTTGCGATCACCACGCGCCGGCCGCGCATCCTGAAGCGCCCGGGCGCATGAGCTGGGCGTGCTTGCTCAAACGGGTATTCGATATCGACATCGAACGCTGCCCGCGCTGTGGCGGGCGCTTGAAGATCATCGCCGCCCTCGTCGATCCCCAGGTAATTGTCCAGATCCTCACGCATGTATGGACGCTCCCCAATTGTCAAGGCCTTCCTCGGGCTCTGGTTTGACGAGGTAGAAGACTGCAGCCATGTATCCGGCCTCGTGGTGCGGTTCTTGTGACCGCCGGCCCTGATGGAATTCGCAGATCGTTTCCTTATCACCTGTTCGGGCTGCTGAGGCCCGGTGCGTGAGTCAGGTTCGGACGATCTTGGTCTGACCTGTCTTGCCATCACTTTCAGAAGCGCCTGAGCAATCTCGGGTGGGTCTGCTACGCTCCTCCTTCCTTCTGCCAAACAGTTACAGCACTTGCCTCGCCCAACTGCCTCACGGGCGCGTGGGCACGCGACCTTGCTGATACTCTCGCCCGTGGGCCAGTAGCGCCCACAGGATGCGGGCATTCTTGTTGGCCAAGGCCACCGCCGCGACGTTGGGGTGGCGGCGCTTGGCAAGCTGTCCTAGCCAGCTATCGGCCTGCTCAGGCTTGAGGTGGTGCAACACCGAGCGCGCTCCGTGAATCAGCAGCTGTCTGAGGTAGACGTCGCCACGCTTGCTGATCCCAAGCAATTGCTGCTTGCCCCCGGTGCCGCGCTGCTTGGGCACAATGCCTAGCCAGGCAGCAGCCTGCCGCCCGCTCTGAAAAGCTTGCCCATCGCCCAGCGTAGCCACGTAAGCGGTGGCGGTGATCGGGCCGACCCCCGGCACTTGGGCCAGTCGCTGGCTGACCTCATTGTCGCGGTGCCAGCGCACAATGTGCGCTTCGAGCTCACGCGCTTGCGCATCGAGCCGCTGGAACTGCTCGTAGCATCGCGCCAACAGCTCGCGCATTAAGCTGGGCAACTCGTTGTCCGCGTCCTCGAGGATCGCGGGCACGCGCGTTCTCATCTTTGCCACGCCCTGGGGTATGACCAGCCCAAATTCCGCCAGCAGGCCGCGGATCTGGTTGACCTGCGCGGTGCGTGCTCTCACCAGCCCCTCGCGTACCCGGTGCAGTGCAAGCAGCGCCTGCTGCTCGGGGTTTTTGATTGGCACAAACCTCATGTTGGACCGGCCCAGGGCTTCGCAGATCGCCTCTGCGTCGTTGCGATCGTTCTTGTTGCTCTTGACATACGGCTTGACCAGCTGCGGGGCCATCAGCATGACCTCGTGGCCCAGGGCTGTGAGTTTGCGCGCCCAGTAGTGCGCACTGCCGCAGGCTTCCATGCCGATCACGCAGAGCCGCAGGTTGGCGAAGAACTCCAGCACCTGAGCGCGCTTGAGCTGCTTGCGTAGCACAGCCTTGCCCTTTGCATCTACCCCGTGCACTTGGAACACCGTCTTTGCCAAGTCGATGCCAACTCGAGTAATGTTCATCTTGACGCTCCCTCTCGCGTAAGTGGTTGAACTGCACTTCCACTTTGGCACACTCGATGCCGTAGCGGGTGGGCAGCGTCCATCCCATTACCTGGGTTTGCCCGCGCGCGCTCCGCCACGCTCACCGGCTCGGCCCTTGCCCCTGTTCCAAGCGGCCTGACCCAGAGCGGCTTCCACCCTCAGCCGGCGGGCCCGCGCGTCCTGAGCCGGCGCAAGTGCCCAGGTGTGCCTCGAGATCGCCGAGCTTCGCCTTATGAACAGGCCAACCAAGCCGCAAAGACGCAAGGATTCAGCACCAACTCACGCGATTGACCACCCGCGGGCACCGCGCTAGAGTGCCCCTCGCGGAAAAGCGGCGTTTAAATTTCCTACGCGTCGTCGCGCGGCGCGGCTGGAGAGGCCGCACCGTGGTCGCGATCGCGTCGGGCGCGAACATGAACTTCGACCGGCTTCGCTTCGTCGCGGAGCTGGGCAAGCATCGCGAGGCGGTGCTGACGGTCACGATCCCCGAGCGGCCCGGCAGCTACCGCGAGCGCTGCTCGCTGCTCGGCAAGCGAAGCGTGACCGAGTTCCACTACCGCTTCGCGCCGGGCCGCGAGGCGGCGATCTTCCTCGGGGTGTCGGTCTCGAGCCGCGAGGAGCCGCAGCCCTTCGTCGCGACGCTGCATCGCCACGGCATTCCCGCCGCCGACCTCTCCGACAACGAGATGGCGAAGCTGCATGGCCGGCACCTGGTGGGCGGCCGCGTGGTGATGAAGCAGCCCGAGATGCTCTACCGCTTCGAGCTTCCCGAGCGCCCCGGCGCGCTCATGAACTTCCTCGACAAGATGGGCGCGGGTTGGAACATCTCGCTCTTCCACTACCGCAACCAGGGCGAGGACGTGGGCCGCGTGCTCGTGGGCCTCCTGGTGCCCGAGCGCGAGAAGCCCGCGTTCCGCCGGTTCCTGCGCGACCTGGGGTACGATCTCACCGACGAATCGCGCAATCCCGCGTATCGCTTCTTTCTGAGATAGCTCGCCCGTAGCCTGATTCCATGAGCGCGCCGGCGCGCCAGGCCTTCATCGACCAGCTTCGTGGGCTCACGTCGCTCCTGGTCGTGCTGCATCACACCGCGATCACCTACGGAGGCGCGGGCGGCTGGTACTACAAGCAAGTGGCGCCGGGCAGCGCCGGAATCGCGGGACCCCTGCTCTCGCTCATGTGCGCGATCGACCAGGCGTGGTTCATGGGCGCGTTCTTCCTCTGGGCAGGCTACTTCACGCCGGGCCCGTTCGCTCGCAAGGGCCCGGCGCGGTACTTCGCCGAGCGCCTCGTCCGCCTCGGCATCCCGCTCGTCGTATTCGGGTTCTTCCTCGACGCGCTCACCAACTCCATCGCCGACCTCGGCCGCGGGCGCGATTTCTCCACGGGCCTCGTGCGGCGATTGCTCTCGCTCGAGTATCACCCGGGGCCGCTGTGGTTCGTTCAGGCGCTGCTCGTCTTCAGCGTGGCCTTCGCGCTCTGGAGGCGGTTCAATCCCGCGAAGCCGAACGACGATGCGCCTTTGCCCGCGCACGCGACGTTGCTCGGCGCCGCGATCGCAGTGGCGCTCGTGGCCTTCGTCGTTCGACTCGACGTGCCCGTCGGCGCCGAGTGGTGGCACTGGCAGCTCGGCTACTTCCCGATGTACGTCCTGCTCTTCGGGGTGGGATGCGCCGCCGCTCGCCACCATTGGCTCGAGCGCATCGAGTGGCGCTACGCGCGGCCGTGGGCCATCGTCGCGTTGCTCACGCTGCCCGTCCTGCCCGCGTTCGTCCTGGGCTATTCGGCGGTCATGCACGCGAAGGTCGACGTGGGCGGCGGCTTCAATGTGGGCCCGCTGGTCTATGCACTATGGGAGCCCTTCATTGCGTGGGGCATCCTGCTCACTCTCATGTGGTTCTTCCGCACGAAGGTGAGGCCGGATCGCTTCGCGGGACTCGGGCGTCGAGCGTACGCGATCTACTGTTTCCATCCTCCGGTGGTGGTCGCGATCTCGGTCGCGTTGCGAAGCTGGGCCGCTCCGCCCCTCCTGAAGTTCGCCGCCACGGGCGCTTTGTCGTGCGCCGCGCTGTACGTCGTTTGCGGCGCCCTGCTTCGCCTGCCAGGAGTGTCGCGGGTCTGGTGACCCGCCGAGAGCCTCAGCTCTGTGGTCCTCGCGATGCTGCTTGGCCGTGTCGAGGACGCTTCACCTGACGCCCGGCCCCGTCGATGCGATGACGCCCTCGTGATGCGCCAGTGGGGCGGAGTCGAAAAGACAGTCGTACAAGTCGTCCCCAGGCGCGAGGCCGGGCACCATGCCAAGCCAGTCATCGCGCCGGAACGCGGCCGCCTTCACCCGCAGCCGGACGCGGCGCTGCGCTTGCCACGTCTACTCGGACGCCAGAGCTAATTCACGGGCCTATCGCATCTCCCGTCTTTGGCATTGCTGCCCCTTGCGCCCAGCTTCGGGGACAGCGCGGGCCGAGGCGCTGCGGTGCGCTGTGCCCTGCAAATTAGAAGCGCAGCTTCTAATATACGAGGCATGTTTCTGCGCCTCGCCCGAGATCGGCTCAACGCTCTTGCGGCGCAGTTCCCTGCCGTGATCATCCTCGGGGCGCGCCAGGTCGGCAAGACTACCCTCGCCAGGCACAGCTTCCCGGATCTGCCTTACCTGGACTGCGAGGATCCGCTGACCGCGGCTGCGCTGCGGGACGATGCGAGGTTCGTGATCGCGAGCCGCGAGAAGCGCGGTCTGATCATCGACGAGGCTCAGTCGGTCGGCGGCGTGCTTGCAGCGGTGCGCGGGCTGATTGACGAGCAACGCGCGCGCAACGGACGTTTCGTCATTCTGGGGTCCGCGCAACCCGCGCTGGTGCGGGGGGGAGTAGCCGAGTCTCTGGCCGGCCGGGCCGCCGTCCTCGAATTGTCGCCTCTGACCGCTGCCGAAGCGCAGACTGGTGACGGCGCTGTCGATTGGCGCACAGTGTGGCTGAAAGGCGGGTTTCCCGACGCGCTCCGCGGCAACTTTCGCGAATGGTGGGAAGCATATCTGCGCCTGTTCCTGGAGCGGGACCTGCCCCAGTACGGGGTGGCCGGCGATCCGGTATTCATGCGCCGCCTCCTCACGATGCTGGCGCACTTGCAGGGTGGGCCCTTGAACGCGTCCCAGCTCGGCGCCGCGCTCGGCGTTTCCTACCACACGATCCAGCGCTACCTGACAGTCCTGGAGCAGACCTTTCTGCTCCGATTGTTGCGCCCGTATTTTCGCAACATCGGCAAGCGTCTCGTGAAAGCATCCAAGGTGTATCTGCGCGACACTGGTCTGATGCATCACCTGCTGAACATCTCGTCCTCAGATGAGTTGCTGTCGCATCCAGCGTCTGGCGCCAGTTGGGAAACCTTCGTGATCGAAGACGTGCTCCGCCGCGAGCAGCTCGAGCACGCCGGGTCCCAAGCGTTCTTCTGGCGTACCGCCGCCGGCGCGGAAGTGGACCTGGTCATCGAACGCGGCAACCGGCGCTTCGGCATCGAAATCAAGCGTGCACGGGGCGACCGGCCCCGAGCCGTGAAATCACTGGAGGAAGCGCTGAGCGACATCGACGCCGACAGAGGCTGGATCATCGACCAAGCGCCCGGAAACGACCGCGTGTCCGGCCGGGTGGCGCGGGCAGGTTTCGCGGATCTGGTCCATGGCACTCCCTGAGGAGGTTCATCAACGGCCGAGGCCCTGTCGGTTTGCCCGGCTCGCGCAGGGCTGAGGGCATCGCGAAGCGCCCTCGGCCGCGCCGCCCAGGTTGACCAAGGAGCGCGGTGCGCTATTCGAGGGAGGAAGGTGCGCGGGCCAAGACCAGCCGACCCAAGCATATCTACGTTCACACCGGAGCCGCGGAATCGGATGCGCGCAGCAGTTGGTACACGGAGGTAAAGTCCTGGCGCCCCAGCCCCTGGGACGAGGCGAGCCGAAGCAGTTGCTGCGCAATGGGGGAAACGAAGACGGGAATGCGCAGTTCGCGAGCCGTGCTCACGGCCAGCGCCAAATCCTTGGCCATCAGGTCAGTCATAAAGCCCGGAGCGTAATCGCGAGTCGATGGTGCTGTTTCGACCATGCCGGGCACAGGGTGGGCGTTTTGCATCACCCAGGTGTTGCCGGATGATTTGGAAATGACCTCTGTCAGGATCTTCGGATCGACACCCAGGCCCTCGGCGATACGAAACGCCTCCGAGACCGCGATCGCCGCGACCCCCGCGATCAAATTGTTGCACAGCTTGGCCGCCTCTCCTGCTCCCACCTCGCCCACGTGAATGATGTTCGCGCCCATTGCCGAGAGTATGGGCCGTGCCGCGTTCACATCCTCCGCCGCGCCTCCGGCCATGATGGCCAGGGTGGCGTTTTCCGCTCCGACCGAGCCACCCGATACGGGCGCGTCGATGAACCTCACGCCCTTGCCGGCGAGCGCGGCAGCGACTCGGCGCGAAACGTTGGGGTCGATGGTGGACATATCGACGCAAAGCAAGTCGCGCTTTGCACCTTCGAGAACGCCGCCCGGGCCGAGGTAGGCCGATTCCACGTTCGAGGACGAGGGCAGCATGGTGACGAGCATTTCCCCGCGCGACGCAGCATCCGCCGGCGAGCTCGCGCGCGCGGCCCCACGCGCCGCCGCAGCATCGACGGCGGCGGGGACTACGTCATAGGCCACCACTCGATGGCCATGCTTGATGAGGTTGGTGAGCATTGGAAGGCCCATGGTGCCGGTGCCGACGAATCCGACGTTCATTGCTTTTCTCCTGATGGATCGTTGCGAGTTAAAGCTGGCGGCAACTATAGTTCAAGGGAAGCCTGTCGCGCCGGGGGATTGCTGCAGTAAACTGCTTGGTCTGTCGACGCAACGCATATCCTTGCATGGGGACCGCGATGAGCGAAGAAATCAGCATCCAGTTCACCCGTTTTTCCGCTTTCTACTCGCCGCTGATTGCGACGATCGCCACTGGCTTCCTGAAGGAAGAAGGTCTCGAGCCGCGCTATTCGGTCGCTCCCGCGGGCACTTCCGCGATCCAGCAAGTTGCAGCGGGGACAGTGCACGTATGTCAGTCGGCACCCTCGCAAGGCTTCGGGCCTCTTGAGAAGGGCCAAGTGCCGCCGGCTGTTCATTTCGCTCAGATCAACGAGAAAGATGGTTTTTTTCTCACCGCGCGCCACCCCGATCCCGCGTTCACTTGGGACAAGCTCAAAGATAAGACGGTGCTGGTCGATCATGGCACCCAACCGCTTGCCATGTTCAAGTACGCGTTACACCGCCGGGGGCTAGACTACGCGGCGATTCGCGCGATGGATATTCCTAGCGGTGAGATGGAGCAGGCCTTCAGAAAAGGCCAAGGCGACTACATTCACCTGCAAGGCCCCGCGCCCCAGCAACTCGAACACGACGGCGTGGGCCATGTCGTGGCCTCCGTCGGCGAGGCCATTGGACCTTGCGCCTTCTCCAGTCTCGCCGCCACGCGCGCATGGCTCAAGACGGACATGGCTCGGCGCTTCATGCGTGCCTACCGAAAAGCCAGAGCCTGGCTGCTCGACACACCCGCCGAGAAGGTCGCGGAAGCAGAAGCCTCGTTCTTTCCGGAAATAGACCGCGCCGTCCTGACATCGACGCTCGCCTGCTACCAGAAACTCGGCTGCTGGACGCCGCATGTGGAGATTACGCGACCGGCGTTCGAGACAACGTTGGACATCTTCCAGCATGCGCGCTTGATCACGAAGCGTCACCGGTACGAGGACATCGTCGCCGCACCGCCTGATGCCGCTTGATTTCTGCGGGCCGCCTGCGAACCTGGCATCCCTTTTCGCAGCGTCGCTACCGCGCGGGTCAGAGCGTCAACCCTCCATCCACCACTATCGTCTGTCCCGTGATCATCGTGGCGCCAAAACCGAGGAACACGATCACCTCGGCGAGGTCTTCCACTTCACAGCGGCGCTTGAGGACCGCTTTATCGATGGATTGCTGCCGCTGTTCGGGGGTCCACTCGATTTGCCAGCTGGAATTCACCGCGCCAGGAGCGATCGCGTTCACGCGCACGGGCGCGAGGCCCCGGGCGAGGTTCTTGGTGAGGCTCACCACACCCGCCTTGGTCGCCCCGTAGGCCATCGAGCTTCCCGGGTAATTCAAGCCTGAGATGGACGCCGTGGAGACAACCGCTCCGGCACTTTCCCTCAACCAAGGGAAAGCCGCCTTGGAACAACGAAACACGCCCTTGAGATTCACCTCGAGCAGCGTGTCCCAGAGCTCCTCGGTAATCAGATCGATACGCGCCGGGGGAATGATATTGGTCACTCCTGGTGTCCCGGCGTTGTTCACCAGCAAGTCAAGACGGCCGAGCCGCTTGCAGGCGCTCTCGACCATCGCCTCGCACTCGCCCGCCACGCCGACGTTGCCGGGCGCCCCGATCACCTTCATCCCTTGTTGTCGCAGCTTCGCCACCGCCTCCGGTCCGCGCGCATCGTCTGCGAGAAAATTGATGGCCACCGCGCAGCCGTTCCTCCCGAGCATCGCGGCGGTCGCCAGCCCAATGCCCGATGCCGCCCCGGTCACCAGCGCTGCCTTGCCGTCAAGGTCGTAGCGAAGTTTATTTGCGATACTCAGGTTGACCATCGGTTGTCTCCTCAGGGCAGCCAGGGTTCGGGCGCGCGCGTCTCGATGTCGGTTACCACATCGACCACCACCGGCTCCTCCATGCCGAGCGCGCGTTTCAATGCCGGGCCGATCTCGGAAGGTTCCGTCACGCGTATCCCGGCAACGCCGAAACTCCCCGCCACTTTGGCGAAATCGGTCGGACCGAACCGCAGAATTTCTTCGGGATGGCCGGGAACCTCGCCTTGCTGGCGCAGCAGATTGGGCCAGCCTTGTCCAAAGCCCGAATTGTTGTTGATCACGGTGACGGTAGCGATGCCCCGGCGGCGCGCGGTTTCGAGTTCCGCCAAATGATAGTAGAACGCACCGTCCCCCGAGAAGCAGATCACCTTGCGTTCACCAGCGGCCAGCTTGGCGCCAAGCGCGGCGGGAAAAGACCAGCCAAGCGAACCCGCGGCGCGCAGATAAGTCTGCCCGCCGCCGAGCTCAGCGGGCCCGTTCAATTCGATGCAGGTGCCAGTCCAGATACCGGAATAACCAGTGTCTGCTACCAGGATGCCATCCGGCGGGAGCGCATGCTCGATCTCCGCGCACAGACGTTCGACTCGGATTCCCGGCCCATTGTGGGTGAAGTGTGGCGACATGCTCGCGCGCCATCGCGCAACCGACGCTGCGGCTTGCTCGCAAAATCCGCGGTCTCGTCGCGGGCTGCCGAGCGCGGCAGCCAGTAGCGCCAACGTCGCTTTCGGGTCGCCGCACAGGCCCAGGGTACCGGCGTAGTTGCGGCCAAGTTCCTGTGCGTCGGGATCGATCTGTACGACGCGCGTGCCGGGCGAAGGAATGCGCCACGTGTGCGTGACCTGGTCACCCGTATCGCAACCCACATAGAGCACCAGATCGGCGTCATTCACGATGCGGTTAGCGGGCGGCGCCGCGTAATTGCCCACCACCCCTGCGGCGAGCGGATGCCTTGTCGGGATCAGGCCACGCGCGCCGAGCGACGTTACCACCGGCGCGGCGAGCGCGTTGGCCACGGCGAGAACCTCAGCGCCCGCGCCTGACTGTGCCGCGCCGTCGCCTGCCACGATGACCACACGCTCGGCGGCAAGCAACTGCGCCGCTGCGGCTTGCACGTCCGACGTCGCCGGAACGGCGCGGTGTGCGGGAACACGCATGAGCGCGCGGTCGATCACAGCAAGCTCGGTGATGCTGCCTAGCTCGATGACTTCGCCCATGAGTCCGAACAGATCCAGGTGCGCTGGACGCGGCACTCCCGCTGTCGCCGCCCGGACAGCCTGGCGCACAAGTCTGGGCAAATCGCTTGCGGTGGCCACATCCGCGGAAAATTTTGTCACCGCGGCGAACAAGGGCTTGTGGTCGACTTCCTGGTAGGCGTTGGCGTGATGCTGGCCGGGGACTTTGCGCCCGGTCAAGGCGACAACCGGCACGCGCGCAAGATAAGGATCTTGCAGCCCTGCCGCCATGTTGGCCGCGCCCACTGACTGGGCAAGGCAGAACGCTGGTCTACCGGCGACCCTCGCATAACCATCGGCCATGTACACCGCGGCCTTCTCAGAATGGGCGAGATGGCGCTGAACGCCGAGGCCTTCCAGATGAATCAAGGTACGTCGCAGGATCGCGTCGATGAAGAACACATGCTCGGTGCCGCTCGACGCTATGGCTCGGGCCAGCCATTCCGCTCCGGACAAGGGCTTCGAGTCAGCCGATTGGTCGCTCATTTTCAAGATACGCTCTTGTTTTGGCTTGGCGAGTATACGCCTCCATGAAGTGCGCGCCCCCACTACCGAGCAGTTGCACGACCTTCTTCAGCACATCATCACGCGCATCATGAAGTGGTTGTCATGCCAAGGCTATCTGGTCGAAGAAGAGGGGATGCGCTACCTCGGTGAGATCGATGCGCACCGCGCGCTCACCCCGCTACAAGTGGCCTCTTGCACCTACCGCATCGCGGCTTAAGGCCAAGCGTCGGGCAGAAGGTGCTGAGCTTGCGAACCCTGCCGAGCCGAGCAGCGCAGCCCGCGCCAGCCCTGTGTGTCAACGCGCACGGTGTCAGCCTGCATGCGGCAGTGAGCTGTGGCTCCGATGAAGCGCAAGCAACTCGAACGTCTGTGCCGCCACACTCACCCGCCCCGCCATTGCCAACGAGCGGCTCAAGCGCAATAACGCGGGCCAAGTGGTGCTGCAGCTCAAAAGCCCCTGGCGCGACGCCACCACCCACATCGTGATGTCGCCCTTGCAGTTGATGCAGCGCCTGGCCGCACTGGTGCGACGTCCGCGGCTGCATCTGATTCGCTTCCACGGCGTACGCCAAGTTACGGGCCCAGATCGTTGCGAGCGTGCCCCGCAGCGTCCCACAGACCTGCGATCACCACACGCCGGCCGCGCATCCTGAAGCGCCCGCGCGCATGCGCTGGGCATGCTTGGCTACAAGCGCGTGGTCGATATCGACATCGAACGCTGCCCGCGCTGTGGCGAGCGCTTGAAGATCATCGCCGCCATCGTCGATCCCCAGGTAATTGTCCAGATCCTCACGCGTCCGGCGCGCTCCGCCACGCTCACCGGCGCGCCCCTTGCCGCTGCTCCAAGCGGCCTGACCCAGAGCTGCTTCAACACTTCAGCCGGCGGGCCCGCGCATCCTGGGCTGGCGCAAGTGCCCAGGTGTGCCTCGAGATCGCCGAGCTTGGCGCATGAGTGCGCCGAGCAGAAAACGGGAAGTTTTTAGCGCCAACTCACCCGGTTGACCAGCCGCAGGCACCCCGCTACAGTGCCCCTCGGGCAAAAGTGGCGTTTGAATTTCCTTCTACGCCTCGATCGTCAGGCGCTGCCGAACTACTGCGGTGCGCCGCAGGACCCATGGAAGTCTCGCTGAGTTAGCCGGTCTGCTCGGGATAGCGCCACGGTATGGCGCCAGTCGGTTGCGTTGCATCCAAAGTCCACAGCGGGATCGCGATATCGGGACCGGCGGGTGCAAACACCACGCGTACGCGCGACCCGATGCCAGCGGTGCAGACCATCTCGGGCGGCGCGAGCGCTGCGTCCGGGGTTGCGAGATTGCCCACCATGCGAATCGCTTCATCTTCGGTCGGCCGTGCGCGCTGTTCGTCTAGTTCCACCAGCAGGGCAAGATACGGCACATGTGCGCGAAACGCGATCTGCACCGGGTGGCGAACCTCGGTATAGGAGTAGATGGTGCCGCGACCGCTGATGGGCGCCCATTCGAAGGCGTTCCCGGCGCACCATGGACACGCTGGGCCGGGTGGATACCGCATCAATTCGCACACCTTGCAGCGCTGCAGGCGCAGCTCTCCTTGCGCGCAAAACCGGAAATACGCTGCGTTGTCGCTGTCGAGATCGGCGATCGAGAGCACCATGCCGAGATATTGTCCGCTCGCCGCCATTGCCGTCTC
>Ga0335081_10005027_pt1 | contig 20890 bp, 10 predicted proteins | sample Lox_Sample_35_FD_206713 | JGI IMG/M metagenome (GOLD analysis project Ga0335081, IMG submission 206713) | Soil microbial communities from Loxahatchee National Wildlife Refuge, Florida, United States - Lox_Sample_3.5 | ecosystem: Environmental > Terrestrial > Soil > Wetlands | place: USA... | reverse complement strand
ATTGTCCCTGGAGCGAAGTCTTTGATCGCGCCGCACCCCACGGCTTCCTCCCCATCAAGCGCAAGTACGGCATGCCTGATCGTGCCGATTGTATTGTACCGGACGTAGAACGAGTGTTCCGCCCCATTCCTCTCCGCCAGTTCCGCGTCGAGGAGTCCGACGAGCGCAACGAATGCGGTATGAGCAGACGTCACGCGGCTCAACGTTATCGAGTGGTTGCTCATCGTGGGGGATATGCGTGAGCGATTGAGATTCCGCTCCCAGGCGGGTCGGCGCGTGCGAGCAGAGGCGAGTCCGTTTCCGCTACGATCGGCACCAGGCGATAGATGCGTACCGTGTACGCAAAAGCAGACTTCCGCCCGACAAAGTCTTTCAGACTCAGCGTCTTCCCGGCCATTCCCGCATATTTCCTCATCAGGCTGAACTGCGTGACGACGTCCGGACGGTTATCCTCAGGGCTGAGACCGTTGACAAGGACGAACCACTCCGCTCTTCTTGCCACGTCGATTCCGAGCGAATCAGAGAGAAAGATCTCGTCGAAGAGCCGGTAATCGCGCCCCGCCGTGCGAAGTCCCCACCACGGGTACGGATACCCGGTCAAACAGATCGCGGATCCCGGGGGGATCCTCTCCTCAATCGCGGACGTGAGCCCGGCATAGTCGGTATCGCGACGGAGGGCGTAATGAAATTCATAGTTGAAGAATCCGGTGTACGCTACAAAATTCCCGGCTACCGCGATGAGAAGGACGCCTGCAATCGCGCGCATCGCGCCTCTTCCCCCGCCCCATCGATCAATGAAACTCCCGCAAACCACCGAGAGGAGCGGTAGGCAATACACGTGATATGGGATCTCGAATGCGCATGCGGCCACCGCGGTCGACACCGTTGCCCCGATCGCCAGCAGCAACATGGGGGAAGATTTCGATCGACGGAATTCAAGCCAGACGCCAGACAGGCACACAGGGATCATGAGGCCGAACAACGGCAGGCTCCTGTACCGTTCCGCAAATGCGATCAGCGGCGCCGGGAACGCATGGGCTTTCCGCCCAATCTGAAAACCGACCTGGAACGCAAAATCGGCCCAACTGCCGGCTGAGAGTATCCAGAGCATCAGCGCGACAACGGTTGCAGCCAGGAACAGAAGTATCGCCCGCAGAATTGGGATAGCTTCATTCCGGCGAACCAGCAGCATGTGGCTCGCCGCGGACGTGGGCCCCAGAATCCCAAATGGATGCATGAGCAGCGCCACTGCAAAAAGCGCGCTGCTGAGCGCGATACGCCCTGTTCCCCCGAGTGTCCTGTACCTGGCATACGCCGTCAGACCCAGCATGGTAAAGAGAACGCAAAGCCCGTCCATCCTGGCGAGCTTTACATATGTGATGAAATTGGGATTGAGCGCGAGAAGCAGGATGCCCGCTCTTGATGCCCATCGGGACGCGCCGATCTGACGCGCGAACATCCATGTCGCCCAGATCACGATGAGCCCGACACACATTGAAACCACTCGCAGCGGGAGTATACCGAATCCACACAGGGCGATCACGGGAGCCATCAGGTAGAACCATCCCGGTGGCTGCCAGCAGGAGGTGCTTCCCATGCCATCGATCAACGCTGTTGCCGGATGACCCGTAAGAAGCACGCCCCGGGCAGCATCGGCAAACGCAGCTTCATCCGGCAGGAGAAGCGGCCAGGAAAGGAGGAGCGAGCCGGATAAGAGAAGATAGAGGGCCGACACCAGGAGAAGGAATCTGAGATCGGTCAGCCCGAGCCGCGCTGAAAGGGTGTTCACAGAGTGTCCAGGGAGAGGAGCGGATTCTTCTCAATCTTCCCCGGGAATTTCGAGAATTCACACCTGAATATCAACGCAGTTTGCTCGCAGCGGTCATTGCGGGCCGTGCATGTGGCGCCGAAGGCGCAATCCCAGGCGAAGCAATCTCGCGTGCCAGGGATTGCTTCGGGCGCGATAGCTTCGTTGGCGCCTATGGCGCCATCTTCGACATCGCGCCCTCGCAATGACAGGGAGCGTTACTTTACGACTACCATCCGCTTTAGCTCCGTATGGTTCCCGTTGACGAGCCGGTAGAAATATGCGCCGGACGAGAGGGACGACCCGTCAAAGGCGACGTCGTACTCCCTCCCTGACTGCGCCATCCCCTCGAACGGCGTGGAGACCACTTCTCCGAGGATATTGTACACCTTCAGCGTCGTGTACGCGGCGTTGTCCACGCTAAATGTGATGTGTGTTGACGGGTTGAACGGGTTCGGATAATTCTGTCCGAGTGCAAAGACCGCCGCCCCCCGGCCATCTGCAGCACCCACCACGACTTTCACCGGATCGCTCAGCCTGGCATTTCCGTCGAGATCGACCTGCTTCAGGAGGTAGTAGCTCGTCCCCGCGAGGGGGTTCCGGTCCACCCAGGTGTAGCTCCTCGCAATCAATGACGTCCCGCTCCCGGCGACGAAGCCGCCCGGGACATCGGCAAAGCCCGACGTCGGGGACGCACTCCGCTGGATGTAGAATCCGAAGTTGTTGACCTCCGACGCTGTCGTCCATGTCAGCTCGACCGGGCCAGCTGTTCCCGCCGGCGTCGCCCTGAACGATGCGAGCTGTATCGGCAGCGGGGAGCTGCTGGTCGTCAGCGTCATATCGCAGCTCGTCGTGGTACCGCCGCTGTTCGACGCGACGATGCGGTAGTGGTACAGCGTGGCGGGCGTGAGTCCGCTCAGATCGGTACTGACGACCACGGGAGCCGATCCGGTACCCGCGTTCGCCGTCGAGGTCGAGGAGCCGTAACCGGATGTCAGGCCATAATCGAAGTGGTATGTGGTGCTGAGCCCGTTCGGATCCAGCGAGCCATCCAGCTCCGAGCCCGTCGCCGTGATATTGCAGGCCGACGCCGTCACCGAAGAGGGCGCCTGGCATGGGGCATAACTGCCCGATACGACGACGAATACGTTGAATTCACTGGAGGTATGATGATACTGCCGCGGATCGTTGCCGATGACGGCCGGCAGGCTTTTGCCGGTCAGCGGGATCGACACCGTGCCGCCCGTGTATGTGCCTGAAGCGATGGGAGTGCCGTAGTAGTTTTGCGCGTCGATCACTGTGTACGTGTCTCCCGCCGACAGGAAACCTGAGAAGTTGACCGAACGAGTGCTTGCCCCCGCGCTGTTCAGGACGACGATGTTCGCGCCCTTTTCGTACGTGAAGGGGTGGATGATCGTGGTGTCCCACGTCGAGGGCTTTGACGTCGTCCACGTATTCCCCGGGAGACTGCTCTCCGGAGCCCCGCCGCCGTAAAAGATCTTGTTGGCGGTGATCGTCGGGCTGGTGTTGAACTGGAATGTCAGGGTTGAACCCTGCCCCCAGAGCAGGTTGCCGGTCATCGTGAACCGATCGGTTCCCGGCGTGCCGTTCCCCGAGCAGACGAGGAGATTGATGGACATGTCGGTATACGAGACATTCCCGCGGAAGAAGTCGTCATAGCCGAGGTTGCCCGGGCCGAAGAACCCGTTGCGCCCGTTCCCGATGCCCACGTTTGAGCCGCACTGGGAGAATATGTTGTTGTCGACGTACACGGAATCGCCGTACGTCGTCGCGCTGCCGTAGACCTGGAACGCATTGTCGTATGATCGTTCGTTGACGTTGTTGATGAACTTGACGGTACCGTTCATCGGCTGGGTCTGGATGTACCAGTTGTGCCCGTGCGCGTCTCCGTTCGTGTCGTACCACCCGTTGTCATAGAAGACGCAGTCAGTCACTTCGCTGTACCGCCCTCCCTTCCAGTGGGAAATCCCCTGCTTGGTATCGTGGACAATGCAGCGGATGATCTTCACGCCGGGGATATCCACCGACCCGTCCGTCGGGAGAAACACAACGCCCTCCGGTTGTGCGATATTGTCAGGCCAGGAATAATTCCCGTATGTTTCATCACCGCCGGCTTTCGTCGTCGCGGACGACATGATCTCCAGACCCCATACCCAGACATACGCCGCGTTGATGCCAAGCGTCGCCTGTGCCGTGTACGGAGAGCCGGCGTCGATCGTCGCCCTCTGGCCCGGGCGAACCCGATAAATGATGGGGCTGCCGCTCGTTCCCGATTTTGTCGCCGTGAACGTTCCGTTGTACGTTCCCGCGTGGATCCAGACTGTGTCGCCGGGAACGAGTGTTGTGTTCGAGGAGCTCAGCGACCAGGCGAGCGTCCATCCGTGCGCGCTGTCCGCTGCCGTGCCGGTGGTCAGGCCGCCCGACGCGACGACATGTCGCGCGGTGCCTGAGTATACGTTCTGTCTACCGCAGAGAGTGAGAACAGCGAGTAATGCACACACAATGAGTGCTATCGAAGAGTGTTCACGGACAACGGTGACACTCGTGCTGGGTGACGATTGTGTTCGGTTCATAATCCCTCTCAGGATGTTGTTCAATACACCGAGGCACACAACCAGGGGGGTGATCAATCCCGGCTACTCAAAATCCCTGTCATTGATGCGCGTCACAGATTTCCAACGGGTGTGCCAAAGAGGGAGAGCTGAAAAATTTGTCAGTCGGAGAAGTTCGGCGGGCGGTTAACGCAGGGACATAAGTGTTGCTTCAGGCGATTCTACAACGCCCTTGGAGAAATGGGATCGATTCGCTTGTTATGTGTGGTTATTGTGGTGCGGATGCGCTGAGAGGTCACACGTCATCATGACTGACGATGAGACACCGGTCAGTCTGCAGAGTACGTGTCAGAAGGGATTGAGCGCGAGGAGATTTCTTTCAGATGCGGCGGGAGAACGCGTGTGTGCGACGGGAGAAGAAGCCCGTGATTTATCCCGAAAACAAAAAAAAAGCCCTTCAGACTCGAAGGACTCGTGTTAGCCCAGGCGGGCTCGCACTAAAGATATCCTACACATTGCGAGAGCCCCGAAGGACCTCCGGGGCTCTCGCGATGGTGGCACTTACTTGCTCTTGTTGGGATATGGCGGCGGAGGCGGAAGCGATACAGGGTGCTTCTGGAGCTCATCCTTGATCACTTCGATTGCCTTGTTGAGCTGATCATCCACCCCCGCGTACTCCCTCGCAGGGTCGTTGTCGACCACGATGTCCGGATCGACGCCATGCCCCTCGATGATCCAGTCCTTCCCCTCGACGTCGTACCGCGAGAACTCGGGCCGGTTCAGGAACCCGCCGTCCAGCAGCGGGAGCGTTCCGCGGATTCCGACTACGCCGCCCCAGGTCCGTTTTCCGATGACTTCTCCGAGCTTGTATTTCTTGAAGCGGTATGCTACCAGATCCCCGTCTGATGCGGAGAACTCGTCGATCAGCATCACCTTGGGCCCCAGAATCAGGCCGTCCGGGTCGGGGCTCGGAGCCGTATTGCGCGCGATATCAATCATGACCATCTCCCGGCGCAAACGCTCGATGATCTGCGGTGAGACGTTCCCGCCGCCGTTTCCCCGCACATCAACGATCAGTCCCTCTTTGCGCAACTGGGGATAGTAATACTTGACGAACGTGTTCAGCCCGGGCGTTCCCATGTCAGGGATATGAACATAGCCGACTTTCCCGTCGGTCGCCTTGCTCACCTTTTCGATATTCCCCTCCACCCACTTCCGGTAGTAGAGCTCCTGCTCACTGGCGATCGGGATGACGACGGTCTCGTGACTCCCCTCTTCCCGCGGCTCACCGTTGAGCCTGAGCGTGACCTGGCGGCCAACCGTATTGACCAACGACTCATAAATGTCAGTCATCGCGGTCGTCGGCTTCCCGTTGACGGAGATGATATAGTCTCCTTCGCTCGCCCGGACGCCGATTTCCGTCAACGGCGACCTGAGCGTCTTGTCCCAGTTCTCGCCACGGAGGATTTCAGCTATACGGTAGTATTTCGACGCCGGGTCACGTTCGATTCTCGCACCCAGGAGCCCGGTCTGGATGCGTTCCGGATGGGGATATTCCCCTCCGCCGACATATGAGTGGCCGATGCTCAGCTCGGAGATCATCTCCCCGATGATATAAGTCAAATCCGCGCGGTGGTTCACGTAGGGAAGGAGCACTTCATACTTCTTGCGTACCCCCTCCCAGTCCACCCCGTGCAGGTGAGGATCAAACATGAAGTCGCGCATCTGCCGCCAGCACTCCCGGAAAATCTGATTCCATTCCGCGCGGTGGTCGAGCGTCACTTTCATGTCGGAGAGGTTCAGCCGTTCCTTGGCGTCGATGTGCGCAGTGGGCAGGTCGATGATCGCATAGCCGTCGGCGGGATGGATGAGCATTTTCTTCCCGTTGGCGGATATCTCGAATCCCTCGATCTCGCCGAGTTCCGTCTCCTTCAGCTTGTCAAACTCGTAGACGAGCAGTTTTGCCTTCTCGTCTTTGCTACCGTCCCGGACATAGTAGAGCTTGTCGGTTGCTGACTCGAGATTGCGGTAGGAGGAGCCGCTTATCGGGAGTCCGGCAATGCGCGAGCCGATGCCCTTGAGATCGACCCTGACCGTTACGCCCGCTTCGGACTCTTTCTTCTGGTCCGTCTTTTCTTTTTCGGCCGGCCCGATCTTCACTTCGTCGCTTTTCGGCTCGAAAGGAGACTTCGTGTCGGCGGCAAGCGTCACCAGGAAGATCGACGCAAGATCCCTGTACACGTGATTCCACTCAAGCTGCCCGTAGGTGGGCGTGAAGTTCCTGTTCGAAATGAAGAAGAGATACTTGCCGTCCGCGCTGAACGCCGGCCCGTATGAATCAAACCATCCGTCGGTCACTTCGGTAGTCTTCCCGTCCTCCAGGCCGTAGAGCTGGAGCGTCGTCATCCGCTTCTCTTCCGGTTTGGCATAGGCGATCCATTTGCTGTCCGGCGACCAGCAGTAGTCGCTGAACTCCCACGCGGTCGCCTGTGCGACCGGCGTCACGGAGCCGGATTCCACGTCGACATACTGGAGCCGCAGTTTCTTGTCGGCCCAGAGGATCTTCTTGCTGTCGGGTGACCAGTAGAGCTGGTATTTATATGTGTCGCCTCCGCGGGTAATCTGGCGGCCCGGCGTGCTTCCGTCCTGCGCGATCGTCCAGATCTCGTCCTCGCCGCTCTGGTCGGAGATATACGCGATCGACTTGCCGTCGGGCGACCACTTGGAATTGCGCTCATGGACGCCGGGCGTGGCAGTGATGTTGCGTGTATTGCCGTTCTTGAGCGGCACCGTGAAGAGGTCTCCCCGGGCGCCGAACAGGGCGCGGTTGCCGTCAGGGGCAATCTCGTAATTTGTAACTTCCTTGCTCACGTCGTGAATCGTCGTGCGCCCGTCGGCAAAGTCTTCCTCGATGGTGACCGGCACCCTGGCCGTCTGGCCGGCGGCCAGGTCGTAGCGATAGATATAACCGCCGTTTTCAAAGACGATGGCATTGTCTCCGAGCGAAGGGAACTTGATGTCGTAGTCGCGGAAATCGGTCAGCTTCGTGGTTTGCGTGCTCGTGAGGTCGTACACGTAGAGGTTGAATCGCTTGTTCTCATCCCTGTCGGAAATGAAGTAGATCTTGTTGCCCCGCCACATCGGGAACACGTCCTGCGCCGGGTTATTGGTGATATCCGTCGTCGTCTTGGATGCGAAGTCGTAAATCCAGATATCGTCGGCCTGCCCCCCCCGGTAGCGTTTCCACGTGCGAAACTCGCGGAACACCCGGTTATAGGCCATCTTGCTCCCATCCGCGGAGAACGAGCACCACCCTCCGCGCGGGAGTGGCAGTTGCTCGGAAATCCCACCGTCGATGGACACCGAATACAACTGACCCTTGAAATCATCCCACTCCTTGGCGCGCGATCGATAGATGATGTGCGTGTCGTCCTTCCACGTCATGACGATGTTGTTTGGTCCCATCCGGTCTGAAACGTCGTCGCGCCCGAGCGTCGCGGTGTATGTCAGCCTCCGCGGCACCCCACCTTCGGCCGGCATGACATACACCTCGGTGTTGCCGTCATACTGGGCCGTGAATGCGAGCGTCTTGCCGTCGGGTGAGAATCGGGCGAACATCTCATATCCCGTGCCCGTGGTCAAGTGCCTGGCGACACCCCCCGCGGCGGGAACCGTGTAAAGATCGCCCGCATAGGTAAATACGATCTCATTCCCGTGCGAGGCGGGAAAGCGCAGAAGGCGGGATTCCTGCTGCGACAGTGCAAGTGCGCCAGAAAGCACGAAAATGGAGCACACGAGTGCTGTGCGGGTCATGAGCATTTCAGGCTCCGGTAGGTGTGAGTGGGAAGAGAAAGTATACGAATAATCCTCATAATTGTTCCACTGCTGTCACGACGTTCATGCAGAAGACCAACCCGGGTCTCTCCGAATGGAGAGAAACGACAAGGCCTCTCACGAATCGCAAAGTGAGAGGCCCTGGACAGATCACATGCTTGCAGTGAGCGTGGGTGGGCTCGAACCACCGACCCTCTGCTTAAAAGGCAGATGCTCTACCCCTGAGCTACACGCCCGTACACGAGCGCAAAGATACGAATTCGGAGCGGCGAAATCAATAAACCCGGAACCAGTGCATTCCCGGCGCGAACGCGGACGGCGGGGGGTGCTTCTTACATCACTTGAGCCCATCAAGTCGATGCTGCAGCGTCGAAGTCAGATTGCCGCGGTTGTACCAGATGACAGTAGAATCCCGGCAAAATGCATCCGCCTGGGCTCCGATCCATTGTTCATACCCGGACGTCTTGATAGTTACGAACCGAGTCCAGATCGCGCTTCTCCCCTGCCCAGCGCGGATGAACTGACCGCAGAGCAGGTACGGATGCCCCGCGCCCGGGCTGTTCATTCGGCCGAAACGCACATCTCGAAAGCGTAGGGTACCCGAGGGGCCGTGGTTATGGAAGTCGGTTGCTGCGGAGGTGACCAACACCCTGAGGACCGAATCCGCAGATTCCCCCCGATGATTGCCGGAAAATCCTGTACTGTTCAGCTCCTGGGCATGACACGGGCCGAAGAAGGGTATTGCGGGGATGGTGAGAATGAGCGCCGCAGCGAGGCATGAGCGAAATAGCATATCACACACTTGGAGGATTACTCTGACAATGCGCCCGGAGTCTCGCCGAAAGCGTCAGCGGAGTATTTGTGAAAAAGCCGGCGGGACACCTGGATTGTTTCCCCTTGCGGCGCCGAAGGGTACGGATCGTGCTGGCTCGTCCACGCCACTTCCCCCTCACGCACACGTACGCGCGCGGCTGTCGTGTCGAGCGCCTTCCCGGAAGCAACCGCTGTCTGCATGGCGGAGAGCCAGGTCTGCCATCGGGAGAAATAAAACGTTCCGACCATGCCGGCCCACTGGTGGTTGGCGTAGTCGCAGTGGATGGGAATGTCGAACTTGTCTCTGCCCGTCCAGATCGTGAACAATTCGCGCGCATTGCGCTCGCAGAGATCCTGCTCGTCCTTTGTCGTTCCGCATTTGCGCGCGTCGGCGAGCCACACCCCGAGCAGGAACTCCCGCCGCGTGGCGAGCAATTGATCGAGATCGCGGATCAGGCCGAGCATCTTCCCGCTCATCCGGCTGACTGCCGCCGCGTCCTTGCGCGCATACGCTTGCAGGACCTTCCTGTAGTAACACCCGGCAAGATCGGAGAGCACCTGCCGGCCAAGGTCGGCCAGGTCATACCGGTACCCGTCGCTTCCACCGCACGCATCCGCGGCGTCCAGGAGCTTCCGCCATGCCTCGACCAGGCGTCGTGAGTCGTAGTCAGGTTTCGTCGATCCCCAGAAGCGGGATTTCGGGTAGGGATCGAGAGAAGGACGGGCGCAGATGGCGGACTCGACATACCCCGGGTGTGCGTAGACAGTCTCCATCTCAATGTGCAGCGCCTGCATCGCGGCTGACGACGTATCCCCGTAGCGGCGGCGCGCATAATCGCGGAGCCAGGGATCCAGCTCAGGAGCGTCCTTGCGCCAGGAATTCCCGAAGAACATCTCCCAGATCAGCGGCTGGGTTCCGCTTCCCTCCATCAGCGCGCCGATGCCGCGCATTTCACCTTTTCCGGGACCCGCTTCGGCGAGCGCATCCGCCGGCTTCACACGAAATGTATCGACCGCCCCGCCCAGGCCGACATTCCCTCCCCAGTTCTGTATCGTGCACCAGAGCCAGGGCGTGCCGCCGAACTGGTCGCGCGCGCGCCAGTTCTCCCACCGCTCGCAGAAAAGATCGAGAACGAGCAGCTTCGACTTGTCGAGCGCGTCGATCATCGGCTGGCGCGGATTCTCCAGCCACGATTGCAGCACCCACGTGGCACCGGGGTTCGACCTCTCCATTGCCCCGTAAATGGCCTGACCGCAGGCTCCGAGGTCCATTCCCTCCATGCTTCCCCCCTCGTGGAAGGGATCAGCCGCCAGGAAGCGTGCGCGACCGTAAAGCCCGGTCTGCGCGTCGTAGAATGCGGCGGCAAATTTCGCAAAAAGTGAGTCCAGGGGATCGAGCATGTCCGGGCGCTTGAGGCCGCCCCAGTCGCCCTGCGCGTGAATCTTCCCGTAGGGAAACCGGGCCTTGAAATCGGAAGGCACGATGCCATAGTAGCCCTGGAGTACGGGTTCCATGCCCAGCTCGCGCATCCGCCCGATGATCTTCCGGCCGAGGTCAATGCGTGCCTTCACCAAATCCGGCGGCTCCGGCCCGCCGTAATCCTCCATGTTCGACATGTACTGCCACGGTTGGTTCGATGGCATGCAGAGCCAGCGTCGAACTTCGGAATCGGAGTAGCCGAACTTTCGGAGCGCGTTTATCCAGACTCCTTCCTGCCCCTCGATAATCAGCGCGAGGTTCACCCCCTTGAGCGCCAGGAAATCCAGTTCCTGCTCCCAGCGGGGCCATCCCCACCACGCCATGGTGTAGCCATGCGTGCAGTAATTGTAGGCGTAGCGGAACCTGTGCGGGCTGACGACCCGGATTCTCCGGTCCACCCGGGGCAGCGTGTTCCCGGTCGCGAGCTGGTTTCCGCAGCTCCAGGAGATTTCGCAGTGGCAGAATTCTTCGAGGTAGCGGTTCAGGGCAGAGGCGATGGCCACGCCGTTATTCCCACGCAGGACAATTGTCCGTCCCAGGCTTTCAATCTCGAATACGTCGTATCCGCCGGAGGGGGAAATTATCTCGACGGCGAACTCGGAAGTGTGCGAAGGAAGGACGCGGCCGATCAGGTCCAGGGCAGCTTGTTGAGTGGTGGCAGGATCCTGCGAGAGCCGGCGTTCATCGACCTGTGCGGGGACGGGCTGCGTCCACGCACACAGCGCCGTCAGTACGAGGATTGCGCTGAGAGAGCGATTCCTGTTCATGGTTATCCATCCCGTGTATGACCGCGCAGCCGGGCAAGCTCCCGCGCGACGAGCCCGGGGTCGTCGTCCAGGAAGTGGCGCGAAAGCCGCCGTGCGCGCCTGATCTCGTTGTCGTCGATCTCGGCGACGATCAGATCCTCTTCGAAGAGCTTCGCCGACGCGGCACTGCTTCCATCCGGCGCGACGATCTCCGAACCTCCCCAGAAATTGACGCCGTCTTCGAAGCCGACCCTGTTGCAGAATCCGATATACACCGAGAGGAGCCGTGCGTACGCCCGGTGGTGTTCCGCATTGACCGTGGCAATCGGGGGGACCGCCTCCGTGCCCGACAGCCGCGTCGGACTGGCCACGAGCGTGAGGATCGCCTCCGCCCCGTCCTGCGCCAGCAGGTACGGCAGCGGCAGGTGCCACAGATCCTCGCAGATCAGGACGCCGAGCCTCCCCACGACGGAGTCGAACGCCGTGACGCTCCTGCCACTGCTGAAGTAGCGGTTCTCCTCGAACATGCCGTATGTCGGGGGATATGTCTTCCGGTGCACCGAACGCCAGGCTCCCCCTTCGAAAAGAAACGCGCTGTTGTAGAGCCCGAACGAGGCCCCCTCCTCGACGCCCCCGGCCACGATCGATATGGTCTTCCCGAGCTCAAGGAGCGGCTTCACGGGACCCGGATCGCCGGCGGGATTGAGGGCCAGGTCCCAGTTCATGTCTTTGATGGAATACCCACTCAGGCTCAGCTCGGGGAAGACCACCATGCGCGCGCCTGCCGCGGCGGCGCGGCGGGCAAGCTCGACGTGCCGGGCGACGTTTGCCGGGAGGTCGCCGAGGACGGGATCCATCTGGGCGAGTGCAAGCCGGAATTTCATGGTGCAGTCAGGGGGAGAGATGTGCCCGTCATGAGCCCGAAAGATCCAGCATCCGGATGTCCTTGATGTACGGGACGGTCTTGTCCGTCTTCATCTCTTTGAGCTGCGTGAGCTTCTTCTCGATCCGCGCCAGGTTGTCGCGGATGATGGCGAGATACGTGGTGAGCTGATCGCTTGAATGGCTCCCCAGCATCGACTCGATGCCGACGCGGATTTCATCGAGGGGCTTCCGGATTTCCTGCGCGATCCGTGGCACCATCCCCTGGATGATCTCCAGCCGCTGCTGGGCGATCTCCAGCGAGGTGAGTTGATCGCGGAGCTTCTTCCGCTCGATGACGTTCAGGATGGTGCGGGGAAGGACCGGCGTCGAGATCTCGTCCTTGACCAGGTAGTCTTCCACGCCGAGCTTCATGACCTGGACTGCCAGGTCGAAGTCCTTGTTGACCGTGAGGAACACGACCGGGGTCGTGATCCCCTTTGCCTGGAGCGTCCGCGTGATCTCCAGGCCGTTCTGTCCCGGGAGAAAATAGTCCATCAGGACGACGTCAAAATGCGCGCCCTGCGTCAGCTCTTCGAGCGCCGCGGTCCCGTTCTCGCGCCAGGTGACGTCGAACTGTCCTTTTTCGTATTTCCGGAGGAACACCTCCACGAGATTTGCAAAATCGTGGTTGTCTTCCACCAGGAGTATGCGCACAGGCCCCGTGTCGGCCATCGGATCAGTCCGGGATGGTGAAATAGAACGTTGTGCCCGCCCCCACCACGGAATCCACCCAGATCTTGCCGCCGTGGTTTTCCACGATCTTCTTGACGATCGTCAACCCCGCCCCCGTGCCCCGGAAATCCTCGCTCCGTTGCAGGCGCTGGAATATCACGAAGATCTTATCATAGTGCTGGCGCTCGATACCCACGCCGTTATCGCGCACCGAAACAGTGTGGAGTCCTTCTCCCCTCTCCACCTGTATATCCACGCGCGGCTCCTGGCTCCTGTTGAACTTGATGGCGTTCGCGATCAGGTTCCTGAACACCATGCCGAGCTGGATCCTGTTGTAGCGCACCGTGGGGAGGTCAGGCGGAACGTTGACCGTCGCGTGGCTCTCACGGAGCGTGAACTCGAAGTCGCGGAGCACGTCGTGCACGACGTCCCCCAGCGGGAGCGATTCCTCCGTTTCCAGCACCCGCCCCAGGCGCGACAGCGTGAGGAGATCGTCGATCAGGCTCTTCATCCGCTTGCCCGACTGGACGATCGAATTCAGGTAGCCTTTCCCCTCCTCGTCGATGACGTCGCGGTAGTCGTTCAGCACGATCTTGCTGTAACCGTCGATGGCGATCAGCGGCTCTTTCAGATCGTGGGAGACCACGTACGTGAAATCGTCAAGCTCCTTGTTCCTGGCTTCGATCTCCTGCGACTTGGCGACGGTGTCCTCGTAGAGTCCCGCCCGGTCCATTGCAATTTCAGTCAAACTAGCGATACTTTCCACGAGACGCAAGTGAGCTTCGCCGAACGAGCCGGGAGCCTTGCGCGCAAGGGCGATGACCCCGATGCATTCTCCCTTGGAACGCACGGGCACCGCCAGGAGGGCGCGGTCCCGTGAGCTTCCCGCAAAGGGCGTCCCCGACATTGCCGCGACGATGCCCGGGAGGTCCGCCGAAAACGCGGGGCCCGGCGTCCCGGTCTGCGCCCGTTCCACCTGGAGCTCGAGCGCGCCGGTCTTGGCCGATCGGGAGAAGAAGGCGAACGCGTCGAACTCGAGCGCCCTCTGCAGCCCGTCGTGGACAACGGTGATGATCGAGCGCGTGTCGAGCGCCCCCGTGAGCGCCGCGCCGATCTCGTACTGCAGCGTGACGCGTCGGACCTGCGCCTCCAGCTCGCTGTAGAGCTGCGCGTTGTCCAGCGCGGAGGCGAGCTGATTTCCGACGAGCGTGATAAACCGTTGCTCCTGATCCGTAAAGGTATGCTCTGCTGCAAAGGCCACCAGCAGGGCGCCCAGGACCTTCCCCTTGGACTCCAGGGGGATGCCGAAGAGGCTGTTCGTATGCAGTTCGCTGAAGAGCGCGCGTCCCTGCCCGCTCACACGTGCATCCGCGGCCAGCCCCGACATGATGATGATCGGTTTCCTCTCCATGATGACCATGCCCGTGGCGCTCCCGGCTACGGGGAGCGTGCCGATCAGGCGCGCGTGGCGTTCGTTGATGCCGAGGTGGGCCGCCAGCGTGAGGCGCTCCTGCCGTTCGTCGGGCAGATAGCAGAGGACGATATCGGCCTGTACGAGCTGCCGGACGTGCTGAGCCGCCACGCCGAGCACGTCATCCGGATTGAGGGAGCTGTTGACGGAGGAGGCTATCGCGTTGAGCGCCACCAGCTCCTGGTTGCGGCGCTTGATTTCCGCTTCTGTCCGCTTGCTGTCCGTGATGTCCGTGTACGTGAAGACGAGACCGCTCACGCGGCCATGCATCTCCAGGGGAGTGACGGCGATCTGGAACACTCTCCCGGCGTCCCCTTCCCCGATCGTGAATTCGCGGAGGTACTCCTTCAGCGAACCGTCGTAGAGGCGCGCGGCGGCGCTCAGCAGCGTATCCCGCAGCGGCGCCGACGGGACGATGTCCCCGAGCGGCCGCCCCAGCACGGCGTCCTCACCGCTCAGCTCCGGAGTCCCCTGCAGAACCGCAAATTCCCCCCATGCCTTGTTGACCTCGCGCACCACCGATGAGCGGTCCACCGTAAACACGACACTGTCGATGGAATCAAGCAGGTCGTGGATGTAGGCGCTGTCGACCATGACCCTCTGGAACAGCATCGTCCTGTCGAGCAGGGCGCCGATCTGGTCCGCGATGGGCTGGAGGAACGTCAGCTCGGCAAGCCCGAAGGCGTTCTCCCGCTCGCTCGCGATGCAGAACGTCCCGAGGATCTTCTCGTTGAGCAGGATGGGGATGCTGATCTCCGATCGCATCCCGGCCTTTGCCGATAGGAGGTCTGGCCCGAGCGAGGGATGCGACGCCACGTCGCCCACCACCACGCCCCGACCCTCCGCGACGGCGAGCCGAGAGACGCTCTGCTGCAGGGGAACAGCGGTCCCCACGGGCGGGAACCGGTCTTCCGCCCCGACCGTCGCGTGGACAACGAGCGTCTGGCCGGCGTCAGGGAGCAGGCAGACGCTCATGTGATCGAACGAGGTCAGCGTCCGCACCTCGGAGGCGATCACGTCGAATATGCGCGTGAACTCGGTGCTCGAATTGGCCGTGCTGATGATGCGGTTGAGCATCTCGATCTGCCGGCTCTTCGCGTACAGATCGTTGGCCAGCCCCTTGCGCTCCGAGATATCGCGGGCGATATTCAGCATCGCCACGGGCTCGCCCGCCGCGTTGCGCAGCAGCGTCGTATTCAGGCTGATCGCGACCTCGGAACCGTCGTGTCGCTTCCAGGTCATGTCGAAGTCGCGCAGGAATCGCTTCTCCCTCAGTGCCGCGAGCCAGACCACCAGGCGCGACATCTCCTCGTCGAGGAGCCAGGGATAGGGAAACGTCATCCCGATCACTTCGCTCCGCGCGTGGCCGGTCAGCGCGGTGAACTCCCGGTTGACTTCCCACACCTTCCCCTGAAGGTCGCTGATCATGAGGGCGTCACCCATCGTGTCGATGACGTTGCGCAGCGTCTCCTCGGATTCGCGCAGCTCCCGCTCCAGGCTCTTGCGGTGCGTGACGTCGGCAACCGTCCCCACGACTCCGGCGACGGCTCCGGAGGCGTCCTTCAGTGGTGAGAACCTGCACCAGAGGACGACCGATTCCCCGCTCCCCGGGCGGATGTACCGAACGTCCTCCGTGCTCACCGGGTCGCCGGCAAGCGCCCGGTTGAGCAGTTCGGGGAAGTCTTCGGCCTGGAACCGCGGGGCGTCCTCGAACGCCTGTCTGCCGACAGCCTCCTCTCGGCTGACGCCGGTGATCAGCTCCATCCCCCTGTTCCATTCCGTGTAGCGGAAGTCCCTGTCGAGCACCACCACCCCCTCCTGCATGCTCCGGAGTACCGCATCGCGGAGCGCTCCACCTGACGCCGCCTCCTTCGCCTCTTCGGCCCGCGCGGTGATGTCCGAGAGAATGCCGGTCATGGCCGTCACCGTACCGGAGGCATCGCGCCTGTACCGCACGGCGTCGCGAATCCATCGATAGGAGGCCTTCCCCTTCGGCAGGATCCTGTACTCCAGCTCGAATTCGTCCGCGCCCCCCGACTGGTTGGAGATCCGCCGGGAATACTCCGCCCGCTCGTCGGGATGGAGGAGATTGCGCCAGAAGTCCGGCGTTCGCGCCACCTCATCAGGCTTGTACCCGCTCAAGGCTTCCACGCGGGGGCTCACGTAGAGGAATGCGCCGTTCGCCGCGCACTCGTAGACCGTGTCGGTCATCGATTCTACGACGGTTCGGTAGGCGGACTCCGCCGCGGCGATCGTGCCGTACCGCAGGGCGTTCGCCATCGCATCCCCGCCGTGACGCGCAATCGCACCCAGCAGCACAGTGTCAGCCGCCGCCGCGCCCGCTTCCTGCGTGGAGCAGAGGAGAAGAATCGCGTTGACCGCATCCCCGGCGACGAGCGGCAGGTAGATGACAGTCCGCATCCCCTCGCTCTCGAAGAGCGATTTGTACGGAATGTGCGCCGGATAGTCCTGCACATCGAGCAGGAGGGGCTCGGCAGTCTTCCACACGAGGCCGGTCGCCCCTTCGCGCGTATCCTGCGCCGCGAGGGTCTCGACGATGCGCAGCGGCAATGCCTCGACTGAACCGAGCGCCAGCGTCACGCCGTCTTTCCCCACACTGTACGCCCCCCCGGCCTCCAGGGCGAGCCACTTCATCGTCCCCCTGACGAGGCTCCCGAGCACTTCCTGCGCGTCCAGCGAAAGGTGAATCTCGTGCGCGAGATGGCCGAGCAGGGCATCCGCGCGGGATTGTCTGCGGAGTTCCTCTTCCGCCCGGTGCCTTGCGGTGACGTCGACGTGATAGAGCAGGAACGCATCCTGCCCCGAGAATTGCACCGGCGTGCCGTGCGCGGCGATCCTCCGCACGTTCCCCCCCGGATCCCTGAGCGAGTACTCCACGGGCGCAGGGATTTCCCCCTTCTCGAGCGCCGCGATCACGGCCTTTCGGTCGCGCGCCGCGATGAGTCCGGGCAGCTCCTTCCCTGCAAGCTCCGAGGGGGTCGCGACGCCGAACATCGCTGCACACGCCGCATTGGCAAAGAGGAACGTCCCCTCTTTCATGACGGAGATTGCGCCGGCCTGCCGCTCGCACAGCTCACGGAACGTCCGTTCCGACTCGTGCAGGGCGCGGAGCGCCGCATTGCGAGACGTGACATCGTCGAGCGTCATGTACCATGCCGCCGCGCCGTCCCATGCCGCTCTGACGGCGATGAGCGAGAACTCCCGCCTGTCTCCTTCTTCTCCCCTGATGACGACTTCCGCCCTCACCGTTCCGGGGGATTCCCCGTCTGGCCGCATCAGGTCGCGGGCGAGGGGTGCATTTTCCTTCCCGAGGAATTCCCTGAGCGTCATCTCTGAGCCCGGGACCCCGGCACGGGGGAAGGTTTTATGGAACGCATCATTAGCCCACGCGAGCTTTCGGCCCGCGAACAGCGCGTGCGGGATAGGGGATGCCGCCGTGAGCGTCGTCAGTTGCCCGATCTCGCGCCGGGTCTCCACACCCTTCCTCCGCTCGACGCTTACGTCGTTCAAGGCCGCGACGCACCGGGACGAGCCGAGAACCACCACGGAGAATGTTACGGGAGTGGGCCGCCCGCTCTTCTTCAGGAGCTCGAGCCGGCCTGAGATCTTTCGTTTGCGGCGGAGTGCAAGCACTACCCTGAGGGCGGCGCGGTAGGAGGAGGGAGCAATGATTCGATTCAGCGGAAGACGTGCGAATTCGTCCCGGGTGTAACCCAGGAGAGCCGCCGCCTCCTCGTTCGCATCCGGCCTCCCATCGGCCAGGCTGAAGAGGACTGTCGGCTGCGGGGAGAGTTTGAATACTTCGCGGAAGAAATCCTGAGGATATCCCTTACCAGCCGCCACTGGCGCCCCCTCCGCCGAATGATCCGCCGCCGCCGCTGAACCCGCCGCCTGAGAATGAGCCCCCGCCAAACCCGCCTCCCGATCCCCATCCGCCTCCTATCCACGGGCCCCCGGGGAAGAACCGCCGGCGCCTGGCCATCAGTCGAATGAGCGCGAAGACAATGAAGATGAACAGGGCCAGGAGCGGGGAGGCCTGTCGGCCTCCGGGGGGAGACGAGGGTTCCGCTTTGTACTCGTCTTTCGTGGCAGCCATGATCGCCTCTGCGCCGGCGCGGAGGCCGCCGTTGTAGTCACCTTCCCTGAAATGGGGCGCGATTTCCCGCCGGATGATCTGTCCCGCGAGCGCGTCCGGGAGGACTCCTTCGAGTCCGTAGCCCACTTCGATGCGGACCTTTTTGTCATCGCGCGCCACCAGGAGGAGCACGCCGTTGTCCTTCCCCTTCCTCCCGATCTTGTTCTTTTCCGCGACCTGGATGGAGTACTCCTCCAGGTCTGCCCCCGCAAGCGTCGGCATCATGAGGACGACCACCTGCGTGGAGGTGGCCCTGTCAAACGAGGCCAGGAGCGACTCAAGGCTCGCGAGCTGATCGGGGGTGAGCGTACCCGTAAGGTCCGTCGCGTACTTCGCGAGCACGGGTACCTCCGGCTCGTCATCCGGCGGACCGGCCCGCACAGTGCGGACCACGCCCGTCGCCTGGAGCGTGGCCAGGAGGACGAGCAGGAGCAGGACGCGGCTATGTGGCGCGGATCTCATCCGTTCAAAACTTCACCTGGGGAGCGTTCTCGGCCCCCTCTTTCGCCTGGAAGTATGGCTTCTCGTTGAATCCGCGCAGAGAAGCGATAAACGAGACGGGGAACTGGCGTATCGACGTGTTGTATGATTGGACGATGTCGTTGAAGCGCTTCCGCTCGACCGTGATCCGGTTTTCCGTGCCTTCCAGCTGCGTCTGCAGGCTCAGGAAATTCTCGTTGGACTTGATCTGCGGGTAGTTCTCCGACACCACCAGCAGGCGCGACAGGGCGGACCCGAGCTGGTCCTGTGCCGCCTGGAACTTTGCAAACGCCTGCGGATCGTTGAGCACGTCCTTGGTGACCGTCATCTGGCTCACCTTGGCGCGCGCTTCGGCAACGCCGATGAACACGTCCTTTTCCTGTGTCGCGTATCCCTTGACGGTCTCCACCAGGTTCGGGATGAGGTCCGCCCTCCGCTGGTACTGGTTCTCCACCTGGCTCCAGGCGGATCGCACGCCCTCGTCAAGCTGGACAAGGCGGTTGTTCACGCCAACCCCCCACATGAACACGCCGAGGACCACCACTGCAATTGCGCCGAGTACGACCGCGGCGATCAGACAACCTCGAGATTTCATAGCCTCTCCTTTGTGTATGAGAATGGGGCCTGCGACTCAGTCCTGGAAGACCATGATGGACCCGCTGTAGCACGCCACCCACACGCGTCGCGTGACAGGGTCGAACGTGATGCCGATCGGGTGGTGCTGGGTAGGGACGGTGGCGACCACGCGCATATCCGCCGTGGTGATCTTGCTCATGGTATCGGATGCATAATTTGTCACGTAGAGGGCGCTGCCGTCGGGCGTGATCGCCATGCTCCGGGGGGCCGATCCCGTGGCGGCCTTCCGGACCAGCCTCCCGGCGCCGACATCCACCTTGGCCACGCTCCCTTCGCCGTTCAGCGTGGCATAGAGATACCTGCCTGCGGAGTCGATCAGCACCGTGCGCGGCGAGCGCCCGATCCCCCGGAGCCACGAGAGGGCGAACGACTTCAGGTCCAGGACGGCCACGTCGTATGAGCCCATCACGGCGACATATGCCCGGGCTGATGAACGGTCGACAGCGATCCCGCGCGGGTACCGGCCCAGGCGTACGCGCTTCATCTCTCTCATCGCCGCGCAGTCGATGACGCTCAGGTCGCCGCTGCACCAGTTGCTCACGAGCACGAGACGCCCGTCGGGCGTGGAGGCGAGGTATTTCGGCACCGAGCCGGCGGGGACGGCCCCCGTGACCTCGAGCGCCCGGGCGTCGATACGGTAGACGACGCTGTTGTCAAATCTCCCCGTCGCGGTCGAGTCGTTCCCGGGGTTGACGAACCCGGCCCCCGAAATCAGGTAATTCGAAACCCAGGCGGTCCTCCCGCTGTCGGTGAACGCCACTTCGACGGGAGCGCCCCTGTACCACCCGCGGAAATTCCCCGGGATAAAGCGGGAGAGCTCTACACGGTCCGGGATCGTTTTCAGGAGCCGAAACTCGCGGTCGTAGACCGTGACCGAATGCCTGTACATCATATTCTGCGCAAAGAAGAGCCCGGCGCCCGAATACCCGATCGATTTCGGCGCGATGTCTCCGCGGATCGTCCGAATCAGCTCCATCCCGGATGCAGGGACATTCACCAGGATGAGGAGCAATGCCGCAAGAGCCAGCGTCCGGCCTGTCGCCGCGGCGAGGATCACTGCCTCGGATGCCGGCGTCCGGCGTTTAACCTCGACAGCGAACGTCGCCGCCGAAGCCGGCAATCTCCTGCCGGTGTGCGCCGGATTCCTTCCTTTTCGTAACGATACTTCCATACGACTCTGTTTCATGACAAAACAAAAGGGGAGACGCGTTGTGCATCTCCCCTTGACCTCAACCCCAGAGGGGCATCAGTTCAGCTTGTAGTCGACTCCGATACGAGCAAATCCGAGACCGTAGCCG
>Ga0335081_10005026_pt1 | contig 20893 bp, 17 predicted proteins | sample Lox_Sample_35_FD_206713 | JGI IMG/M metagenome (GOLD analysis project Ga0335081, IMG submission 206713) | Soil microbial communities from Loxahatchee National Wildlife Refuge, Florida, United States - Lox_Sample_3.5 | ecosystem: Environmental > Terrestrial > Soil > Wetlands | place: USA... | reverse complement strand
GCGGCATGATCCGCTGACCCAGCCTGAAATTGACCAGTTGCGCGATGCTGCCCAAGAGCCCGAGGCACGGCTTAAACTCTACATTCAATTTGCGCGCAATCGGCTGACGTCCGTGGAACAGGTGCGCTCTGATCCGAAAATCACCGACCGCGGCGGGGAGATCCATATGCGGTTGCAAGATTTTGTCGAGGTCTATGACGAATTGGACGACAACATAGAAACATTTGTTGAGCGCAAGTCGGACTTGCGCAAGATTTTGAAAAGCGTGATCGAGGCTGACAACGAATTCCAGGCGAGACTGCGAGCGATCCGAGACTCCGGCGAAGCCACAAAAGCCGAGTCGGAGAAGTACCAGTTTCTGCTGACGGAGGCGCTGGATACGCTAGCCTCGAGCACCGAAGATCATCGCCAATTGCTCGCGGAGCAGGAAGAAGCGGCCAAGCATAAAAGGAGAGCTCCCAGCTAACGGGTTCCTTTCAGGTTGCGCGTGGGGAGAATTTTGCCCGCAATAATGGTAATGTGATTCTCAGTGAGCGATTCCCTTCTTCAGATTTTCCAGGAATCCAGCCGCGAATTGTGTCCGCGGTCTCCACTGCCAGATTTCTCCGTCGAGTTCTTTGCTTTTGCCAACGTAAACAACACCATCCGGCTGCGCGAAGGGAAATTGCTGGTGCGGATTTCTGACCTGCTCGAAGGAGCGCCTGAGCCGGTGTTGCGGGCCATCGCTCATATTCTGCTGGCCAAGATGTACCGCAAGCCGATCGAGCGTGGGCACGCTGTCCGTTACCGCCGCTACATTTCGAGCCATCGCATCCGGGAAAAAACTCATCTGGTGCGGCAAATGCGTGGCCGCAAGCGGCTGGAGTCGCCCAAGGGGCATGCCTACGACCTCGAGGCCATCTTCGAGGATCTCAACCGGCAATTTTTCTTTGGCTTGCTCGCCCGCCCGCAAATGTCCTGGAGCCGGGAACAGGCGCGCGCCAGCCTTGGCCACTATGATCCCGCGCATAATGCGATCGTGGTCAGCCGGGTCTTCGACCATCTGCGCGTGCCGCGCTACGCCGTGGAATACATCGTTTACCACGAGATGCTGCACCTCAAACATCCGGTGAAGTTGCGGGGCAGCCGGCGCTGCGTCCATTCGGCGGAGTTTCAGGCGGAAGAGAGGCTATTTCCGCACTTGGAGGAGGCCAAGCGCTTCCTGAAACGGCTTTGAGTATCTGGCATTTCCCGGCGTGAGCACGCTCACGGCGGCGCGTGATTCTACACGTTGACCTCGATGGAACGAGAAGAATATCCTATACAATTGAAATTGAAATTCATTTTCAAAATCGTCATTTTCAAAATCATCGAGGACTGATTCCCCTATGCTCCAGGCCTTCATCGTGACGCTGCGCGAAGGCGTCGAAGCGGCGCTAATCGTCGGCATCACGCTCGCTTATCTCACCAAGATCGGGCGTCCTGAGCTGCGCAAATCCGTCTATGCCGCTCTACTAGCAGCATTTGCCGGCAGCATTGGAGTGGCGGTTTTGCTTTCCCGGATGAACTGGAACCAGGACGTTTTTGAAGGCTGGATCATGCTGGCGGCGGCATTCTTCGTGGTCACCATGATCGTCTTCATGATGCGGACCGGGCGCAAGCTCAAGGGACAAATAGAAGGCAAAGTCGGCTTGCTGGCCGGCTCCAACGCCCGGTTCGGGCTTTTCGCTTTTGTTTTTCTCATGGTTTTGCGTGAAGGCGTGGAAACCGTTTTGATCCTGGGCGCAGTTTCGCTGAACACGAGCGAAATTCTGAGCTTTTTCGGCACGGTGCTGGGGATCAGCGCGGCGATTCTGTTTGGGGTGATGTTCGTCAAAGGCAGCGTGCGCATCAACTTGCAGAAGTTCTTCCGCGTGACCACGGTGATTTTGTTCTTCGTCGCTGCGCAGCTGATTATTTCGGGCCTGCACGAGCTTTCGGAAAACGGAGTGCTTCCCTCTTCCAAACGGGAAATGGCGATTATTGGCCCGATCGTGCGCAATGACCTGTTCTTCTTCGTAACCATCCTGGCGCTGGCAGCGCTGATGGTGCTGTTTGAGGTCAAGCGGCGCGAGCCGAGCGCGGTTTCGGACTCTCCGGCCGAACGGCGCAAAGCGTTGTGGACCGCGCGCCGCGAGCGCCTTTGGATGGCCTCAGTTTACGCCAGTTCGTTCTTGTTCATCGTTTTGGTGACAGCGGAGTTTATCTACGCGAAAAGTGTGAGCGCGCTTTCTCCGGCAACCGAAGTGAGTTTCGTAAACGGCCAGGTCAGCATTCCCCTCACACAGATTTCCGATGGCGATCTGCACCGCTTCGAAGCCAAAGAGAACGGAACGGAAATTCGTTTCTGGCTGTACCGGAAGCCCGATGGCAAAATCGCCACGGTATTTGATGCCTGCGAAATCTGCGGTGCTGTCGGCTTTTACAAGGGTCCGAACGGCGTGGTCTGCAAGAACTGCGCTGCGCCGATTAACGGCCCTTCTGTCGGTATGGCGGGCGGGTGCAATCCGATTCCGTTGAAGGCGGAACAGACTTCCGACGCGATCGTCATTCGCGAAGCCGACATCGCGGCAGGAGCGCGTTTGTTCCAGTGATGCGCTTATTCCAATAACGTCTCATGTTTCCACGGCTGGTGTTTGAGTCATTCCGGCGGCAGAAGCGGCGCAAATTGCTGGCCGGAGCGGCCATCACACTGGGCGTCGCTGTGGCCACTGCCATGATCGCCGTCGCCACTGATATCGGCGACAAGATGAACCGCGAGCTGCGGACGATCGGCGCCAACATTCTGGTCACTCCCCAGGAAGATACGCTCGACGTCGAGATTGGCGGAGTGAATCTCAAACCTGCCAGCGACGGCGCTTACCTGAACGAAGCCGATCTGCCCAGGATTCGCGGCACGTTCTGGCATCACAATATCGTCGGCTTCTCGCCGATGTTACCGGTAAACGTCGCTTTGAATGGCGAAAGCGTCACCCTGCTTGGCACCTACTTCGCGAAGCCACTCAGCTTCGGCAAAGACGATTTCGTCACTGGCGTGCGCATTACGCATCCCTTTTGGAGAGTTGAGGGCGATTGGCCGGCTGATAGTTCGCAGGATGTTCTGGCTGGTTCCCGTTTGGCGGCCAAGCTGGGCTTGAAACAAGGCTCACAAGTGGAGCTGGCTGGCGCCCAGCGCCGCGTCTCTGGCATTCTCTCGACCGATGGCGCGGAAGACGATGAGATCGTCGCGCCGCTCGGTCTGGCCCAGCAGATTCTCGGCCGACCGGGCGCAGTGCGGCGAATCTACGTGAGCGCGCTGACCAAGCCCGAAGATGCGCTCGGCCGCCGCGACCCCAAGACGATGAGCGGGCCGCTTTACGATCGCTGGTATTGCTCTCCTTATGCCAGCTCGATTGCCTTTCAGTTGCAGGAAGTGATTCCTCACTCGCATGCCGAGCAGATTCGGCAGATCGCGCAGAACGAAGGCGCAGTTCTGTCGAAGATCGAAGGGCTCATGCTGCTGGTGACGCTGGCCGCTCTCTTAGCCTCGGCACTCGCAGTTTCGGCGGCGATGGCAACGGCGATCTTCGAACGGCGCAACGAAGTCGGATTGATGAAAGCCCTCGGGGCAGGCAATTTCGCGGTGGCGGCATTGTTCTTTGCCGAAGCCGCCTTACTCGCGCTCTCGGGCGGCATTGTCGGCTTTGCCGCCGGGGCGTTGCTGGCGCAGCAGATCGGCCGGGCCATCTTCGATTCGCAGATTACCATTCAACCGGTGCTCTTGCCCTTGATTCTGGTCATTGCCGTAATCGTAACTTTTGCGGGAAGCGCTGCGGCAATTCGCCGCGCTGTGAAGTTCGATCCAGTTTACGCACTTCGAGGCGAGGCATGAGCCTCCAAGCGCACCGGCCCGGCTCCTCCCCGCCGATTTCGATGTTCTGGCGCATGCTGTTGCGCGCCGCCGTGCGTCGCCGCGGACGCGCCTTGTCAGCTCTGCTTGCCATGATCGTCGCGGCCGCGGCTGCGACCGCGATGTTGAATCTCTACGTCGACGTACAGGCGAAATTGAGCAAGGAGTTTCGCAACTACGGCGCGAACGTGGTGCTGGTTGCGAAAGACAATCAGACTTTTTCCAGCGCGGCGTTAACCACGATCAACTCAACGCTCGCCGGGCGAGGTTTGGCAGTGCCGTTTGCATACGTGGTAGCCCGTGCCGCGGACGGCCAGCCGATCGTTGTCTCCGGAACCGATTTCGACGAGGTTCGAAAGTTAGACAATTGGTGGTCCGTAATGGCATGGCCGAACGCTTCGCAGCAGGCGCTTGTGGGCAAGCGAGCGGCGGCAGTCGTGAGTCCGCAAGGCAAGCCCTTTGATCTGACTTTTCGGGGGCGTTCGATCCATCTAGTCCCCGCGGGTACGGTTCAGACCGGCGCGGCCGAGGACAGCCGGATTTATCTCAGTCTTGCCGATCTTGAAGCCTGGACCGGCGTGCAGCCTTCGACGGTGGAAATCGCGGTTGCGGGATCGCCGGATGAAGTGAACGCGATGATGTCTGCGCTGGCACGGGCGCTGCCGATGGCTGACGTCCATCCGGTTCGCCAGATCGTGGAAGGACAAGCGCGCGTGCTCGGCAAAATGCGCGCTACTTTGCTGGCGACGGTTCTGCTGATCATCGTGACTTCCGCGTTGTGCGTGCTTTCCACGCTCATGGGATGGGTCCTTGACCGGCGGCGTGACTTCGCCATTATGAAAGCTTTGGGGGCATCGGCGAGACTGATCTATGGCTTCTTCGCAGCCGAGGCAGCGGCGTTGGGTTGCGCCGGCGCACTGATTGGGTTCGGGCTTGGAGCAGGCGCGGCGGCATGGATCGGCCGGGCCAATTTCCACGCGCCGGTAGTTCCCCGCTTCAGCGTCTTGCCGCCGATAGTTGCAGGGAGCGTGGCGGTTGCGCTGCTGGCGGCGATCGTACCAATGGCACTGCTGCGCCGCGTAGAACCTGCTACCATCTTGCGGGGGGAATAGCGGGAAGGCATTGAGGACAATGGCATGATCAAACTCATCGATGTCAGCCGGCTTTATCCCGCGCAGGAGGAAAAAGGCGCAGGAGTAATTCGCGCACTTGACGCCGTCTCGCTGCGCGTCGAGCCCGGCGAGTGGCTGGCGATCATGGGTCCCTCCGGCTCGGGAAAATCCACGCTGGTGAATTTGATCGGCTGCCTCGACCGGCCCACGTCGGGCGAGATTTGGCTTGACGGGGAGAACGTCGCAACCCTGCCGGCTTCTGAACTCACGCGTGTGCGGGCGGAGAGAATCGGTTTTGTCTTTCAGCAGTTTCACCTGATTCCCTACCTGACCGCCCTCGAAAACGTCATGCTGGCGCAATATTTTCACAGCATGACCGACGAGCGGGAGGCTCTGGAGGCGCTCGATCGCGTGGGCCTGAAGGAACGGGCCAATCACGTGCCCGCACAGCTTTCCGGGGGCGAACAACAGCGCGTCTGCATCGCCCGCGCCCTAATCAACGATCCCAAAATTGTTCTCGCCGATGAGCCGACCGGCAACCTCGATGCGGTCAATGAAGAAATCGTTCTGCGCTTGCTGCGCCAGCTTCACCAGCAGGGACGCACCATCGTGATGGTCACGCACGATCCCGTGGTCGCGCGTCTCGCCGACCGGCGCATCGAGTTGCACCATGGCAAAATCGCGGCTTCAGAAGTATTTTCGATGGCCGATGAAGAGCAGTTTGACGAGGTGCTTGAGGAGCTCTGGGTTCTGGCCGAGCACGGGGAAATTGCCGAAGTTGGGCGCATGGAAGTGCACGGCGCGCTGCCAGTCAGCCTGGCGGTTGAAAAGATGACCGAGATGGGACTGGTGTCGAGCAGCCCGCATCCGCCCCAGGCGCACGATCACAAGCCATTTGTGAATCCCTGCCACGACGCATTGAAACCAGATGCAGTTTCGGTCGGCGATGGCAGCATGATCGTTGAACTCACTCCGCGCGGCCGCAAGCGCGCAGCGGACATCATTCGCCGCCATCGCCTGGCCGAGCGCCTTTTCACCGACAGTCTTGCTCTTGATAGTGAAACTGAAATCGAACGGCAAGCCTGCAAGTTCGAGCACATCCTCTCGCCCGAAGCCACCGACAAGATCTGCGCCTTCCTCGGCCATCCCCACACTTGCCCGCATGGCGCACCAATTCCGCCGGGGCCGTGCTGCGGAAGAAGCATGGGATCCGCTATAGCAACGCCCAAGTCTGAGTTGGTGCGTTAACCTAGCGAGAGGCATGCGTCGCCCCTCCATCGGCGTCTTCGACTCCGGCTTTGGCGGACTGACCGTCCTTAAAGCTTTACTTGAGCTCATTCCCGACGCCGACTACCTCTACTTCGGCGATACGGCCCGGCTGCCCTATGGCTCAAAATCGGTAGAAACCGTCGCCCGCTACGCCGTCTCGGCTGCGCACTATCTTGAGCGGCATGGCGCGCAGATGATCGTCATCGCCTGCAACACAGCCACCGCGCTGGCCTTCGATCAAATCCGGCATGCGGCCCATGTGCCGGTCGTCGGCGTTGTCGAACCCGGCGCCGATCGAACGGCTGAGGCTAGCAAGAATCGCCGCGCAGTCGTAATCGGCACCGAAGCCACTGTGGCCAGCCATGCCTATCACAGGGCGCTGGAAAAGCGTGGGCTGACGGCCAAGGAGAAAGCCTGCCCGCTATTAGTTCCGTTGGTCGAGGAAGGATGGATCGACCATCCTGTGACCGAGCAGGTGGCGCGCATCTATCTGGCTGAAGCTTTTGCTGACGGGTTTGAATCGGCGGACGTGCTGCTGCTGGGATGCACGCATTATCCGGTGCTGCGGCCGCTTTTTGACCGCACCGCGCCGCGTCACGTGACCATTGTCGATTCCGCCGAATCGACCGCCCTCGTCGTGAAAGATCTCTTGCGCAATTCCCCGCCCCAAGCGGCATCTGGCGAGGAGCGCCGTTCCGCGCCCCGGCTCAAGTTTTTCGTTACAGATTCCGTGGAGAAATTCTGCCGTCTCGGGGTGAATTTTCTCGGCCTGCCAATCGATGACGTTCTGCACGTCGATTTGAAGGAATAGCCGCAACAGAAAAGCGGCCGCAAATTTGCGGCCGCTCGCGCAAGAGAGTCCAAATCAATATAGATGGAACGTGACTTCGATATTCACCGCCACGGCGACGGGCTTCCCGTCTTTCAAGGCCGGCTCAAACTTCCAGGTCTTTACCGCTTCCATGGCTTTTTCGTCCAGGCCCAGTCCCAAAGTCCGCACCACGCGAATGTCGCGCGGCTTGCCGTCTGCGCCCACCACAACATAGAGGACGCAAACGCCCTGGTATTTCGCTTTGCGGGCTTCCTCGGAATACTCAGGTTCCGGATCATAAACCGCACGAGGTGCAGATACGCCGCCGCCTACGCGAAACACGCCGCCGCCAATTCCGCCGCCTTCGCCGGGGCCTACGCCCGGTCCAATTCCAGAGCCGACTCCGCCGCCAGAACCTGATCCGATGCCCCCGCCGGAGCCAGTGCCATTGGAGGGCGGTCCAGAGGGCAAGTGCGACATGGGGTCGCCCAGGTTCGGCATGTTGAGCTGCGCCAGTTTGATTTGGGGCGGCACTACAACCGTAGGCTCGACTGCCAGCTTCGGATTGTCATTCCGCACCACGACCATGGGCGGGGTGATTTGCTGCATGGAGAACTTGGGCAGCTTGCCTTTGGAGGCCTGGAATTTATCGCGGTCGCCGCCGCCGCCGCCGCCGCCAACTTGCGTTTTTGAAGGAGGCAGGGGCGGAACATCATCCGTCGGAGCGATCAAGGTTGTGACCTGAGAGGGATGAATCACTCGATCGACTACGCGACGCCCCAGAATCGTCACACCAATGATCGCGCTTAATGCCAGGATGTGGACTACGGTCGACCCCAGCACGCCATTCTTCTTGTAGTTGTAAAAACCCCAAATATCTTTTACTGGAACAGGCTTGGATGTCAGCACGAGCGGCGGGAGCTTCTTGGGGAAAAGCAAATCATCCAGGTTTTGAAACAGGGATTTCCACAAAGGCGTCTCTGAATCCTTGGGCATCAAGAGATTTAGTTCAGGTTCGCGTTCCGTAGCAGGGGCCATATTCAGAGTCGCCATTTTCTCAATTCCTCAGCCGCGGCAAAGGCCGTCTCTCTTGAACTGGATGAACCTATTTGCTGTCAAGTTGCTTGGGGCTGCTTGTCCCTCCGGCCCACTCCTGGCCTCGGATCCCACCGCCGGGGGACCTGCGCTTAGAACCTTCAAGCCTTTGGATGCCAAGAGCCAGCAAACGTCACTACCGTTACTAAAAATTGTACACGTTTTTACACCACTTTCCACAGTGCTTTTGCGAGTGCCAGGCGAGTCGCCAGCTGGCGCACCCTACCTCAATGGACGTTACCGCCAGCCCTCCCTATAATGAAAAAAATCAATTATTTGGGAGAAAATGACCGCGTGCCGCTGGATTTAAAATCCACCATCAACCTGCCCAAGACTGGCTTTTCGATGAAGGCCGATCTTCCGCAGAATGAGCCCAAAATGCTCGCCCGCTGGGAACAGATGGGAATTTACCAGCGCCTGCGCGAAGCGCACAAGGGCAAAGAGACCTACGTGCTGCACGATGGGCCTCCCTACGCCAACGGGCCGATTCACCTCGGCACCGCATTCAACAAATGCTTGAAAGATTTCATCGTTAAATCCAAATCAATGGCGGGATTTGACTCCCCTTATGTCCCCGGCTGGGACTGTCACGGCCTGCCCATTGAAATCAAAGTCGACAAAACGCTCGGCCGGAAGAAGCTGGAAATGAAGCCGGTCGAAATTCGCCAGGAGTGCCGCAAGTACGCCGAAAAGTATCTTGATTTGCAGCGGGAGCAGTTCAAACGCATCGGTGTTTTCGGGCGTTGGGACGACCCGTACTCCACGATGGATCCGCGGTACGAGTCGGTCGTGCTGAAGATTCTGTACGCATTTTCCGAGAACAACTTCGTTTACAAAGGATTACGTTCGGTCTACTGGTGCATCTTCGACGAAACCGCGCTGGCGGAAGCGGAAGTTGAGTACGAGAACCATACAAGTCCGACCGTGTGGGTGAAATATCCGCTGGCCGAGAATCCTGCAAAGCTCGATCCGGCGCTGGCGGGCAAGAAAGTCTTCACCGTGATCTGGACGACCACGCCGTGGACGCTCCCGGCTTCGATGGCGGTCGCATTTCATCCGCAGGAAGAATACGTTGCGCTGGAATCGGAGGGCGAAGTCTACATCGTCGCCCGAAAACTGGCGCAGGACTTTCAGGATCGCGTAGGGCTGACAACCCCGCGAGAGCTGGCACATTTCCCCGGCACAAAACTGGAGTATGCCAAGTTTCACCATCCTTTTCTCGATCGCGTCGTGCTTGGCGTTCTCGCCGACTACGTGACCATGGACACTGGCACCGGCGTGGTTCACACTGCGCCTTCGCACGGCGCGGAAGACTTTGCTACGGGCGTGAAATATAAGCTCGATCTGACCACCAACGTCGATGAATCGGGCCACATGCATAACGGCTTGCCCGAATATGACGGCAAGCGAGTCTTCGACGCCAATCCGCTGATCATCGAGTTGCTTAAGCAGCGTGGCGTGCTGATGCATCAGGAAAAAATTGAGCACTCCTACCCGCATTGCTGGCGCTGCCACAATCCCATCATCTTTCGCGCCACTGAGCAGTGGTTCATCTCGATGGAAACGCCGATGAAAGGCGGCGGAACGCTACGCAGCCGTACGCTCGATGAAATCAAGAAAGTGAAGTGGGACCCGCCCTGGGGCGAGGAACGCATCTCCAACATGATCGCGACCCGGCCGGATTGGTGCATTTCGCGCCAGCGCCTGTGGGGCGTGCCGATCGCGATGTTTTTGTGCGAGCAGTGTGGCAAGCCGCTGAACGATCCGGCCCTGAATTGCAAAGTAGTCGATTTCTTTGCCCGCAACGGCGCCGATGCCTGGTACACGCCCGAAGCGGATGCACTAGCCGCGGGAATGAAATGCCCGTGCGGCGGAACGAAGTTCGAAAAAGAAACCGACATCATCGACGTGTGGTTTGAGTCCGGTTCCAGTCACGCGGCGGTTCTCGGCCATGAACCGAATCTGCCTTGGCCGGCCGATTTATATCTCGAAGGCGGCGACCAATTCCGCGGCTGGTTCCACTCTTCCCTGCTCTGCGCCATGGGTCTCGAGGGAAAAGCACCGTATCGCATGGTCGCCAGCCCGGGATGGACGCTCGACGAGCATGGCCACGCGATGTCGAAGTCGCGGGGCAACGACGTTGATCCGGTCGATATCGCGAATCGTCTCGGCGGGGAGATCGTGCGGCTGTGGGTTGCCTCAGTGGACTTTCGGGAAGATGTGGTTGGCTCGGAAAGCCTGATGCAGCGCCAAGCCGAGAATTATCGCAAGATTCGCAATACGTTTCGCTACATTCTGGGCAACCTCGACGGATTTGATCCGCAGCGTGACGCCGTGCCGTTCGAGCAGATGGAGAAGATCGACCAGTACATGTTGCGACAAACCTGGGCGATGTGGTCCGACGTGCGCAAGTGGTATGACGAATTTGAATTCCACAAGATCTACCACCGGCTCAATCATTTTTGCGTGGTCGAATTGAGTGCCTTTTATTTTGATGTGCTCAAAGACCGGCTTTATACATACGCCCCCAGATCGGTAGCGCGCCGCGCCGCGCAGACAACAATCTGGCGTATCGGCGAAACGCTCGTGAGGCTTCTTGCACCGGTCATGAGTTTCACCTGTGATGAAATCTGGCAATATCTGCCGGCCGTGCCTGGTCGGACCAAGAGCGTTCACCTCACCACGTTCCCCGCCGGCTCCGACATTCTGGGTGCTGGCGTGGCTGAACAAGACGAGCAGCAGCAAAAAGACTGGACCATGCTGCGCTCCGTGCGCGACGAGGTTTTGAAGGCTCTGGAAGAGGCGCGCAATGCAAAGCTGATCGGGGGCAGCCTGGAAGCCCAAGTTGCGCTCACCGCAGCCGATCCGGCCTATTCTGTGCTCAAGCGTTACGCCGACCAACTGCGCTATCTCTTCATCGTTTCCGCCGTAACTTTGCAACAGGGCTCAGGAAACGGAAGCACCGGCATCAGTGTTCAGGTTGCGAAAGCCGAGGGTCGAAAGTGCGAGCGCTGCTGGAATTATTCGGTCCACGTGGGCGAGGATAAGACCTATCCCACGATCTGCGAACGCTGCAGCGCGGTGTTAGGGGAAATTGAGGCGGAAAAGTCCCGAGCTGACTGATGCAAAGCCCTCATCCCATGCGGTGGTTCCACTTCTTGCTGGCGATCTTCGTCCTGTGTCTCGATCGCGCGACGAAATGGCTGGTGGCGCAGAAAATTCCGCTCCACGATGGTATTCAGATCATTCCCGGCTTTTTCCGCCTTACCCGCGTGGAGAACCGGGGCGCAGCCTTTGGTCTTTTTGCCGATTCAACTTCGGGCTGGACGGTCGCGGTGCTGGTTCTGTTTTCGCTGGTCGCGCTGGTCATCGTGGTGGCCCTGCTTTGGCGCAACAGCCATTGCATGAGCATCACGGGAATCGGCCTAGCCCTGATTTTGGGAGGAGCGCTGGGCAATCTGTGGGACCGCCTGCTCAGCGGCCGCGTGGTCGATTTTCTGCTCTTCTACATCGGCGCCTATCAATGGCCGGCGTTCAATGTGGCTGATAGCGCGATTGTCGTCGGAGCAGGCCTGCTAGTTTTTGAGATCTTGTTCGCAAAATCGCCGGCCCCGCAAAAATCGCTTTAGAAACCACGAAGGACACGAAGTAACCCGAAGAAATTCTCCGATCACTTCGCGTCCCTCTGTTGAGCATCTGATTCGTGAAGAGCTACGCGGTTTTCCGTTGTGCCATCTGCTTATAGAAATCGACAGCTCGCCTTTCGGTTTCTTCGTCACTAACGTCTTCCACGTGGGTGCTCAAGCCCCAGGCGTGGCCGAAGGGATCAACGAACTGGCCAAAGCGGTCGCCCCAGAACATATCGGTCACGGGCATGGTTGCCTTGCCGCCAGCGTCCACCGCACGCTTGAAGGCAGAGTCCACGTCTTCTACATACAGATAGAGATTTGAGGCCGTTCCGCCCAGAGTCTGCGGGGATTTGGTGCCCATGGCGGGACTTTCGTCGGTGAGGAAGAGAATGGAATCTCCAATCTTGAGTTCGGCGTGGCTGATTTTGCCGTCCGGGCCCACCATGCGCATACGTTCTTCCGCGCCGAGGGCCTTCTTGTAAAAGTCGATCGCATGAGCGCCATCCCGGACGATCAGCGAAGCAGTAATGGTGTGAAAACCAGGGGGAACCTTGGAAACTGGCATGTGATTTTCTCCTTATTGGAGCGAAGAATTTGCGAAGTGCACACGGACATTGTAGCCAGTTCGCGGCGTGGAAAAGCGTGAAAATTTGTAAAATTTGCCGGCTGCCTAGGGCGTGCTATAGAGCTGGCGGTACACGCCGGCATTGCGCAGGATAGCCTGCACGTATTCCCGGGTTTCGGTAAAGGGAATCGACTCAACAAATTCTTGCGGATCGCGATAATTGCCTTGCCCCAGCCAATCCTGCACACGGTCGGAGCCTGCGTTGTAGGCGGCAAGGGCATATTCGAGAGATCCGAACTTATCTACCATGCTGCGAAAATAGTGCGTGCCTAATCGCATATTCACCGACGGGGTAAACAGCTGTTGTGCGGTGTAGTGCTTGAGTTTTTCCTGCCTGGCTACGCCCTTGCCAACTTTCGGCAACAACTGCATGAGACCGACGGCGTTGGCGCGGGAGACCGCGTTGGGATTAAATTCCGATTCCTGGCGGATCAGGGACGCTACCAGATAGGGATCGAGGCCGGTATCCCCTGAGAATTTTTTAAGATCGGTCCAGTACGGTTTGGGAAACAACGCCTCCCAGTAATCGCGGGGCAAGCTGGGCAAATCCACGGCAAAATAGTTCGGAACAGCGTGCTTCATGATCTCCACCGCCATGTCGTAGCGGCCGGCTTCAATGTATAAACGCGCACTCTCGGAGGGGCCCCAATTCGCTTTTTCCTCGGTGGCTGCGGCTTGCAATTCACGAACGGCAAAATCCATCAGCGCCCCGTTGGCCAGCAACTGGGCTTTCTGCACTCGCAGGTTGTCGGTGGGCACAGGGTCTGGCACGACCTTCCCAGCCGAGTCGATGGGCGGGATGCGATCCAGCAGGGCATAATGCACCAGATCGCCATCGGCTTCGATTTTCTTAAGCCGCTGCCGCGCCAGCTCGCCGTAGTAAAAATTGCGAAAACGGTCGGAAAGTGCCTGGTAATAGGCCCGCGCCTTGGGAGCTTCGTTCTCTTCTTCCGCGAGCCGCGCGCGCCAGTAAAGCGCCGCAGGCACTTCCGCGGAGTTGGGATAAAGCGCAATCTGCTGCTCGAATCCGTCCGCGGCCTCGCTGTTTCTCCCCTGGCGCAGGCTCAGCCAGGCTACTTTCCAGTGCGCGTATGAAGCGCGAGCGGCGTTGGGGAAGCGCGCCTGCATCTCGCGGTAAGAGTCGATGGCGTGATCGTAATCGCGGCGCAGGAGATAAATGTTCCCCGCCGAGAGCAGCGCCTGTTCCAGCCACGGGCTTTCCGGCCCGGCTTGCCGAAGCTCACCCAGAATACGGAGAAATCCGTCATCGTCGTCGGCCGCGCGCGCGATTTCTCCTAAATTGAACAGCCTTTCCGCGTTCACCTCGGGCGGCGCAGTCGGAACGGTTTCTAAAATCTTCTTGGCTTCCCGCGACTGTCCCGAGCGGCGCAATGCTTCGGCCAGTGCCAGCTGAATGGGCGGCCGGTCAGCCGGCGCCGCTTGATCCAGAGCCAGACGATATTCCGTCGCCGCGTCGCTGTAGCGCTTTCCGCGAGCCAACAGTTCGCCGCGGGTCCTGCGCCCTTCGGCTCCTAGCGGCGGGACATTTGTGCTGGAAGCCAGCTTTTGCAGTTCGGCTTCGGCCGGCCCGGCTTCGGCGCTCAATGGCAAAGTGACGTAGAGATTACGCAGAATGGGCACGGCCTTCTCGGGCCGGCTCGCTGCGGCATAAGCGCGGCCCAGGGCAAGCTCTACGTCGGAACGCGTGGGAAGGCGGTTCTTCTCGAACAGAGCCGCCGCTTCTTGCGCCCGGCCGTCAGCCAGCAGCGCATTGGCATATTGAATTTGCGCATCCCGGATAAGAAGCGACTCCGGATACTTCTGGTCAAAGTCGGCCAGCGTGGCGAGAGCCTCGGCCGTTCGCCCGGTTTGGAAGTAAGCGACGCTCAAGTAGTAGTCGACGTAGTCGCCAAGGTCGCCAGCCAGCGGTTTGGCATGATTCAGAGGATCAATAGCCTTGGCATAGTCATGATCGAGGATGTGAGCGTAGCCGAGCACCAGCCAGGCGAGTGCGCCCGCGTCTTCTTTCGCATGACGGCGGGCGTAACTTTCCACTCCGGTGTAAGCCGCTGGTGTGCGGTCCTGGAGCAGCTGCACCGCCATCGGTTTTAGCGTAGCGGAAGCAACAAATGCCTGATGCAAGCGACGAAGGCGTGGCGATGTCCGCTTTTTTCGTTTTGCGGCGGCCGATCTGCTGGCTTTGTGAACCGGCTTCTTCGGAGTTGTCTGAGTTGCTGCGTTCTGGGGGCTGGAGGATTGCGCAGAAAGCGCAGTCGAGGTGGCGAAAATGCAGCAAAGTCCCGTCGCCAGCAACAACAACACTTTTGCCGATGGAGAATTGCGACAAACCACTGTAGATGTATTATCGCCGAAAACTTGCGCCCATGATCGAAGGATCGTCTTCCGCCAGACTCCGAACCAGCTCGTGGGTAAAATAATCGCCGCTGGCCGCTGCCGTATTGCCGTACCGCTTCTGATAGGTGGAGCGGCTTTTTTCAATATCTTCCTTCAGACGGTCGTACAGATCCTTGTGTTTTCGCCCCTCAGCAACTTTCGCCTGATTGTAGAGCTTGATCTCATCGACCAAGAGCCGCGCAAAACGCTGCGCTTTCTGATGGGTCTCGGCGTCTTCCGGAGAGACTTCGACGTGCGCCGCCACGGCGTGCGCACCGTCGGAAGGGATGCTGACCGGAACAACCGTTGCGATGGATGATTCCGCCGCGCCAGCGGCTGCGGCCGCGGCTGCAGCATGCTTCGGCGCGTGGGCCGCAAAAGGATCAGAAAACGAAGAAGCGTGTTGCGCTGCCACGGGGCTTTCGGCCTTGTCTGGTGAACTTCCCGCGGCCGACTGTTCTTTTTGTGCCTGCTTTCGCAAGGAGGTTACTTCCAACCACGCGCTGGCCGAAAGAACCAGCAACTCCAAGACAGCGGCATCCATTTTTCCGTCAGCTTCCGTGCCTGGGTCGGTATAGACCAGCGCTGCCACCTTCTCTTTGAGCACGAGCGGAAGAACCAGGCCCTCCCCGGAGGCGGAACTGCCAAACTGTGAAACAAATTGCCCATCCATCTCGCGAGCGCTTCCGCCCACAGTGGTGCGGGACTGCAAAGCCCGCTCAGCCAGGCCAGCGGTCACATCCAGGGCAAAATCCTTGACGGGATCCTCGTCACTTTTGCCGAACCCCCGGCTTTGCCAGCCGGTCGCCGTCCCACCCTTGATGACAAATAAAGCCGCTCGCCCGCTGTAACGCGCCATATTGTCGAGCAAAGCCCGCAAGATCTCGCGTTGCGTGTTTCCGGCGTGAATGGCCGCAACCGCCTTCAGGAGCGGAGCTGCTCCGGCTTCACTAGCCGGATTGCCGCCGTTTGCGGATGCCGGAAGCTCCTCGACCACCCGGCGAACCAATAGCTCGCGTAGCTGGGTCACCTGTCCCTGCAGCACTTCGGAGACGACCCGCTCAATGATTTGTTGGGTTTCTGTAGTTTCTGCCATGGCGTCCTTGGGCGTTGGCCCCCAAGATAAAGCGCGAAACTCTCCTAAGGTGCGATTATAGGGCACTTGGCTGGCTTCCAAGTGGTGACGGGAGAACGTGTTCTGCTGGTGTCAGCCTTTGACTCCCGCCTGTCATCTCTTCCACCACGCTTAGAACGAATTTAGCGTAGACCCGGGCGGTTTGAAAACGTCAAAAGAGCTACGCGCAAGCGGCGGTTACCAAGTAGAATAACAAGAGGTTCCGACGCCCGCAGCGGAAAATTGTTGCATCGGAGTGAGAATGAGTGCCATCGAAAAGGTAAGTGAACCGGTCAGCGACGAACTGGCGCTGGTTCAGTCAGCCAAGGGCGGCGACGTTGGAGCCTTTGAGGAACTGGTTCGACGTTACGATCGGAACGTCTTTCGCATCGCGCAGCACATTACGCAGAACCGCGAAGACGCGGAAGACGTGGTGCAAGACGCTTTCCTGAAGGCTTACAGCAATCTGGAGCAGTTTCAGGGGCAGTCGAAGTTTTACACCTGGCTGGTGCGGATCGCGGTCAACGAAGCGCTGATGAAGTTGCGGCGGCGGCGGCCGGAGCGCACGGTTTCGCTGGACGAAGAGGTCAAGACCGAGGAGGATTCACTCCCCCGGGAAGTCGCGGATTGGAGCCCCAACCCGGAGCAGCAGTACACGCAAGCCGAGTTGAGGGACATCCTGGCGCGTACGATTCAGGGGCTGCCCCCGAGTTTTCGTACGGTGTTTGTACTGCGAGACGTGGAAGGTCTCTCGACCGAGGAGACCGCGGACGCCCTGGAGTTAAGCATTCCGGCGGTGAAGTCGCGGCTGTTGCGGGCGCGGTTGCAGTTGCGGGATCGGCTCAGCCGTTACTTCCAGAAACGTGAGAGCGGAGATGGCAAACAGTGAAATGCTCTGAATTCCTGAACGAGTTGACCAATTATCTTGACGGCGCCCTTGATGATCGTACGAAGGCCGAATTGGAAGACCATCTGGCTTGGTGCCACAACTGCTACGTTGTTTGCGACACTACCAAGAAAACCATCGAGATCTACCGGGACTCGCAGCTTTACGAGCTTCCCGACGACCTTCGCAGCCGCCTTCGCACTGCCATCGTAAGCAAATGCCACGCGCGTAAGAAGACCGGTCCGCAGGAAGTTTGAGCGGGCCTGCGACTGGAAACTGAAAACCGGGAACTGAGTTGGGACCTGGTTTGTCAGGATTTCACCTGTCAGTTTTTTCTGATCGGTTGTGGATAAACACTGCGAATCCAGTGGCGGCCCAACCCGCAGCCTGTCTCTAACCTGATCATTTCAAGCCTTTTTCCCCCCACTGAATCTGCTGGCCTGGGACGCGCGTTCTTGTTTGTCGAACCTTTTGAACACTAATTGAATCTAACTAATTGATAAGTTGGGCTTCCGAAATGAGCGTGATCGTGGTGCTCTCAGGAGAAGTTCGATGATAGCGAATTTGTTCGACAGTTTATTCGGCTGCTGGCACAGCCACTACAGCTTTCCCATCAGTGTCCGTGCCGGTTCTCATCGCAGTGCAGCGGCGTCTCTGACCGGAACGTACGTGGTATGCCTTGATTGCGGAAAGGAATTTCCATACGACTGGCAGGAGATGAAAGTTCTCGCTCTGCCCTCCAATGAGCGCCACAGGGTCAGAGAACTGGCGACCAAACAAGTCGCCTGATCGGCACGCAAACCCCTCCAAGACAGCCGCCGTTGGCGGCTGTTTCTGTTTTCGGCGACATTTTCCGCAAAAACAAAACCAGCGGCATCGCGCCGCCGGCTGGTGATTCTTTCGGACGGGTGAGCACCCATCCCAGATCAAAACGCTAGTTGTTATTGCTGTCATCCCGCCGCTTCAACGTGGGATGATCATCGTCGCTGCTGCCGCTCTTGTCGTCGGTACCGTTCTTGTCGGTAGTATTTGCCCGCCGCAGACTCGGTTTCTTTCCGTCATCCTTCTTGTCGATGATCTTGTGCCGATTCTCAATCGCCGCCAGCCGCGCCTTGACGTCATCAAACTCTGAAGTTGAAACAATGTACTGCGGCCGTGCCGGCAAAATCGTCTCGATTTCCTTTTGCGAGGCTGCGATACGATCCGGCGTTTGCGGATGCGACGCAAAAGCCTTGGACAAAGTTCCCGGCTTCTTCTTCTCCATGGCCTGCACCTTTTCAAAGAAGCTGATGAAAGCCTGGGGGTCGTATCCCGCCTTGTACATATATTCCAAACCCAAGTAATCAGCCTGCGCTTCAAAGCCGCGAGAGAATTTCATGAACGTCAAAGGCAGCGCCAGGCCGGCCGCTTCGTATCCCGCATAGCCCACTGCACCACCGACAAAGATTAGCGGGATCGAAGCCATTTGCATCAGGTTGCCGCGCGTATTTTCGCGTGCCGCATGGCAGGCGGCGACGTGGGCGGTTTCATGCGCCATCACGCCCGCCAGCTCAGCTTCTTCATCCGCCGCCAGGATCAGGCCCGAATTCACGAAAAAGTAGCCGCCCGGCAGAGCAAAGGCATTGATTTCGTCAGAATCGATTACCTTGATGGTAAAGGGAACTTGCGAATCGGAATTGCGCACTATGTTCTGGCCCACACGATTCACGTATTCCGTAACCACGGGGTCCGCAATCATCTTGGATTGCGCTTCCACCTGCATAGCATAAGACTTGCCCATGGCGATCTGCTTTTCTACGCTATACCAGTTGCCGACTCCGGTCTTGCAGCCTACGTTGCGGTTGCCGATGGCATCGACGTCGTCTATGCCGCCATCATGCTTCACCTTGTCCGGATCAGCCTCCGGGACAATCGGCGGGGCCGGCGCGGCCGGTGTGGCGCTGTCCGAGGATTTCTGGCTGCTGGATGGGCTGGTCTGGTCCTCTGGGAAGCTCCATGGTGTCAAAAACGCAAAGGCGAGCAACGCGGTGCCGACTGCCAGAACCCTGAACTTCATAACCGCCTCTTTTCCACCCCAAGCAAAGCTGTTCCTTTTCGATTATACGCCCGTTCGCCGACAACTCTGCCCAGGAATATTCCCTGGCTAATTGGACGCAGATCGCGGAAATAGGGTTATCTCAACCTGTTGATGACTCGGAGCCTGCCTTGCCCCGCGTTCGTCCCAGTCGTAACATGTCGGGTTGCTCGGGAGGTGTCTTTTGCTCGATCGCCGTGGTTTTCTGGCAAATACAACTGGCGCCGTGGCGGCTCTCGCCTTTGCCAGCCCTTTGACGGCCCAGCTTGAGAAATTGCCCGCTTCCCTACCCGATCCCGCCCTTTATCAGAAGGACGAAGATTCCTACTGGGCGGAACTGCGTCGCCAGTTCCTCATCCCGGCCGACGAGGTCTACCTAAACAACGGAACCGTGGGCTCCAGTCCTGCGCCGGTCTTGCGCGCGGTGTTCGACGGTTACGACCAGACCGAGAAAATGGACCAACAGGACCCCGAAGATTATCCCATCTGGGGCTATGCCTCCTGGAATGAATTTCGCGACCCACTAGCCGCGTTCGTAGGCTGCACGCGCAACGAGATCGCGCTCCTGCGCAACGCCACTGAAGCCAACGGCTACATCGCCAATGGGATTGACATGAAAGCCGGCGACGAGGTGCTTATGACCGACCAGGAGCATCCCGGCGGCGAACATCCCTGGAATCTGAAAGCGAAGCGCTACGGAATTGTGGTGAAGAAAGTTGCGCTGCCCAAGCCCGTACAGAATCCCGCGCAGGTGCTGAATCTGTTCAGCGAGGCCATTACTTCCCGCACTCGCGTGATCTTTTTCAGCCATATTACCACTGCCACCGGAGTGGTGCTTCCCGCTAAAGAACTCTGTGCGCTGGCCCGCTCAAAAGGCATTCTCTCTGCCGTTGACGGCGCACACGTCTGCGGCATGATGCGCCTGAACGTTCACGATCTGGGCTGCGATCTTTACTCTTCCAGCCCGCATAAGTGGCTGCAGGCTCCCAAAGGCTCCGGCTTCCTTTACGTTCGCGACGAAGTCATCGATCGCGTCTGGAACACGATCGCCACCGAGGGTTGGGACGAACCCGAACTTCGCGCCGAGCGTTTTCAACGCATCGGATCATCGAATGTGCCTTCGCTCTACGGCTTGCGTGCCGCGCTCAAGATGGCGAACGACATCGGCCTCGATCGCATCGAGCGGCGCCATCGCCAACTCGCCGACTACATTCTTGAGGAAATGATGCACCGCGGCGCAGAATCGTGGACTTCGTCCGATCCCGCCTTGCGCTGCGCCATCGCGACGGTCAACGTTCCTCCCATCCAGCGCATGGAGCTGGAAAAGTGGATGTGGCAGACCTATAAAATCCGCATCCGTGGCGGCGAGCCCAGCAAGCTGCGGCTCTCTACCCCGTACTACCTCCAGAAGAAAGACATTGACCGGTTTCTCGAAAAGTTCGACGAATATAAGCGGGAAAAAAAGTTGGCATAACTACATGGTCATATTGATATGACCATGTATGTTAACGGCAAACCCGTTGTCAAACTTGTGCCTGCAGAAAATGATCAAGACGAGTTTATTGGCGGCTGAAGGGGCTGATCGAGGCCGCAGGCGATATCGAATCCCCGGTTGTGCCACCGGAAGACTGGGAGTCGTCGGGGTGATTCTGCTCGACAATCACGCTTTAGTTTGGCGAGGTCGTTGTTGCCAACCTTAAACCCACAGAAGAGAGAGGCTCACAGAAAATTCGAGCCTCGTATCTATATGTCGGTGTATTCGGGGTTGTAGCCGCTCATCAAATGCCCGGGCGGCAGGAGTTGGCGCACCGGAAGGTCTTCGGCGTACTTGGCCGTCTTTACCCAGTGCCACGCGTGCATGATCTCCGGGGGATGGAAGTAGCGGATATCGGCTTGCATGAGAACCGTCGCGCCGGCGATGTCTCCCATCAATTCTTCCCATCCTCGCGCGCCGATCATAGCGACGCGCGCGATTGG
>Ga0335081_10005025_pt1 | contig 20896 bp, 15 predicted proteins | sample Lox_Sample_35_FD_206713 | JGI IMG/M metagenome (GOLD analysis project Ga0335081, IMG submission 206713) | Soil microbial communities from Loxahatchee National Wildlife Refuge, Florida, United States - Lox_Sample_3.5 | ecosystem: Environmental > Terrestrial > Soil > Wetlands | place: USA... | reverse complement strand
CTGCTCGCCGTAGGAGTCAGAGCGCCAATGCCCGCGGCAGATCTTGTTCAGCAAACCCAGTTCGCGCTCAAGCATAAAGTCGGCGAGCGCGATCTGGCCGTAATACAGATGGGTGAGATTAATGCCAGAATTGAAGATGCGACGGCCGTTATATTTCGGATGATGAACCGGACCGCCGCGCAGCACACAGACTTCGATACCGTCGTCGAGCAGCGCCAGATCCACGGCGGTTTCGAGATCGGCCGCAGTGCGGTCGCCTTCGGCATTGAGGAAGCTTGGATTGGTGAGAGTGACGTGCCCTACCTTGCCGGCGCGCTCCACCCGCGCCTCGCCGAGATCGACCACGCCGGATTTTTGAAACTCGGCGAGCCTCTCGAGTGCTTCGCGCTTCGGCTTGAGCACGGCGTGGATGAGATGCAGCCCTCGATCCGAATCGGCGAGGACATGGGAGATAAATAGCCCCTGATCGATTTCGTAGCCTTCTTTGGCGCTTTGCTGTTTGAGCGCGCGTTCCGCCTGAATCCCCTGCCGCGTCGGTAGCAAGCCGGGAAAACGATCAGCGACCGCATATAGCAGCTCGCAGACGCGGAGCGTTTTGCCGCGGTTGCCGGTGACGAGGTCATAGATTTCGCCGACATGGCGGCGCAGAAAATTCTCCTGTGCAGCACGCCAACGCAGCTTAATCTGCTGCGCATCCTTTCTGGCGTTATCGCCGCGCGTCGAGGGAGTCCCGAGCGATTTCAAGGCCGCGGCCGACGTCTCGAAATATTTGGCGGCGGTGGCGGCGTCGATGGCCAGCGAGGAGCGGAACTCGATATCGCGCGCAGCGCTCTGAACGTTCATTCGACGTCTCCCCGAGAAAGCTTTGTGTTGGATATAAGGATGTTCCATAAAAAGAGCGCGGCTGTCAAAGTCAGGCGGCGGTGCGCGATTTTTATCGCATTGCCACACTTAACGGTAAAAACGCCTTCCGTCCGCGCCGCTCTGGCGGGACAATGTCAATAAGCATTAGCAGATAAAACTCGTCACCGTTTGGAATTCTTCCGGGCGAGCTGGCCTTTCGGTCGCTTACACCGCCACTGCTCTCGGCGAATGCGAAAGCAACGGCAACACGTCTTTAGCGGGAACGGCCTTGCCGAACAGGAAGCCTTGCCCGTATTGCACGCCGTGGTGGAGCGCCGCCGCAGCCTGTGCTTCGGTCTCGATTCCCTCGGCGGTGACCGACAGATTCAGCCCTTTCGACAAACCGATAATGGCCCGCATAAAGACTTGGCTTTCACCGGACGTTGCCAGGCCCTGGACAAAACGCCGATCAATCTTGAGCTTATCAAATCGCAGTTCGTACAGATGATAAAGGCTGGAATAGCCGGTGCCAAAATCATCAATCACCACACGTACACCTGCATTGCGCAAGCTCTGCAGGGCGTGACGCGTCGCTTCCAAGTCTGCGACGATCGCGCTTTCGGTAATTTCCACTTCGAGACGATGCGCTGGCAGCCTAGCGTCATCCAGGACCGTAAGCACCGCATCGGCAAATTTTCGGTCGTTGAGCTGGGACGGCGAAAAGTTGAAAGATAACGAAATATCTTCCGGCCATGAGACCGCGGCACGGCACGCGTCGCCAAAGAGCTGTCCCGATACTGCATTCAAGAGACCGAGTTCTTCGGCAAGCGGTACAAAGGTCTCAGGTGAAATCAACCCGCTTACGGGGTGCCGCCATCGGCCCAAGCTCTCAAATCCGACAATGCGCCTTGATTTCAGATCAACTACCGGCTGATAGTAAGGTCGAATTTCGTCTCCGCCGATCGCGGCGCGCAGGTCCTTTTCCAACAGCGATCGCTCGCGGATATAGGCATCCATTTTCGGATCGAAAAAACAATAGTCACTGCGACCATTTCTGGCGCGCGACAACGCGACGTGGGCGCATCGAAGCAATTCGTCCACGGTCATGTGCCCGCGTCCGGCCTGCGCTATTCCCACGCTGGCGCCCAGAGTGTGGTATTCGATGCCGATTTGCACCGGTGTTTTCACGATTTCCACGAGCGAACAGGCAATCTTCCGCGCCGTCTCGGGATCGGCGCCCGCCAGGCATAAGGCAAATTCATCATCACCAATGCGGGCGAAGATATCGCCCGGGTTGGCGCGATCGCGGATTCGCGCACCAACCTGAGCAAGCGCCTCATCGCAACCGACGTGGCCGTAAACCTCGTTGAGTTTCTTGAACTCGTGGAGTCCCAGTAGCAGGACGCTCATCTTGTTGCTGGAATTATGTAACGCGGCGGCTACATCGACATGGAACTGCCGCCGATTTGGCAGCTGGGTCAGCGGGTCACGCATCAGCGCTGCCTGCGCCTGACCTTCGGCGGCAACCCGTTTTGCCCGCTCGCGTCTTTGGTCAACAATACGTCGGACGGTATACACCGCTAAGGCGATTCCGGCGAAGTAAGGGAACGAGGGTTTTTCCAGACGCGTGCCGGCGATTCTGTCGAGAATCCTGATGCCGCCCCATTCTGCAACGGATACATAAGCGAGTATGGAGATGGAGAAGAGCACCAGGGCGTCGGTGATCTCTCGCGTCGCCGCGGCATTCCATCCGAGCCGGGTAAAAACTTGTGAGAACTTACGCAAAGGCACCCCCTGACAATCTACCGGTGGCACAAAAATTTCACTTTTCCATGAATCGCAGGCCGACAAGGCGCTCCATCTTTGTTCTTAAGAGAGTGTTAACGTCTGGGGCGGGCCTGTGTTGTAATTATTGACCTATTTCGCCTGCGCCGTTACTGCATAAACCGCGTGGCGGACGTTGCACGGCGCGCGCCGCACTTGCCGCCGCACGTTTTCGGCTCGACGGCGCCCGCTCTGCCGGCGGCGAACCCCGAATTGGCCAGAAAACTTTGCCGAATTCTGAATGCAAGGGAATGCGAAAGCCGTCGGCGACGGCGCGGTTAGTCGCCGCTACACCATGACTTGTCGATAAGCGGAACGTACTTGAGCCGTCAGTTTAGCTGATAGCGGGTGCCAATCGACGGTTTGCTCTGTCCGAGACCTGGCAACTCCCATACACCAGCACCCGCCGGATTGATGTCGGCGCCGATATCAGCGTCGATCAGATAAGGCTTGTTCGCGTCCACGGCCTTGCGCACAGCCTCGGCCAAGTCGCCAGCACGGTCCACGCGAATGCCATCGACACCCGCGGAGCGCGCCATGGCGGCAAAGTCGGGATTGTAGCGTTCACCTGTTTTCGGATTATGGAAATCGGTAGCGAGCTCACGGCCCCCCAGATAGCCTCGTTGCAGCCCGCGAATGGAAGCGTATGCGTAGTTATTCCACACCACCCAAACGACCGGTAAATCGTATTCAACGGCTGTGCCGAGCACGCTGGCATGCATGAAAAACGCGCCGTCGCCGCACACCGACACACAAGGCCGATCGGGGGCGGCGAATTTTGCTCCCAGGACGCCGGCCACGCCGAAACCCATTGGTCCAAACCCCGTCGAGCCGATCAACGAATCCGGCCGCCGCGGCTTGCAATAGCCAAGCAGCCAATTGTGATGCACCCCGATATCACTCACCAGGATCGCATCAGCCGGTAGGCCGCGTTGGATCTCAAAAGCCGCGCGCTGCGGATTTATCGGCTGGCTGTCGTCGGTGAATCCGGGAGCGACCATGGCGTCCCATTCCTTGCGATAACCGTCAATCGCTTGCAGCCATTTTCGCCGCGCGTCGGCGCGCGCACCAAGATTGGAGCGTCGGTCAAGCTCTGCATGAAGTTGGCGCAAGAACGTGCGTACATCGGCCATTAGACCGAGCGCCACCGGATAGTTGCGGCCGATCTCTTCCGGATCGATGTCGACGTGAATGAGCTTAGTCGGGGGAATTGTAAACGAGTATCCCTGAATCCATGAGCTCGATGTACGGTCGTCGAAGCGCACGCCGAGCGCCAACAAAACGTCGGCCTGCCGTGTGGCGTGGTTTGCCTGATAGTGGCCGCCACGTGCAACCAATCCAAGCGCCAGCGGATGATGGGTGTCGATGGCACCGAGGCCGCTGGCTGATGCCGCCACTGGAATCTGCAGCCGCTCAGCCAACCGAAGCAATTCGGCGCATGCGCCGCCCCACCGCACGCCCTGTCCGACAATGATAACCGGCCGCTCTGCAGAAAGCAGCATGTCGATTGCCTTGATCACGCCTTCGGGATCGGCGCCGCAACGGCTCGAAATGTTGGCGTTCCATTCTTCGGGTTTCGGCGTTTCCCCGGCGGCGGCTTCCAGGAACACGTCGAACGGCACGTCTAGAACCACCGGCCCAGGGCGTCCGGTCACCATGGTTTTCCATGCCTGACGCACCGCGAGTGGGACCATCTCGCCGCGCGTCGGCTGAAAAACCTTCTTGCAGTAAGAGCGCACCGTCGAGGGGAAGTCCGCCTGATAGTGGCGATACAATTCCTGGAATGCGCCGCGATTGAACTGACTCGTCGGCACATTGCCGGTGACGGCCATGAAAGGGACCGAGTCGAGGAAGGCGTTGCCTAGCGAGATCGGCAGATTGGCGGAGCCCGGCCCGCATGACGTGAAAGTCGCGGTCGGCTGCCCAGACACCCGATAATACACGTCGGCCATGAAGCCGGCGACGCTCTCGTGATGCACGGAAACGGTATTAATCTCGTTCTTGCGTTCGTACAGCGCATCGATGAACTGAATATTGCCGTGACCGCACAGGCCAAACACGTGAGGCACTTTCTGTCGGATCAGATAGTCGACGATGATCTGAGCTCCATTGAGCTTATTGGTCGACATCGTTCACTCCCCTAATGAACAAGACCGCTACAGACGGCTCGGCGTGGGCGAAAGCTATTTCTCATAATGCTGAACGTCAATTGATATTGTGGTAGACATGAGGACCCGCTTAAAGGAGCGACGTTATGGCCGCACTACCGAGCTGGTTCATCCGCAATATTGCTGAAGTGCCGTGGCGGCAGTTTCCCGATCATTTCGGCAGCGCGCTGTCGAAACCTTTGGTGATGCCGGAAACGGCGGGATCCCGGCACATTGATTATCGCATCTCGCTGTACCAGCCGATGGCCTATGTGAGGCTGCATCGGCACAAAATTCAGGAGCAAGTCTATCACGTCATCGAAGGCGAGGGTCTCATGCACATCGCCGGCGAAGATCACGTGGTTCGCAAACACGATGTCATCGACCTGCCGCCCGGGATCGATCACGCGATTTCCAACACGGGCTTAGTCGACCTCGTGTTTTTGGTAGTGACCGCGCCGGTAAGCGACGATGTAAAGAACGACTAAGCGGGGGAGGCGGTCGCCAGCATCGCTGTCAACGGCATTACGAGCGCGGAACCTGCGCCGCTCGTCGACCGGCGCTCGTGCCGGCGATCCGGCCGAGCACGGCGCCATTCATCAGGCCAGTACCACCGGGATAGTTGAAGTAGAAGATGCCGCCGACCAGTTCACCGGCGGCAAACAGGCCCGGGATCGGCGCGCCGTCGGTGTCGATTACGCGGGCGTCGGTATCGATCTTGAGCCCGCCGAACGTGAAAGTAACGCCGCACGTCACCGCATAAGCTTCAAACGGCGCCTGGTCGATAGTATTGGCCCAGTTCGATTTGGGTATCGCAAGGCCCCGGGTGGCGCGCCCATCCTTGATGTTCGGGTCGAACGGCACCTCGGTCATGACGGCCTTGTTGTACGCTCTGATCGTCTGCAGCGCACGCGTGGCGTCGACGTCGTCGAGCTTCTTCACCAGCTCTTCCAGCGTGTCGGCGCGTACCTTGGTAACCTGCTTCATGCGGTATTCGTCGCGCAGCATCGGGATGATCTTGCCGTCGAACACCTGCCAAGCGAACTGGCCGGGCTGTATAAGGATCACGCGCCCGTATTTGGCGTAGGTATAGTTGCGGAAATCTGCTCCCTCATCAACAAAGCGATCGCCGTTGGCGTTGATCATAATGCCCCACGGATAGGAGTGCTTTTGGAAATTGTCGCCAACCGCGAGATCGCCGAATTCCGGCGCATTGCGGTCCCATCCGACCGCGTGGGCGCCGGACCAGTTGCCGGTCGGCATGGCGCCGACGTCGAGCGCCATTCTGATACCCTCGCCGGTGTTGAAGCGCGTGCCGCGGACCTTGGCAAGTTCCCAGAGCGGCCCGAGATAACGCGTGCGCATCTCGGCGTTGGCCTGGAAACCCCCCGCGGCCAGCACGATGCATTTGCTCCGCACCTCTGTGGTCTTGCCGGCGTGCTTGACACGCACGCCCTTAACCCCCTCGTCGTCGGCGATAAGCGACGTCGCCCGCGCGCCATAGGTGATAACGACGCCGTTTTTGCGCGCGATTTTGGACAGTGCGTCAACGAGCCCGGGGCCGCCGCCCCAGGCCTCGACAGTCAAACCGCCCCAGAATTTGAATCTGCCGTTGATTTTGTGAGCCTGCCGCCCCCAGATCGGCTGGAAGCGCACGCCTTTGTCGCGCATCCACAGCAAGGTCTCCTTGCTGCGTTTGACCAGAAGCTCGCAAAGGTCCGGGTCCGTGCGATATTCGGTGACGCGGCCCATGTCGTCAAAGAATTTATCTTCGGTATACGCGCCAAAGTCGGAGCGCCCCACTTCTTCATCCGTCAAATCCGGCATCAGCGCCCGCAAGTCGTCCACGCCGTCGTAGACGCAACGAAACGCACCGGCCGTGAAACGGCTGTTGCCGCCAGCCTCGTCCTCCGGCGCGCGCTCGAGCGCCAATACCGTCACGCTATGCTCGGCCGCCGCCAGAGCAGCGCACAGTGCCGCATTGCCGCCGCCGACCACAACGACGTCCGCAAACGTGGGAAGCAGTTCGCTCATCATTGCCGATGGCCTTACTGAATTGCCGGCGCTTACGCCGAGCCCGGCGATGGCCGCCGCTTTTGCCGCTTACTGATAAGACCGGGCACAATAGAGTCAATCTGATCTGATAATGTGAGGCACAATTTGCCATTCTGGCATAGGGTGCTAGGCTCGGCCGCGATGCGATCGAGGCGCGGGACGACGGGGGAAATTTGACAAGCGCGCGCACCAGAACGAAGGCTTCGACAAAGCGAGCCTTTGCTGTACCCACACGCGCCAAGGCCGCGCGGCGGGCTCGCGCATGGCCGCATGTTATTGACGAAGCAATCGGAAAACAGCGGGTCGGCGTGCAGTCGCTTCAGCGCGCCTTTACTATTCTCGAAGCAGTTGCGCGGCACCGCGAAGGAATTGGGCTTGCTGATCTCAGTAAGCTCGTCGGCTTGCATAACTCGACGACCTTTCATCTGGCCAAAACCTTGGTTGCGCTCGGCTACCTTCGACAGGAGAAGGAAACCAAGCGCTATCGAGTCGGACGGCCACTCTTCGCCTTGGCCGCCAGCGCGCTCGATGAAGTCGAGATGGTGAACCTTGCGACGCCGGTTCTTGAAAAGCTTTCACGGAAAACCGGAGAAACGAGCCATTTCGCTGTCCGCATGAACGATGCCGTGGTCGTGCTTGCGCGGACCAGCGGCTCCGGCGCCTTCCAACTGACGGACCGCGTCGGCGTCGTTCGACCGGCCCACTCTACCGCGCTCGGCAAAGCCATCCTCGCGTCGCTTCGTCCGGATCAGCTCGACTATTTCCTCAAGCGCTCGAAACTGGAGCCTTCGACCGAAAGATCGATCACCGATGCACGAACGCTGCTGCGGGAGATCGATCAAATCAGGCGCACCGGCGTGGCGTTTGACGATGGCGAATTCAATCTGGAAGTCCGCTGCTTAGCGGTCCCAGTCTCGGATTTCACCGGGCACGTTGTCGGCGCGATTGGTATTTCCGGCCCTGTCTGGCGCATGTCCGAGCAGAGAACCAAGAGCGGCACGAAAATGGCGCTGGCCGCTGCGGCGGAGCTCTCGGCCCTATTCGGCGCCACAGACTGAAGCAGCAAAAGTGGTTCGGCGAGGCGGGGACTTTGCGCGTGTAAAATCGCGCGCCGCGGCTTCGGGCCGACGCAAGGCGAGCGATGCGTCCTTTTTGGCCGTTGACTCACGCCCACTGCTGCGGAACTATGATGCGACAATAAAAAAATAACTCTCATATTGTCGCATAGGCGAAGCGCGGTCGGCGCGATAGGGAGGCATTCACAATGATGACGCGATGCAACCGACGCAGCGTATTGAAAGCAGGTGCGTCGTTGGTCGGTGCGTCCACCGTCGGCTTTCCGGCGATAGTTCGCGCCGACGTAGACGCCATCAAAATCGGTCATTTGACGCCGCTGACGGGCTTCCTTGGTGCGCTCGGCGCCTACGCGCAAATGGGCCTGCGCATGGCCGAGGAAGAGATCAACAAGGCCGGCGGCGTCATGGGGCGGCCGCTGAACGTCACGTCGGAAGATTCGGTCAACCCGGCCATCGCTGCGAGCAAGGCGCAACGCATGCTCGAACAGGATGGCGTCGCCTTTCTGATGGGCGAGATCAGCTCCGCTTCCGCGCTCGCCATCATGCAGGTCGCCCAGCGCAACAAGCGCTTCTATTTGCAAATCGGCGCGCGTTCGGACGCGCTGCGCGGCAAGAACTGCAATCGCTTCACCTTTCACGTCGACATTCCGAGCCACGTCATGGTCTATGCCGTCGGCAAGGCGCTGGTGCGCAATGACATGATGAAGGGCAAAAAGTTCTACACACTCACTGCCGATTATATTTTCGGCCATGATTTGACCAGCGCAGCCAAAGCATTCTTCGACGCCAACGGCGGCAGCATCGTCGGCGACGAGTTGATAGCGACCGACGTGACCGAATTTAGTCCGTATCTCTTGAAAATCCGGCAGGCCAACCCCGACATTGTTTGTTCAAATCTCGCCGGCAATCAAGTGACAAACCTGATCAAGCAATATGCCGAATTCGCCATGCCCTATCCCATTGTCGGCTTCAATCTAAATACTGCAGACGCCTGGGCCGCCGGCGAGGGCAATCTCAGCGGCACTTGGCCGACGGTCTGGTACCACACCCTCGATGTGCCGGCCTCCAGGGTGTTTGTTGAGAACTTCATCAAGAGGTACGGCAAGCCGCCGGAAAACCACGCCTGGATCGAATACATTTCACTAAAAATCATGGCGCAGGCCATAAGCGCAGCGAAGTCGATCGAAACCGAGAAGCTGATCCCCTATTTCGAAAATGAAGCGACCTTCGACATTCTTAAGACCCGTGTGGGTTATTTCCGCTCCTGGGATCATCAGCTGATGCAAGAGGCCTATCCGTTCACGGTGAAGCCGGCGGGCCAAGCGAAGGATCAGTGGGATTTCCTGGCGCTAGGAGCGGCGGTCCCCGCCCCCAACGAGTCACTCGAAGTTCTCGCGATCGCGAAAGAACAAAACACCTGCGTCATGTAATTCGCCGGCTCTGTAGCCGCATAGCCGTCGGACGGCCTTCGAAAGCCGCAACTCCACCATCCCCTGCGTGGATCACGAATGCAGTTCGAGTTCTTGCTGGAACAGGTGATCAACGGCCTCGTGCTCGGCGGCTATTATTTGCTGGTCGCGCTCGGCTTACAGCTGATCTTCAGCGTCGGCGGCGTGATCAATCTCGCACACGGCGCGTTTTACGCATTTGGCGCCTATATTGCGGTGACGCTCGGAAAATATCTTGGCTTTGGCCCGGCGGTCGTGATCTCGCCGATCGTGGTTGCGATCATGGGCTTGGCATTCGAGCGCTTCCTGCTGCGTCGCTTCTACGCCGTGGATCCGATCCTTAGCCTGCTGGTGACGTTCGGGCTTGCAATGGTCGCGGAGCAATTGATCCGAATTGTTTGGGGCGCAGCGCCGCTGTCGGTCATTATGCCTGCCGCCTTCAAAGGATCGGCCGTCATCGGTGACTTCCTGTTCTCGCGCTACCGCCTTTTCTTGCTGGCGGTTGTCGTTGCCGTCCTGATCGGGATTTGGCTCCTGCTCCACAAAGGCTCGTTCGGTCGGGTCATCCGTGCCGGCATCCATAACCCGGAAATGGTAGCGGCGCTCGGCATTCGCCTGCAGCCTTATATGACCGCGATTGTCGTGCTGGGCGTCGGCATGGCGGCCCTCGCGGGCGCATTGTTCGGACCGATTACGATCGTACATCCGGCGATGGGGGCGGAAGTCATTACCGTCGCCTTCGTAGTCGTTGTCATCGGCGGTCTTGGCAGTTTCTGGGGAGTCGTCATTTCGGCACTACTGGTCGGAATAGTGCGGGGCATTACCATCAATTTCGTTCCGGCCGCCGGCGAAGCATCAATGTATGTGCTGATGTTTCTGGTGCTGTTGTTTCGTCCGCGCGGCTTGCTCGGCGAACGGATCGAAAAATTCGAATGAAAAGCGCCGCCAGATATTCGCATTTGCGGCCGCTGCTTATTGCGGGGATTGCGCTCGCCACACTGCCGACCATCATGGGCCTGCTCGGCCTGACTACCAACACGGCGAGCATAATCGTCATTCTCGCCATCGCTGCGACCGGCCTAAATGTATGCGTGGGCTATGCCGGACTCGTCTCGTTCGGCCATGGCGCCTGGTTCGGCATCGCCGCCTACGCTGCGGCGCTCGTACAAAAGCGCTGGTTCGGCGGCGAAATCGTGCTGCCAATCATCGTAGCTACAATCGTAGTCGCCGGTCTGTCGAGCATCGTCACGCTTCTTATCCTGCGGCGGCGCGGCGTTTATTTCTCTCTGCTCACGCTCGCTTTGGCAGCGCTGAGCTACACCGTCGCCTTTCGCTGGAGCGAGGTGACCGGCGGCGAAGACGGCCTTGGCGATCTTAAGCGCGGCAGTATCGGACCGATCAGTCTCGACAAACCATCGGCTTACTACGTCTTCATCGCGATCATCGCGTTCATTGTGCTGTACGCGCTGTTGCGGGTGACACGGTCTCCGTTCGGGCATGTCGTGGTCGCCATTCGCGAAAACCAGTTGCGCGCCGCCTTTCAGGGCTATCCAGTTGAACGCTACAAGCTCGCGGCTTTCGTGCTCTCGGCGGTGGTAACAGGATTGGCGGGCACTCTGCTCGGTTTTCAAACTTATCTGGTGTCGCCGGAAAGCATCTCGGTGCCGTTATCGGGAGAATTGCTGGCCATGGTGGTGATTGGCGGCATGCGCAATTTGTTAGGCCCGGCACTGGGCGCATTGTTTTTCATCCTGTTTCGCGAACTATTCTCGATTTGGACGGCCAACTGGCTGCTTTGGTTCGGCATCATTTTCGTCGGCTTCGTCATCTACTCACCGGGCGGGCTCGCGGGTATCGGGCTGCGACTGCGCCGACGGTCATTTTTGCGACACGAACCGAGCGCGGACACTGTTAGATGCGAAAGCGATGACGCCTTGCCGCTGCCGGCATTTCTGCAGCCACAGGGAACACAAGGCACGGTCTTAAGCGTCGAGGCCCTTTCCAAGTATTTTGCCGGGATCCGCGCCGTCGAGAATGCGAGCCTCACCGTCAAGGCCCGTGAAATCCACGCGCTCATCGGGCCGAACGGCGCCGGCAAGACGACGCTCTTCAACGTGATCTCCGGCATGTTCTCGCCGGACGCCGGCATCGTGTGTCTCAACGGCCGCGACATCCAGGGACAATCACCCTCGCATATCTGCGAACAGGGCCTAGTGCGGTCTTTTCAGATCACGAACCTGTTTCGCGGATTGTCAGTTTACGAGAATTTGCGCCTGTCACTGCAAGCGCGGCGTGCGGATCGGTTCAATCCTTGGCGCGACAGCGACAGTTATGCGGACGTTCGCGCCGAAACCGGCGCACTCATTCGTTATCTCGGGCTTGAAGGCATCGAGCACACCGAAGCTGGCGAACTTTCCTACGGCGGCCAGCGTCTCGTCGACCTGGGCATCGCGCTCGGCGGCAAGCCGGATGTACTGCTTCTGGACGAACCGCTGGCTGGACTGGCCACTGCCGAGCGGGAACGTGTCGCAAACCTGGTCAAGAATGTTGCCGCCAACATTCCAGTGTTGATCGTCGAGCACGATATCGATCGTGTGCTCGGCTTGTCGCACCGAGTGACAGTTATGAACGAGGGCGAAGTCCTCGTAACCGGAACACCGGATGAAGTTCGGGCCGACCACCGGGTTCAACAAATCTATACCGGCACCGGATCGTCCTCTCTAGCGCGGACCCATCGCGACGGAACGATAACGGCGGATTCGCGGTATGTCCTTCGCTTGCATGGCGTCAACGCGTTCTACGGCAAAAGCCATATCGTCAACGGCGCAACACTCGATGTGCGCGAAAGCGAGATCGTCGCTTTAGTCGGAAGAAATGGTGCCGGCAAGACCACACTGCTAAGGACCATCATGGGGCTCGTGAAGCCGGCCTCAGGCGAAATTGAACATGAAGGGCGCGCCATTGCGGGTCTGCCTGCGCCGGACATTGCACGCCTAGGCCTCGGCTACGTTCCGCAGGGGCGCCAATTGTTTGCCGGCCTCACCGTGACCGAGAATCTCGCGCTCGGCCGCCTGGCACGGGCCACCGATGGCAGCGGAGGTGTCGTTTGGAGCGAAGAGGAGATCTTCGAATATTTTCCGCACTTGAAGGAGCGCAGGAATGTTGCGGCGGATTATTTGTCGGGCGGCGAACAGCAAATGCTTGCTGTCGCGCGGGCGCTGTCGGGAAACGTCAAATTGCTGCTGCTCGATGAGCCATTCGAAGGACTCGCGCCGAACATTGTTACGCAACTGTTCCGCGTTTTCGATCAACTCCGCCGCCACGTCTCGATCCTGATTGTCGAGCACAATCTCGACCTGGTGCTTACATTGGCCGACCGTGTCTTTGCACTGGCGCGCGGCGCGGTTTTTCACCAGGGGCCCGCGCAACCGCTGCTCACAGATCTGACCTACCGGAAGCAGATTCTGTGGGTCTGACGGCCGCCGTACGCGAAGGGGACGGGAGAGGCCGAGCGCTTTTCTTAGAAACGTTGCATCCTAAGTGACCGGAAATGAAGCGTTCCCGCTGAAAGTCAGCACGTCGTCGGAGTAGATACGGCCTTTTGCCATTCCGCCGACTCTTTTCTGGGAACTTGCGTAAACTCACTACCTGCGCATTCTGTATCTGCGCTTTTGTATCTGCGCATTCTGTGAGGGTTGTCGACTAGGAGGATAAAATGAATTTCGCCAGGGCCGTGCCACTCATCGCCGCGTCATCGCTACTTTCTCAATTCGCTTATGCCGGAAGTCCTGAGCATGGCCGCATCTTAGCGGAAAATTGGTGCAGTTCTTGCCACGCCGTGTCGGTCGGACGACCTTCAAGCGGCCGATCCGCACCGCCCTTTACCGCGATCGCCCAGTCACCGGATTTCAATGCCGATCATCTTGCCTACCTCTTGCTTGACCCGCATCCGAAGATGGCAAAGCTCGGATTGAGCCGCAAAGCGATCGAAGATATTGCGGGCTACATCAACTCGCTCAAACAGTAATTTGTTTCCGCGCAGAAAACTTCCGCCGTCGATATGCCAGTACCGCCGCGCGATTGTCGGACGGAGCTTTACATGACCTGTATTTCAGCAAGCGAGTTTCCCTAGTTAACGGGCTAGACCCGCGCGCCTTGTAATCTTCGCGGTAATCTTCGCGCAGTCCGCGTCAAGAAGGGCTATTCGTCCTCGTCTAACCGGGGCCGCCCTCAGCGGGCTCCGGCTGAGACACTACGCAAAATACGCCGTCGGTTCATGACCGTCTGTCTGACGATCAATGTTCCTTTGAACATATATGTCTTGCGCGCGTGACGTTCGTTATCGCTCCCGTCGAGACCGAGAAACGCGGCGGCGCTTTCGACCATCTCCGCAATCGGCTGACGAACGGTCGTAAGCTCGTAGGATAGCGAAGCGGCCATCGGAATGTCGTCAAAGCCGACCACTGAGATATCCTCCGGCACCCGCAGGCTAGCGGAGCGAATCGCCTCGATGCCGCCGATCGCCATCACGTCGCTGGCGAAAAAGATGGAATCCGGCCGGCGGCGCCGCGTGATGAGGCGGCGCGCCGCATCATATCCAGCCTCGTAGCTGAACCCGTTGCCGATTTCGTCAGCGTATAAGGCCATGCCGAGCTCCTGCAACCGACGACAGAATCCCCGCGCCCGATCGCGATTGGTGGTGACGTCGCGTTCCCCCGATACGAAGGCCGGCCGCTGGTGAGCCGTGCTCCACAAGTAATCGGCGACCGCCCGCCCGCCGGCGGCATTATCGCAGGAGACGGCAGCGACTTTCAGGCCGGGAACGTAACGATTGAACAGAACAACAGGAATTCCCTGCGACACGCAAACTGCAGCCATCCGCGACGATATTGTCGCGGAAGCGATCAGTATCGCGTCCACCTTGTATTGCAGCAGAGACGGCAGCACGTCGTCCACGTCCTTGCCGGGAGGAATGATGAAAAAGAGCAATTGCCGACCGCTCGATTGTATCCGCAGCGCCAAGCGTTCAAGGACCATCGGGTAAAAAGGATCGGTTAGATTCGCCATCACCACGGCGATAATGTTGGTACGCCGCGTGATCAGGCTTCGGGCAATAATATTGGGTTGGTAGCCGAGCGAGTGCGCTGCCTTGAAAACCAATTCGCGGGTGTGCGGATGAATGCTAGCGGAACGGCTGAACGCCCGCGATACGGTCGATTGCGAAAGCCCGAGACTCCTCGCTACCTGATGCGCCGTGATCCCGGTAATTCCGCGCTTCCGCTTGCTGCCTCTCCCGCTCATCGATGCTGATCAGCCAATCTCGAGCTTCCCTCGCGGCCGCGCAAGGACGAAATCCGCTTTTTACGCCACGATGAATAATTCACAGCGACGCCGATAAAGTCAATTGCATACGTATGCAGTGAGCTTAATATTGATGCGTACGCTCGGCGTGTCTTGCATTGTGCGGGCCGCGGAGGACCTATGGGCGAAGTGTGGAATCGTTTCGGACCGACTGCGGCCCGGCCGCACGGCACACCCGGCCGAGCTCTGCGGCCATCCTCGATGACGATCGACGTTCATTCACATGTGGCGGTGCCGGAAGCGGCAAAATTCGTCAAACCCCACCTTGATGTGACGACGATGCCACTGGTGAGGTTCGCGACATCGGATACGAAGGCGCTCAATCAGCAACAGGACGCAGATCGCGCGTCGCGGATGACGCAGTACGATGAGCGGCTCGCCGACCTTGATGAGATGGGTATTGACCTGCAGGTCGTCAAACCGCCGCCTCCGCAATGCTACTACACGCTACCGGTGGAAATCGCCGACCGGGCAGCGCGTATCATCAATGACGGACTGGCGGAATACGTCGCGCGCCGCGCCGACCGCTTCATCGCATTCGGCACGGTTCCGCTGCAGGACGGGGCGGCAGCTGCAGTCGAACTCGAGCGCTGTGTCAATCAGCTTGGCTTCAAAGGCGTGCAGATATTGACAAACGTGGCCGGCCGCGAACTTTCGCACCCGAGCCTCGCCCCGTTCTGGGCCAAAGCAGCGAAGCTTGGCGTGCTGGTCGTCATTCATCCCAACGGATTTACCCAGGCCGATCGACTGAGCCGCTTTTACTTCAACAATGTCATCGGCAATCCGCTCGATACGAGCATCGCGCTGCATTATTTGATTTTCGACGGCGTGCTGGAACGTCATCCCGACCTAAAAATACTCGCCGTTCACGGCGGCGGCTATCTTGCAGCCTATTCCGGCCGCATGGATCATGCTTGGGGTGCGCGTTCCGACTGCCGCGGCGACTTGCCGAACCCGCCGAGTTCCTACCTGGAGAAAGTGTACTTTGATTCCGTGGTCTTTACTCCGCACCAGCTCAAGCACCTCGTTGAGGTGTTCGGCACCGCCAATATCCTCATGGGCACTGATTATCCCTACGACATGGCGGAGTCCGACCCGATCGGCCATATCGCTACCGCTGCCGCTGAGCTGGAAGCCGCCGCCGTCGCGGCGATCGCCGGCGGCAACGTGCGCCAGCTCCTGAAGCTCTGAGCGTTCGCCGGCACCTCGATCTCTGCCGCGCCGGCGCCGCGTGAGTTCCGGCGGTTTCGAGGACAGGAGGCCGAACACGATGCACATTTTTTGAACACGATTGTTCCGAATGCGAGCTGACGCGTAAGAGGTTTGGGAAATTGTCCAATTGCATACGCATGCAAATTAGCTTGTGGAGCGATATCGCGTATGATCTAGTATCTGCTCAGCGTTCAGGGCGGTGGGTGAATGTCGGCGCAGCAGTTCATCCAGACTGTGATTGGCGGCCTCGCGATCGGCTGTATCTACAGTCTTATCGCTCTTGGCATTTCAATGATCATCCGCGCGACCGAGATTCTGCATTTCGCCCAAGGTGAAATCATGATGATCGGTGCGATGACTGGCTTGTCCGCGTTGTGGATGGCCGATCTGCCCTTCGTTCTAGTGCTGGCGATCGGGATGATCGGCGGCGGCGTAGCGGCGGTGGCGATCGAGCTTTCGGTCTATCGAACACTGCGCTCGCTGCGCGTTCCGCTTATCAATATCGTGGTGTCGACGCTCGGGGTTTCCCTTATTTTGCAGAACGTCGCACGGCTGGTGTGGGGATCGGAGCCGCTGCGCTTTCCCAACCTGTTCGCCAAGCACGGTATCGACGTCTATGGCTTTGCCGTCTCGCCACAGCTTATCTGGATCGTAGTACTCGGCTTCGCGATGATGGTTCTTCTGCAACTGTTCTTCCGCCACACCCGGCTGGGCGTCGCGATGCAAGCTGCGGCGCAGGACCCGGAAGCGGCCCAACTCATGGGCATCAGCGTGAGAAGAACCACGACGTTTACGTTCTTGATTGCGGGCGTCATGGCGGGTGCCGCGGGCGTCTTGCTCGGCTCTCTGTTTTTTGCCTCGTTCAACATGGGATTTCTCACTGGCATAAAAGCGTTCGTCGCCGCCACAATCGGTGGCTTGGGCAGCCTGACCGGTGCCATGCTCGGCGGCCTGATCTTCGGCCTGATCGAAACGCTGGCGGGAACTTTCATTTCCACCGCCTACAAGGATGCGATCGGGATGGCGCTATTAATCGGCGTCCTGCTCCTGGCTCCTTCGGGGATTTTGATACGGGTTGGACGCAAGATCTGAACGCACCATGAAATCGGCCGCAGCGAGAGTGCTCGTCCTCGGTGGGTTCCTAGCGGTCCCGTTTGTGCAAACCAACGGCTATTGGCAGCATGTATTTTGCGTAGCGCTCATTGGCGTCATTCTCGCTCTTGGACTTCAGCTTTTGGCCGGGATGGCCGGCCTGTTGTCGCTGGGGCAGGCCGCTTTTTACGGAATTGGTGCGTACGTCTCCGCAGCCCTGACACTGCGTTTCGGCGTGCCCTTCCTTTTCGCCTTTATTCTTGCCGGCGTGGCCGCCGCGGTCTGCAGCCTGCTGCTGGTTCCCATCGTGCGGCTGCCGGGATCGAGCCTCGCGGTGGCGACGCTCGGTTTCAACATCATCATTTATCTCGTCTTGCTCAACGAGGACTGGGCGACGGGCGGAAGCTTCGGGATCATGAATGTGCCGGCGCCCCGCATCTTGGGCTACGCCTTCAACAGCGAGCGCGCCATGTATTTTCTCTGCCTGTTTGTGGCGGCGGTCGTTTATCTGGCAATGGAGCGTCTGGTGCATTCCCGTTTCGGCCGCGCGCTTCGGGCCATATCGCAGGACGAGGATGCCGCCCGTGCCTGCGGCATTTCCATCAATCTGTATAAAAGCAAATGCTTCCTGGTGGCGGCATTCACCGCCGGGATTGCCGGGTCGCTGTACGCGCATCAGGCGCGCTACATCAACCCTTATGACTTCACCTTCAACAAGTCGATTGAGATTTTGATCATGGTGGTTGTCGGCGGGCTCGGTAGCATGCCGGGGGCAGTCGCGGGCGCCTTGATCGTCGTGTTGGCCCCGGAATATTTGCGCTCGTCGGGCGAGTTGCGGCTGATCCTGTTTGGGGCGCTGGTCGTGGTGTTGATGGGGTTTAGCCGCGGCGGCGTCGCCGGGCTGGTGCCGGCCCTCGGCCAACAGCTCATGCGCTTTCGCCCGTCGCGTCCGGTGAAAGCCACCAGCTCTGGAGAGCCACAATGACCGGCACGCTGCTGCGGACGGAGCAGTTGGCGTGCCGTTTCGGCGGTCTCGTCGCCGTGGCCGGTGTCGACATTTCCGTGCAGCGCGGCGATGTGCAGGGCCTCATCGGGCCAAATGGCGCCGGCAAGACCACCTTCCTCAACCTGATTTCCGGCCACGTCCGGCCGAGCGGCGGCGCGATTTTTTTCGACGGGAAAAATCTGGAAGCATTGGCGCCGCAGCAGCGCGCCGCGAGCGGCATTCGCCGTACCTTTCAGAATCTACGGCTGTTCCGCGAAATGACGGCGCTCGAAAACGTCATGGTGGGACTGCACGCCGACACGGAGAGCGAAATCTTTCACTCGTTGGCGCGCGGCGAAAGACAAAGGCGCGAAGAGCGCGAGATCGTGCAACGCGCTCGCTCTGCTCTCGATTTCGTTGGCCTCGCCGGTTGCGACAACCTCGTTGCCGGAGCCCTTCCCTATGGACATCAGCGGCTCCTTGAAATTGCCCGCGCTTTTGTCGCGAAGCCTAAGCTGATGCTGTTGGACGAACCGGCAGCCGGCTTAAACGGCGCCGAAGCGGGACGGTTGGTCGGATTGATCCGCCGAATTCAGGCTGCGGGCGTGACCGTAATCTTGGTCGAGCACCACATGGAAGTAGTAATGCGCGCCTGCGATCGGGTCGCCGTTCTCAATTACGGACAAAAACTCGCCGATGGCAGCCCGGCCGAAATTCGCGAGCACTCCGGCGTTATCGAAGCTTATCTCGGCGCCCGGCGCCGCTCGTCGGCAAGGCGCGCTGACGTTGGGCAAATCACTGCGCCCGCCGACCGAAAAAGCGCCATGCTACGGCTTAGCGGCGTGCATGTGAAATACGGAAAGATCCCGGCGCTGCGCGGGCTCGACATGGACGTCGACGCCGGCGAGATCGTTGCCTTGATCGGGACAAATGGCGCCGGCAAGTCGACGACGCTAAAGACCATCTCCGGTCTTGTCTCGCCGTCGGCGGGCAACGTCGAACTGAATGGGCAGTCATTGGCGGGACTGACTCCCGAACAACGGGTCGAATTAGGCATTGTTCAGGTGCCTGAGGGCCGGCGCATCTTTCCACGCCTGACCGTCGACGAGAATCTCCTGGTCGGCGCCTATCCCGCGCGTACGCGCGCCGACGAGCGGCAGGCGCGTGAGCGAGCGTACAGCCTGTTTCCTCGCCTCGCCGAGCGACGGCGGCAAGCGGGCGGCTCGCTGAGCGGGGGCGAGCAGCAAATGCTCGCCTTCGCACGGGCGATGATGGCGCAACCGCTTCTGCTTCTGCTTGACGAACCCTCGCTGGGACTTGCCCCCATTTTAGTTGAAGAGGTGGCCGCCGCCATCGGCCGCTTTCAACGGGATGGTGCAACGATCCTTCTTGTCGAGCAGAACGCCGAACTCGCGCTCAGTGTAGCTTCGCGCGGATTCGTTATTGAGACTGGTCGGATCGTGTTGACCGGCAGCGGTCCGAATCTTCTGGAGAATCCCAAAGTCTGGGCGAGCTATCTCGGCCAGGGCGATTGGGAGGCGGCGCCCGGCAACGGACGACGCGAGCCGGCATCGTTGAATTGAGTAAACAACTGCACAGAGAGGACGGACATGACTAGGCTTCGACGCAGTTTACTGGCCGTTGCACTTGTCGCCTCCGCCATGGCGGCAGGTTCGGCTTATGTTGCTTCGGCCGACACCATCAAGATCGGTGTGTTCGGCCCGATGACTGGCGATGCCGCCGCCACAGGCGCATCGGAACGGCAGTCGGTCGACCTCGCCGTCAAGGAGAAGAATGCCGCTGGCGGCATTCGCGGCAAACAGATCGAGATTATCTACGGCGACGATGCCGGCAAGCCCGAAGAAGCCGTCAACGTCGCCAAGCGACTGACCGAGCGCGACAATGTCGCCATCATGATTGGCAGCATCAGCAGCCCGGCCAGTCTCGCCGCCTCACAGGTGGCGGCGCAATCGGAAACACCGCAGATCGTGGTGTCAGGGACAGCACAAAAGATCACCACCCAGGGCAACAAGTGGGTTTTTCGCTCTCCCGTTCCTGACACCAAACTGGCGGGCGACCTGGCGAGCTTCATCAACGAAAAATTTCCGAACATTAAAAAGGTAGCGTTCCTCTACGTAAACGACGACTTCGGCCGCGGCGGCTTTGAGAAGTTCAAGGCCGGAGCGGACAAATACGGCATTCAAATTGTCGATGAGGAGCGCTACACGCGCGGCGATCTCGATTTCACCGCACAGCTTGGCCGCATCAAGGCGAGCCAGGCGCAAGCGCTGGTCGAGTGGTCGCGTTACGCCGAGGGCGCGTTGGTCGCCAAGCAATTCGTACAGATGAACATGAGCATGCCGCGGTTCGGCTGCGATGGCGTCGCCATCCCTAAATACGTCGACCTCGGGGGCGACGCCGTGAACGGCGTGTTCTATACGACCCACTACAGCAGCGCGACCGCCGCAAACATTCCGGCTGCCCAGGCCTTCATCTCCAAATTTCAGAAGGCTAACGGCAAGGTGCCGGATATGTACAATGCCGAGGCCTATGACGCCATCACCATGGCGCTGTTGGCGATCGACCACGCCGGCAGCGAGGATAGGGCTGCGGTCCGCGACGCTCTGAGTAAAGTAAACTTTGACAGCGTGCGCGGACCGTTCAAGTTCGACGACAAGGGCGATCCGCTGCTGACAACCCACGTAGTGAAAATCGTCGACGGCAAAGAGACCAACGGCCGCGACATCCCCGTTCAACAATAAATCCAAGTCTTAGCGAGGCGCGCACGCACGTGGATCTCACGTGCGTGCGGCTACGAGAAACAGAAGAGGGACACCATGGGCATCAAAGTCA
>Ga0335081_10005024_pt1 | contig 20899 bp, 14 predicted proteins | sample Lox_Sample_35_FD_206713 | JGI IMG/M metagenome (GOLD analysis project Ga0335081, IMG submission 206713) | Soil microbial communities from Loxahatchee National Wildlife Refuge, Florida, United States - Lox_Sample_3.5 | ecosystem: Environmental > Terrestrial > Soil > Wetlands | place: USA... | reverse complement strand
CCAACAGGACCATTGGTTACAGTCAGCGTGGTGGGGGCTGCAAGATACGTGTCACTTTCATCACCGCCGACAGAGTTGGTGACAAAAGCGACTATCTGCATGCCGCTGTCGTTGGCACTTAGATTTGCAATATTCAATGTCGCGGTGGTTGCGCCGGATACTCTGCCCCCATCAACAACGGTGACACCGTTTGTCTTCCAATTATAAGTGAAAGGCTGTGACCCGGTGACAGTGGCAACACCAAAGCTGGCACCGCCTCCTGAGGGCACACTCACATCAATGGGGTAATTCACGCCAATCACCGGCGGCAGTATCGTAACCGGATTGGTAACGATTTCGAAATTCTCAAAATTCATGTCCGAAGTAGCCGTGTGAACAAAAACCAGGCCTGCGCCGGTGATTTTGCCGGCCAAATCAGTTGAAGCCTGGCTGCCAATCGTGACCACATTGCCGGCGATGGTCAGATTGTTCCAATTCGTTGCCACGGTGCTGAACGCATATTGGTCCGTTGGGAATCCCCCCACATTGAGTATGTTTATAGGGCTCACAGAAGAATACCAATTCGTTCCACCAACCGGGTCTCTCATCTGCACCGCCCAAAAGGCCGTTACATCTGATAAGTTGCCAGACCCCAGACCGAATCCACACTGTAGAGTTATCGCAGGGTAACTGGCGGGATCTATAACCGGAAACGGCAATCCAGAAAGCCCAACGTCATTGGTGATCGTCGTGTAGAAAGCGTTAGTTGAGGCGCCCGATGAATACTCATAGACTGTACCACCGCCCACGGTGCTGCCAAATGAATTCCCTGGCTGTGTGAAAATGCCGAAGGTCGAGCCATTAGCGGACGCGGTTACCCATCCAACACCGGGCAGGCTGTTGGCGCCATCAGATCCTACAAAAGGGAATAATTCAGCATACAGAAGTTCCGGAGGCGGAGTTATGATATTTAAAGCAAGGCCGCTGTTGGTGGCTTTGCCAAAAAAGTTGGTCACCACTACTGAGAAATTGGTAAGGCCCGAAGCCGCATCGTTGGCGCTGGCATTGGTGATGGTAAGCACAGTGGTTTGTGCGCCGAGGTAATGGGTGCCATTGGCGTTAGCGACGTTGGCACCAATCCCGATATTAACTCCGTTGGTCTGCCAGTGGTAAACCAAAGTCGGTGTGCCCGAAAACGACGGGGCAAAAGTCACTCCGCCGCCGGCATACACGCCCAGGGGGGAAACCGCCGCGGCCGTATTGGTCGGCGGCGCTGTCGGAAAGGCACCCTGGTTGATGACTATCTGATTATAATTGTCTCCCGGGCCGCCGGTAAGATTAGTATTGGCAAGTTCGACAATGCCAATACCGGTGATTGTTGCGGACAAATCGAGCGACGCCACCGACCCGATGGTTATGCTGGCGGTGCCGTTTATGGTCAGATTATTCCAAACGTTTGCCAGGTTGGTATAAACCAGGGCCGCATTGGTGAACTGGGGATACGCGAGGGGAACGGAACTGGGAAACGGATAGGAGGTTGCCACGTACCATTGCCCGCCCACTTGAACTGCAAAATAATTGGTCAAATTTCCACCCGTATCACGGACTTCCACGTTCAAAGTCAGGTTGCTGATTGACATCGGATTATTGATGTCGCTGAAAGAGGAATCGCCAACGGAACCGGCTCCGGATGTGTCCGTTGTGTAGATCATACCACCTTGGCCGGTTTGGTTGGTGCCCGACAATCCGGTAAAAAAAGCTGTGTTTGCAGGCAATCCCAAACCATTGGCAGGATCGGAGGCGCCCGTGGCAGCGTACGAACCCACATATTCACCCGAGCCATTCACAAATGGCCCGTTCTGTGAACTGGCAATAACTGTCCAGCCATATTGAGCCTGGAGTATGCCGTTGTTATTGGCCGGTGGATTCCCCTGCTTCACACTGCCCCAATCGTTGGTGTAAAAAGCCGCCGCCGAGGCGAGCGATGGCACGCCCAAAAGTGCCATTATTATCAGTGTTTTTTTCATACTTCAGAGCATTTACTCCGGGTTATACGTTTTATGATGTGACTTCGTGGAATGAGACGGATACCACCGAAATTGAAGTTTATATGAAATCTGTTTGGTTTATTGGTAAGCTTTCATCCAACCTGGAACGATTCTCGTCCCAAAATATGCGGTGTCATAGATCTTGCTCCAAGGCAAAGTCCAAATCTCTCGAATTCCCACTTCGTTGACCGAACCATCAATGAAAGTCATATTTATGGGCTTTTTGCCGGTATGTCTGGGAATATCATAATTCGACATATTTGCCTGGGCAGAATTAGGGGGAACGACCTGCACGCCTGGACCGGGTGGAAACGAGTCGTCTTGATGCGGATTAGTTCCCTCATACATACAATCACCGAACAGCGGTGCATTCACGAACCTGCCGGCTGCTGTCAACTTTCGCCAATATCCCGGATCCGGCGGCATCCCGGGGGGAGGGGGCGTATTGTTCATCCAGCCGTTTTGCCCGTAACTTCCGGACATTCCATCTAATTCCCAGGCTTGCGTGGTATAGCCGTTCGTGCCGCAAATTCCCCATGCCAATTTAGAGGCGTCCGTTCCCGGATGGGAATTAAGAAAAGGGTCGGTTGGGAACGCCTCGGTGCGCGGTGTGGTTGCCGCAGGACAGAGACGTATATCGTCCTCCGAGTAGTATTGCCTCATCACCACCATCCACATTCCGGACGTGCCCAGCTTTGCGTCCCCGACGAAACCCTCCGGCATGCTGTCCTCGTTGTCATTGGCGTACAGGTGAAAGGCCATTCCCCACTGTCTGAGGTTGGATACACACTGGATGCGCTTGGCCCGGGCTTTCGCGGCCGCCAAGGCTGGCAGCAAGATGGCCGCCAGAATGGCGATGATGGCAATCACCACCAGCAATTCAATCAGGGTAAAGCCCGATCGGAATCCGGATTTATTCCCTGTGATTGATGATTTTGATATGAACATCGGCGGTGGTGGGTGAATCATGCGAAGCGCGTATCCCGCTTTGGCTTGGCCAACAAACGGTCGCGATCAGGATGCACACACTTCGTTTCATTTGTTTGGGCGCTCTTGATGGTGAGCTAAACATAATCGCCATTGGGGGGGTCTGGCTAGCCTCACAAAGGTATGGTTCTGGGCAGTGCATTTCGGCGTAAATCACGCCAATATCCAATATAAAAATCCAGCCCCGTCCTGAGTGTGCGGCCGGCCGGCCGCGATGTAAAATCGCACCGAAACCTGAGAGCTGCTGGTGGTTGTGAAGTCATCCTGCAACGCTGATAACGAGAATCCCGCACATTTGTGGGGCTAGGCAGGCAGCCTGGTGCTTGACACAATGACGTCATGTCCAATGAACACCCGTCGAAGTGTCAAAGCCGGCTCCCGTTCTGCGACCGTATTTATTCGAGGATTTCATCCTGCGTTGCGTTGCTTTTGTCCGCAGGATGTGCCAGCAGCGCCCCCAACACGGTGTCCACGATCAAGCCAACCGCATTTTATCTGGGAGCCGACATTTCCACCCTCTCCCAAGTGGAGCGGCAGGGGGGAGTGTACATGGATGGAGACAAGCCGGGCGACGCCCTGGCTATTTTCATGAAACATGGCTGGACCTGTTTCCGTTTGCGGATTTGGGTTGATCCGCGGAATGCGGTCAACGGGCTTGAATACACCACCAAACTGGCCAAACGCATCAAGGACGCGGGTGGGACTTTCATGCTTGATTTCCATTACTCCGACTGGTGGGCGGATCCGCAGAAGCAGAACAAACCCGCCGCCTGGGCCAAACTGGATTTTGATGCCCTGGCAAGGCAGACACAGGAGTACACCGCACACGTTATTAAGACATTGAAGGACGCCGGCGCGACGCCGGATTTCGTGCAGATCGGCAACGAAATCACGGGCGGTATGTTATGGCCGGACGGCCAGGTGAAGGTTCCCCTCTCCACCGTTAAGGTGTTTGGCGGAGATGTAACCGTGATCAAGCCGCCCGAGCCGTACGATGATGTCAGGCAATGGGACCATCTCATTCGTCTAATCAAGGCGGACGTCAGCGGAGTCCGTTCGGTCACCACGCCCCGGGACCGCGTCCGCATCGTCATTCATATTGATTGCGGCGGCGATTGGCCGGTCACCAGGTGGTATTTCGATCATCTGACCAAAGCGGGGGTTGACTACGATGTCATTGGCCAAAGCTATTACCCGAACTGGCACGGCACGCTGGAAAATGTCCGCGACAACCTGCGCAACACCATCGAGCGTTACCACAAGGACGTGATGATAGTCGAAACCGCTTACCCGTCGCGAAGCGTGCCATTGTCGGAGGCGGCTGGGAAAAATATGGTCTGGCCCATGACACCGGCGGGACAAAGGCAGTTTCTGGCCGACCTTATCCGGACGGTCAAAGGAGCGCCCGGCATGCATGGCATCGGTGTGAACTACTGGCATCCTGAGGCAACTTTCATCCCGGGGTCAACCAACCGCTGGGGCGGGCCGGACGCCAACTCCCTTTTCGATGCCAAAGGCTGCCCGCTTCCCGCGATGAACGTATTGGATATTCAACCCGTACTGCCAACCACGCATTCGGAAGCTGTTGAACGACACTAACATGCCACACCCTTCGACGATGGATCGAGCCAGTCGTGTGGAGAACATGAGCGTTATTGTTTGCGGAGCAGCGACCGCGGCGTCCTCGACCAGATCCGTAAGGGAGCCGGGTTTGAGTTGAATACTCAAGTCCCGGCGGGGGCCGGGCCGGGCCAAGCTGAATACACCTTTACGAAGCGCTGTTATGTGCGTCCAAACGATTCAAACGTGAATTCCTGATGCAAAGACAATCCATAATGGATATGCTGATTGCTATGCGCGCATCTCGCTTGATTTGGTCCTGGCGAGTGGCGCTTGGTTGCGGGTTGACCGTAGTGGGCGCGCAAGCGACCGCTCAGTTGGCGGAGGTTGATCGTGTTTTCAACAACCAGGATGCGGCCGAGGTAACCAATGTCCATCAGGTCTGTCTTTTGGCTGCCCAGATTCCTGAAGCAAGTTACTCCATCCATCTTGAAGGCGACGTCTGGTGGGTAAATCCAACACTGGGGAAACTCGTTTTGAAGGATGACTCCGGCGCCGAGGAATTGGAAATGGATTTTCACGGCAGTCCGGTAGAGTCTGGACAAAGAGTGCTTTTGGAGGGAAACGGGACGATCACACCGACGGGCGCCGGTTTCAGGATTGGAGCCAAAGGACCAGTCGTGGACAACGACGGCGTTCACGACCTGGTGGAAAAATCCGGCGCGGTTTTTTTGAAGGCCGGGCGCAATCCAATTCGAGTCGAATGGTTCAACGGGGTCGAGAAATATGGATTTAAGGTGGAGTATCAGGGACCTGGTTTCTCGCGGCAGGCAATACCGGACTCGGCGCTCTTTCGGATTGAAGTGGATGGCCAGGGAGCAGCAAGCAACTGGGTGAATGGTCTCGATTTCCTTTGCTCTGACGCCCCGACTGAAGTCCTGCCGGATTTTAGTCCAGCGACCGCGCTTAAGACGGGGACGGTGAACAACTTTGATCTGCGTGTGATGGTCCGGCCAGAGCATGTGGGGATTTGCTTCACTGGCTTTTTGGATGTTCCGCGGGATGGACTGTACACTTTCTATACCACTTCTGATGATGGCAGCCGGCTGTTTGCCGGCAAACCCTCGTTGCAGTTGAAAGTAATCGGTCAGACAACTTTCCCGAAACCACAGCCCCTGGTTATTGGTCAAACCTTGCGCCGTGGAGATGATAACCAATGGGTGGAAGTTGAAGGGAAGGTAACCTTTGTGAGTGAAACGTCGGCTGGTTTGCGGTTGGAACTAAGCACCGAAACGGGCCGCATGCGCCTTGAGGTTGCCGACAAGTCCGGCCTACCACCCGGGCTCCTTTTGAACCATCGCATCCGGGCCACCGGGTTTTGCCAGAGTGCGTATACCGCCGATGGGCAGAAAGTTCCTGGCGTTTTATTGGTTCCAACCGGCCAGGAAATTACGCTGTTGGAACCGCCGGCTGCGGTCGCCGCCAGCATAGTGACCAACGCCGGGGCGCCGCCACTGTTAGTTAGTGCCGCTGAAGTTCATCGCTTAAAACGCGAGGAAGCGCAACGGGGATACCCGGTTAAAATCTGCGGCGTTGTCACCTCCGTTCTGCCGGAGCATCAGGCCTTTACCATTCAGGATTCCACGCGCGGGATTTATATCACTGATTTCTCCGAGAGCCGTAACGTGCCGCCGAGGATCGGCGAGTACCTGGAAGTCGAAGGCAGGACGGATCCGAGCCTGTTCGCCCCGATTGTTGACGCGAACCGCGTAAGTGATCTGGGCGCGGGATGTTTGCCGCAGCCGGTGCACCCGGCCTGGGATCAATTGATGAACGGCAGCCTGGATGCCCAATATGTCGAGTTGCAGGGCATCATCACGGCGGTCGATACCAACGGCGTGACGCTGTTCACGGGCGACGGACGAATCAGATTGGAGCTGCGGGTCGCAGGAATGAACACGGAAGCGCTGGAGCGTTATGAAGATGCTGTAGTCCGCGTACGGGGATGTTTGTTTGCATCATGGGATTATGTGACGCATCAGGTAAAAGTGGGCGAGATTCGGGTTTATGGCGCGGAAATATCGGTGGATCGGCCGGCCCCGGAAGATCTATTTTCACTTCCGCTGAAGTCCGTTGCGCAACTATTGCAATTTAACCCGCAAGCCGGCGTGTTCCAGCAGGTGAAAGTTTCCGGGCAGATTATCCATGCGCAAGCCCCGGAATATTACCTGATGGACGGCAAAAATGGTCTGCAATTTGTTTTGAAGAAACCTGCCCGGGAGCTGGAAGTTGGCGACCGCGTGGAGGTTGTTGGTTTTCCGGGGTTGAGTGGCGCTTCTCCTCTCCTGCACGAAGCGGTGGCGCGCAAGATTGGTCACGCTGTGCTGCCGGAAGCGAGGAAGTTGCAGCCGGACGATTTAATCCGCGACGAGTATGACTCGACCCGTGTAAGAGTTGACGGATTACTCGTGAGCGTGAGAGACACACCGGTCGGTCAGGCTCTGGAGATGCGGAGCGGAGTCCGTGCCTTTATGGCCCGGCTGAGCACCAGGATGGATTCTATACACTCGCTGGCCCCGGGCAGCCTGTTGGAACTGGTGGGCGTGTATATTGGCGAGGGCGGGAACCGGGCCGTCGGCCAGGATATTACTTCCTTTCAGTTGTTGCTCAATTCGCCCTCGGACATTGCCGTGCTGGCCCGGCCGCCCTGGTGGACATTGGAAAAACTGCTGGTCATTCTGGGCGCGTTAGCGTGCGTACTGACGGTCACGGCACTCTGGGTTACCCAACTCCGCCGCAAGGTCGAGCAGCGCACCGCCGAGTTGGAAATCCAAATTCAGGAACGGCAACGGGTCGAGCAGCAGCACACCATGGAACAGGAACGGGCGCGGATTGCCCAGGACCTCCACGATGAATTAGGATCCGGCCTCACTGAAATCAGCATGTTGGGGGCGAGGGCACGTTCAGCCTCTGTGTCGCCTGAAACGCGGGGCAGCTATCTTGAGCAGATGAGTGATACAGCGCGCCGGATGGTCACGGCCCTGGACGAAATCGTTTGGGCCATGAATCCCTCTCATGACTCGCTGGCCTCCATGATCAGTTATTTTTCCCTTTATGCAGAACGGTTCCTGGGATTGGCGAACATCGCCTGGCGGCTTGAGGGCCCACTCGGGCCGGATGACTATGCGGTGGACTCGCGGCACCGCCACCAACTGTTTCTCGCGTTCAAGGAAGCGCTGACCAATATTGTGCGACATTCGGGCGCCACTGAAGTTCGCCTGAACATACAGGTTAAACAGGGACATGTCTGCTTGAGCATTGCCGATAACGGCCGGGGTTCGGTCCATGCCGGCCAAACGGAGGGAATGGATGGTGTGGCCAATATGCAGGCGCGTCTGGAAAAACTCGGAGGCCGGTTTGAAGTTAATAGCAAAGCCGGCCAGGGCACGATCGTCCGCTTCGAACTGCCTTTGCGTTGAGAGTCTATGACCAGAATCGCCATCGTTGAGGACAATCGGGTCATCCGTGAAAGCCTCATGGAATTTGTGAAGGCGGATGCGGAATGTGAGTGCGTGTATGTTTGCGCGAGCGCCGAAGAAGCCCTCAAAGAGATCCCCAGGCGCCAGGTGGACATTGTGTTGATGGACATCCAATTGCCCGACATTTCAGGCATCGAATGCACGGCCCGGCTCAAACAACTGATGCCCGCGGTCCAGATCATCATGGTTACGGTTTATGAAGACACCGAACGCATTTTCAAGGCATTGCGCGCTGGCGCCTGTGGCTACCTTTTGAAGCGATGCACCCCTGAAGAGCTCGTTTCTGCCATCCGCGAGGTCCGGCAGGGAGGCGCGCCGATGTCACGCGAGATTGCCCGCAAGGTCATTCTTTCCTTCCAGGAACCGGTTACCACCGCGGCGGAAGTGGAAGGCCTTTCACCGCGCGAGCGCGAGATTCTCGAATTGCTGGCGGAAGGATTTCCCAACAAGCAGATCGCCGCTCGCGTTGGTCTCACCGACGGCACCGTGCGCTGGCATCTCCGGCACGTTTATCACAAGCTGCATGTGCGCTCACGAACCGAGGCAGCTCTCAAGTTCCTTTCCGGCAAAGCGGAATAACTGTGGATGCGAGCCAATCATCTTGCCCACTGAATCTTGCCAAGAACCATACATCTGTGAGGCTAGGCAAATTATATTAACATGTAACAATATGGGATGCCATTGCTAAGCGCTCACCCGGTTCTGTTGGAACAAGGATTCGAAGGCGTGGTCGGGAGGGCTCCTCTCTAGCGGTGATGTCATCATGAATGGAGTTCCAGGTTTGAAATTCCCAATTTTTGTCACTATCGTCTTATCGCTTTTCAGCAGTCCGGCGCAAGCGAACACGAATTTCCTGGCTGCGGCCGACTTCTCCCTCCTGGCGTTCTTTGAATCGCGGGGTGTCACTTACAAGGACGGCGGACAGGTCCAGGATGGGATTCAAATTCTCAAAAACCACGGAATCAATTGCGTGCGGCTGCGGCTGTTTACCAGCAGTGCGGCCCAGGCCAGCGCGGATCCTTATGACTACATCAATAACACCAGCTACACCGTGCCGCTGGCCGTGCGCGTCAAAAATGCCGGATTGCTCTTTTGCTTGGATTTCCATTACTCGGACACTTGGGCTGACCCAGGTCATCAAGCCATCCCCACCGCCTGGACAAACGGCCTGAACTTCACCCTGCTGGTCCAACAGATGCGTACTTACAACAGCAACACCATCGCCGCCTTTGCAGCCGCAGGAGCGATGCCCGATTACGTGCAAGTTGGAAATGAAATCACCGCCGGCATGTTGTGGCCCTATGGACAGGTTAACGCTTACACCAGCGGTGGCACACAATGGACCAATCTTTGCCAATTGATAGCAGCTGCGATCCAGGGAATCCAAGACGCTACGAACGCTACGGGCGCTAAAATGCCCGGGATAATTATTCACATTGATCGTGGCGGAGATTGGACTGCCACCATGAAATATTTTGACAACCTCAACGCTCAAGCGGTTCCTTACGACATCATCGGCGAGAGTTATTACCCGTTTTATCAGGGGTCACCGGCAAGCCTGAGCAACTGTCTCCACAACGCCGCCCTCCGTTATGGCAAGCCCATCATCGTAGCTGAAGACGCTTTTCCCTGGACCAACACCTGCCCCTCCGCCTGGCTGAGTCAGCTTTACGGCTACCCTCCCACCATTGACGGTCAGGTCAGTTTCATGGCAACTTTGGCCCAAATCGTAAAATCTGTGCCCAACCAGCTTGGGATTGGCTTCTTCTATTGGGGAGCAGAATATCAGGCGGTCAGCGGCGTCAACGAAGCCGGTTTCAATACGGCGTCGTTTTTTGATTCCCATGGCAATGTTTTGCCGGTGGCCAGCGCGGTAGGTGGAATGGGCGCTCCCCTCTGGATCAGTGGCTCCCTCGCGGGGTCAAATCTGGGGTTGCGGTGGCCGTTCAGCGGAGCGGCTCTGAAGCTGATGACCGCAACCAGTCTTACGACGCCAGCGTGGTCGCCGGTAACCAATTCGCTCCAGACGACGGGTGCCGTGTTTAGCGTCACCTTGCCGCTCAACAACAACGCTTCCAGTTTTTACCGGCTGCAATCGAACTGACCGGCAACCATCAACCGTCAAATCTGCCCGGCTTCAAACCGCCGCCGCAACCAGATCGCCCACTTCCCGCGTGCCGTGGCCCATCTTGCCGGCCGCGAGCGACTTGATCTTCGTATTGATGATCTTCACAACGGCAGCTTCAACGGCCGCGCCCGCTTTGGCTTCGCCGAGGAAATCCAGCATCATGCCGGCGGCATTGATGGCCGCAACAGGGTTGATGACATTCTTGCCGGTGTATTTGGGCGCGCTGCCGCCCATCGGCTCGAACATGCTGGCGCCCTCGGGATTGATGTTGCCGCCGGCCGCCACGCCCAGCCCGCCCTGAATCATGGCCGCGAGGTCGGTAATGATGTCGCCAAACATATTGTCCGTGACAATCACGTCGAACCACTCGGGGTTTTTAACGAACCACATGCAGGTGGCGTCCACGTGCGCGTAATCGCGTTTTACCGAAGGGTATTTCGCGCCGAGCGCATGGAACGCGCGCTCCCATAAATCGAAGGCGAACGTGAGCACGTTGGTCTTGCCGCAGAGGGTCAGTTGCGCGGTTTTGCCGGCTTTGATGTCCTCCGGTTTGAGCCCTTTCCAGGGTTTGCTGTTGCGCCGTTTCTTCGCCAGTTCAAAGGCGTATCTTAAACAGCGGTCCACGCCACGCCGGGTGTTTACCGACTCCTGGATCGCGACTTCATGCGGGGTGCCCTTGAACACAAATCCGCCGGAGCCGGTGTAAATCCCCTCGTTGTTCTCGCGCACCACGACAAAATCAATGTGCTCCGGCCCCTTGTCCTTGAGCGGGCAGTCAACGGCGCGATAAAGTTTCACGGGACGAAGGTTGATGTATTGCTCCAACTCGAAGCGAAGGCGCAACAGAATGCCTTTCTCCAGGATGCCCGGTTTGACCTCCGGATGGCCCACGGCACCCAGAAAAATCACCTTGAACTTGCGGAGTTCCTCCACCGCGCTGTCGGGGAGCACCTCGCCGGTTCTCAGATAGCGGTCACCGCCGAAGTCGTAATGGTGCCAGTTAAGTTTGAAACCGAATTTTTTGGCGGCGGCTTCTGAAACCTTGAGCGCCTCGCGGGTCACTTCCGGTCCTGTCCCATCGCCGCCAATTACAGCAATGTCATGAGTTTTCATGCGTTATGTTTGTCTGCCATCGAAACGCGGACGGTCATGCTAGCATTTTAGAGCCTGTTGACAATGGAATTTTGCATTCGACATTCGCCATTCGAAATTTGAAATTTTGGGCGTGGCATTGCCTTACAAAATTGCGACGATGCTTTATTGTTTCAACGAACGCGACGACGTGCTCCTGCTCGAACGCGCGCAGGAACCGAACCGCGGTTTCTGGAGCCCGTGTGGCGGCAAACTGAAAATGGACATTGGCGAATCGCCCTACACTTGCGCCTGCCGCGAAGCGGCGGAGGAGCTCGGGTTTAAAATTCACCCCGCGGATCTGCATCTGACCGGCATGGTCAGCGAACACGGTTATCAGGGCCGGACGCACTGGTTGATGTTCCTGTTCGAAGTGAGAACGAAATTGAAGTCGTTGCCGCCACCGCATTCCGAGGGAACCTTCCAGTTTTTCCCGCGCGTGGCGCTGACCGGCCTGAAAATTCCGCAAACCGACCGTGAACAGATCTGGCCGTGGTTCTGGCAATTCCGCGGCGGCTTCTTTGCAGCGCACTGCCATTGTCATGCCGACGGACGCAATGACTGGACGCTTGAAGAGTCCACGGTTGCAAAATATCGGACCGGGGACCGGGGACCGGCGTCCGCGGACTGACGCTTATGGATGAACCGATCATAGATTTGCACAGCGACACTTTTTTCATGGGTGACGCGCTGCGTCAGGCTGCCAAAGCCCATGAAGCGGGGGAGGTGCCGGTCGGCGCGGTGATCGTGCGGGAAGGAAAAATCATTGCGCGGGCGTACAATCAGGTGGAATTGCTCAAAGATGCCACCGCCCACGCCGAGATGCTCGCGCTCACGCAGGCGGAGGAAATCGTAGGAGACTGGCGGCTGACCGATTGCGCGCTTTACGTGACGAAGGAGCCGTGTCCGATGTGTGCCGGCGCCCTGGTGCACACGCGTGTCTCGCGGATTGTATTTGGCGCCAGCGACCCGAAAAGTGGCGCGGCCGGCAGCGCGATGAATCTGCTCCAATGCCCGGCATTGAATCACCGTTGTGAAATCACGGGCGGCGTGCGTGAGGTGGAATGCCGCGCACTGCTGCAAAATTTTTTCGCCCGGCAACGGCTCTTCAAAAAGTGAGACGCCAACGCCAACCCTCGCGCCGAAGTTGCCGATTACGACTCTCCGCTGAGTTCGGGCCGCCGGGCATCTCCCGTTAGAACAAATCAGGGCATCCTTGCGGATGCCCTGGTTCGGTTTTTCCTAAACCCAACTATACCCCTTAGTTCGGGAAGTTATACCACGGGCTCGGAAAAGGAGAGCCGTTTGTGGCGTTGATCATAGCGGCCCAAAAAGTGGAAGGAGTTGTCTGTTGAACACTCCCATCCGCCAGGCCCATATTGCCGGCCTTGAGGTGCAAATCGACCGCTGACCATGCCCATATTTTGCCCTGCGGCCACTGCTGGCCGCCCGTGAAAGTTATTACGTTGGCATAAGTGCCAGCAGCAGTGGCGCTTCCCAGGTTGCGGTCGCCATCCAAAACCATTTGCGGATAAGTGTCTGCCGCATCGCCACAAACAAAGTAACTGATACAGTTGGTACTCGTCGTAGAGGTGCCTGGGTTGATACCACCCAGTTGCGTAAAATTCGTGGCGGCCCCGCGTCCTGGAGCGTTGTCCGAGGTGCAATACAGCACCTTGGGCGTGCTCAGTTCGTTCGACATCACGTTAAAAACGTTGGTGATACCGGCGGCAGGGTAGGCGCCAGTCTGTGCAGCACTGTTGACATTCTCCAGCGCGCCACCTTTTTGCGTGCTGACCGCCATGGGATAGCGGTCACCGTTGTCACCTTCCCAGGTTTTGAAGGCGAGGTTGATCTGGTGCAGGTTATTCACGCAGTTGATGCGTTGTGCCTTGCGCTTGGCGGCGGCGAGTGCCGGCAGCAACATGGCCGCCAGAATGGCGATAATGGCGATCACGACCAGCAGTTCGATGAGCGTGAAGGCCTTCTTGTGTTTGAAGAGACTTTTCATAGGTTGACGGATTTGTTTTTTTGTTTTGTTCAGACGGCAATCAGCAACCTTTACCGAGCGATTGCTCACTGCCAACGCTGACTCTAACGCTTCTTTAGCACTGCTGGTGCCAACCGGCTTTTTTGCGAAAATCCCAACAAAACGGGGTGAGCGAATTTGGCTGGAACGGATTTCGCGTGAAATTTTCACGCGCCGCGCGTGAACTTCGCGCGCTTTGCGGATGTAGTTACTGGAAGAGCCTGGCGTTCAGCACACTGACTGGGAATTCTCCCAAGTGCGACACCGCAAGGCGGGTATCGGTCAGGGAGACGTGAGCGCACGCGCAGCGTGTGGCCATGCCCCCGACCGGGTCGCTTGGAGATGAGTTCTATCCAGAAACTACCCAGCGCCGCGGCGAACTACACAGAGTCGAGCGGGCTTGTGACGCCCAGACTGGCTTGCCCCAACAACCCAGCGACCGGATTGCGCCACCGCTCCACTCGCCCAAGTGCGCGCTCAATTCCGGCTGGCAAGTTTCGTCACCCCGTAGCAGCATTTCGAGGCGCGCTTTGCGCGCTAAAATCACAGTCTGATTGGTAGCGGGGGCGGGAACGACTTCGTGTCCTTTCGCATTGATTTTAATCCTTGGGAGCTTCTAATCCCAACGCCGTTTCCACACCCCTTACTTTGCTACGTTGGCATCCTCGTTTGCGACCTCATTGCGCTCGCATAATGGACCAGTGCGTGATGTTTTTGACTGGGAGAATTATACCGTCAGGTCCGAACTCCATTGGTGCCCAATATTGAAAATCGTGACCTACAAAACCGTCCGGATTTGAACCCCAGCGGTCAGCCATCCAAATAAATATCGGCCCATCCGGTGTCGGAATTTTGGCGACCCAAGTTTGTTGAGCGGGTATGATCGGGGTGTTGGTCGCATTTATAATCTGCGTATTCTTAGGCGGATGAACCGTGTACGTCCCTTCAGGTGTCAGAACTCCCAGGCCATTGGTTTGCTGGTGAGATATCGTTGGAACATCAGATTCAGCACGGCGATTGATGTTCCATTCAGGTTTGGTAAGAAACGGTCCAAGCGGTGAAGCAGAGGCGAAGACCTGGGTCTCGCTGCCCTGAGGACAAGCAACGCAACGGGGTCCAAGTAAAGCGTAGTAGGTGTTGTTCCGCCGGAATAGAACCGGGGATTCTCCCCCTGCGGCTAACGGACGGCTGGCTTCACCGGTCGAACTCAAATAATCCGAAGCCAGGCGCTCCACTCGAATCGTGTATCCTTCGGCAATTGAGGTGTAAATGTAATAACCGGTTCCATCATCATCCACAAAGAGGCTGCCGTCCCCGGCATGGGGATGAGAAAGAGCCACATTCGAATTCACAATGGTGAACGGTCCGACCGGTGTGGTGCTGACCGCAACCCCGGTTTGCCCCTCCCAATTTTTGGGATACCAATTGTACCAGAGCACGTACTTGCGGGTGTTCGGATTGAAAACAACATAGGGGCGGTAATAGATGCCGGTCGGCGGGTCCTGAAGCAGCGTGCCTTCGAGAGTCCATTGCCCCAGATCCGGTGAGCTATAGACGCAATAATGGTGGTTGGTTTGAAAGTAATCGCCGCTCTTTCCGTAAGCAGTTCCATAAAGGTAGAAATGGCCGTCAAAGAACTGAAGACAACCATCATGGGCATCAATTATTTCTCCCGCAACATCGCGTCGAGGCTCGACATTATTGATCGTGAGGGCCGGAAAGTCGTTTGTCCCCGGCCTGCTTTCCGGCGACCGATCTGTTTGACTGCACGAACTGGTGAAAACCGCAAGGACGATGCCGAGCGCAATTTGTGGGGGCGGCCTTGCCGAAATCCCGCGCACCGCGCCGCTCATCAGACGATCTGTCCGTGTCTTGCAGCCAGCAACGCCTTTGCGATCAATTCCAGGCACGGCCAAAAAATATCCGCGTACGCGACGTTTGGCAAAGTTTTCGATGCGCAGGTCGTTCTCACATCCAACGCGAATCATTTTATAAAACACCGAAAGAATTCTTTCAGCCAAATCCAACCAAAAGAAACCGCCCGTCCAATTTTCCGGTCGACCGTTCCGCGAAAAACACAGCAAATCCTGAGCACAGAATGGCCATCAAATGCCGCTTCTCTTGCTTGTGCCACATCCCGGAGCCTTGACTGAAGTCAGCCGGATGACAAGCACGTGAACGCGAATGGGGATTGCAGAGTGTGGTCGGGGCGGACTAACATTTGCTCGGTAGCCGGACATCGAAACGAATGGTTCGCAAATTGTCCAACGCGCGCTGGCATGCGACAGATCAACTCACATCGGTGGAAGGTCATCCTGCTTTGCCTGGGGTTGTTGCTGCTCGTCATTTTCACCTACTTCCCGGTGCTCAACAATGATTTCATTTTCTACGATGATCCGGGCTACGTCATAGAAAACCCCCATGTCAAATCGGGGTTGACCTGGGAAAACTTCAAATGGGCACTAAGCAGCACTGAGGGTGGCAATTGGCATCCCGTGACCTGGTTGTCGCACATGCTGGATTGTCAGTTATTCGGTTTGAACCCGCGGGGACATCATCTCACCAACCTGTTGCTCCACGCGGTCAACACCGTGCTGGTTTTCCTGGTTCTGGAAAGGATGACCGGGGCCGCCTGGCGGAGCTTCTTCGTAGCTGCGATGTTTGGCTTGCATCCCGTGCACGTGGAGTCGGTGGCGTGGGTGTCCGAACGCAAGGGTGTGCTGTGCACCGCCTTCTCGCTGTCAAGTCTGCTATGCTATAGTGGGTATGCCCGGCGAGAATCGAAGCAACAAAACGGTACGGCGGGGCCGGGGCGTCTCGCTTTCCTTCCTCATTCTGCGGGCGCGACGCACTATTGGTTCGCTTTGCTCTTCTTCGCACTGGGTCTGATGTCCAAACCCATGTTGGTAACCCTCCCTTTTGTGTTGTTGTTGCTCGACTATTGGCCGTTGAACCGCTTCAGCGACAACAATAACCTGAAATTGGCGGTGGAAAAAATCCCTTTCTTTCTCCTTTCGGCCGCCGTCTGTGTCATCACCATCCCGGCGCAGAAGATGGCGGGGGGAGTGCGAACGATGGCTACTTTCCCTTTGACGGTTCGCATGGAAAATGCGCTGGTTTCCTATTGCCGCTATCTCGGAAAATTTTTCTGGCCGGAAAACCTCCCGTTTTTTTATCCGCATCCTGGCCACTGGCCGCTGGCGGAAGTGTTGAGCGCCGGGTTGCTGTTGTTGGTCGTATTCTTTGGCGCCTGGATGACGCGGCGCAGCCATCCTTATTTCCTGATGGGCTGGTGCTGGTATGTTGGAACCCTGGTGCCGATGATTGGCCTGGTGCAAGTCGGCTTTCAATCAATCGCCAATCGTTACACCTATCTGCCTTTGATCGGAATTTGCATTTGCCTCGCCTGGGGAGCTAACACCTTGACGCAACGCTGGCGCTATCAATCCTGGGTTTTGTTCATCCTGGCCGCCGCCGCCATTGGGATATGTATTCCGGTCACACGCGTGCAAATCGGTTATTGGAAGAACAGCGAAATTCTCTTCGAATATGCCAGTGTCGTCATCAAAAACAATTGGGTGGCCCATGGCCGGCTGGGACTGGTTTTCAGCAAACAAGGCCGGCTGGACGATGCGATCCGTGAATACCGGGAAGCGCTGCGACTGAAACCCGACGATGCGGACACGCATTATGATTTGGCCAATGCGCTTGGCCGAAAAGGATTGTGGGTCGAAGCCATCAGCCAGTATCGGGAAGATTTGAAACTGAATCCGGATGATCCCGCCGGGCATAATAATCTCGGCGTTGCCTTTTTCCAAAAAGGCAAACTGAAGGAGGCCGTGAGCGAATTCCAGGAAGCGCTGAGGCTGAAGCCGGATTACACGGATGCGCGTCGAAATCTGGCCGCCGCGATGAGAGCCCTGAATACCCCCGCCGCGCCCGCAACTCCTGACCATGACCCGCTTTCAGCGCCGCCTCCAGGCCAATGAAAGCAGAATTGTCCAGCATTTCCCCCTGGACAGTTCCCCCGGAAAACCACAGGTGGAGTTAAATTTTTGACGGGACGCTCCCGGTCAGGCGTAATCCAGTAACCAGCCGCGAAACCGTGTTGTTGTTCTTTGGAGATGTCCCTGAATCGGTGTCCGTGGTCTCTCCCAACACTACAGTTCCTCACCGAATAAAATGGGGGCGTCCGAGCTCTTCGACGCCCCGCATGTGCCGTTTCCCTTGCTTTCGAGAGAAGGTCAGGAAGGCGGATAAATTTTCAAGTCCACGACCGGGTTTCACAATATCAAAGCGCAAATTCTTATTAACAAACGATTCAACGCTTATTCACATTTTCGCCAGCAGGGTTTCGCACCAATTGGTTCTTCGGGTGGGGCGAGCGTACCCGGGCCGACCCCGGCGCGCTAAGGCGAAGTGGCGGCTCGTCAGAAGCCTCACCCCACCGAAAATAATACAGCACCGCCATCGGCGTCACCTTGACAGGATGGCGCGCATGGCGAACACTGTGCGACCGTGGCCGAACCAAAAGATAATCCGTTGATGGAAAAAATCGTGTCGCTGTGCAAGCGGCGCGGGTTCATTTACCAGTCCTCCGAAATTTACGGCGGGATCAACGGTTTTTGGGACTACGGCCCGCTGGGCGCCGAACTCAAACGCAACGTCAAGGAGCTCTGGTGGAACGACATGATCCGGCAGCGCGACGACGTCGTCGGCCTTGAAGCCACCATCATCATGGCCCCGCAAATCTGGAAAGCCAGCGGACATGTGGACACATTCAGCGACCCGATGATTGATTGCAAGACGTGCAAAGGCCGGTTCCGCGCCGATCAGACAAATGAAATTCCGTGCCCGCAGAAGCCGAGCAAAATGGTTTCAGAATGTCACGGCGAGAAAACCGCCCCGCGCGCCTTCAATTTGATGTTCCAAACTTACGTCGGCCCGGTGCAGGATGATTCAGCCATCGCCTACCTCCGCCCGGAAACCGCGCAGGCGATTTTCGCGCAATTCAAGAACGTCCTGGAAACGTCGCGGCAAAAGGTGCCGTTCGGCATCGCCCAGGTCGGCAAGGCGTTCCGCAACGAGGTCACCCCGCGCAATTACACCTTCCGCTCGCGCGAATTCGAGCAGATGGAACTGGAATTTTTCATCAAACCGGATGAAGTGGTCGAGGCGATTTGCGGAAAGGTGGCGAACGTGGTGGAAATCGGTAGGGCCGACCTGCTGGTCGGCCAGGACGCGCAGCAGCGCGTCCCTACCACGCCTCAACCAAACTGGGGTTGGGAAGCCTGGCACAAATACTGGGTCGAGGAGCGCATCCGGTTTTATGAAAGCATCGGCCTGCCGCGCACGACGCTGGAAGAATACTGGCAGAAACCGGAGGAACTCGCGCATTACGCCAAAGCCTGTGTGGATATTTTGTTCAAATTTCCATTCGGCACACAGGAACTCGAAGGTATCGCCGCGCGCAGCGATTTTGATTTGAGCCAGCACGAACGTTTTTCCGGCAAACCGATGGGCGTCTTTGACGAGGAACTCCGCGCCGCCTGGCCCAAACTCGATGAAGCCAGGAGGGCGGAACTATCGCGACGCTATTACGAAGCGCGATTGAAATATCTCACCAAAATGGGCGTCGAGCCGGCGAACGCGCAAAAGGAAGCGAAGGAGGACGCCGATGGGCTGGTCAAGGGCCAATACATTCCGCATGTGATTGAACCCTCGGCGGGCGTGGACCGTCTAATTCTCGCCTTGATTTGCAGCGCTTACAGCGAAGCCACCGAAACTGATGACAAGGGCAAAACCGGGACGCGGGTGATTTTGAAATTCCACCCGCGCGTTGCGCCCATTAAGGTGGCTGTGCTGCCGTTGCTCAAAAACAAGCCCGAGCTCGTGAAAAAGGCGCAGGAAGTCCGCGACCTGCTGCGTCCGTGGATGAATGTATTTTACGACGACGGCGGTTCGATCGGACGCCGTTACGCGCGCCAGGACGAAGCCGGCACGCCGTTCTGCGTGACGATTGATTTCGACACACTGGGCGAGAAGCCGGATTTGAAGGACACGGTGACGATGCGTTACCGCGACGACGGCAAACAGGAGCGGCTGGCGATTGGCGAATTGTTAAACTGGTTGCTGCCGAACATCCGCTGATGACCGAGAACGTACAATCTCCAAAACCGCCGAAGGAGCGCGCCCCGACGTTGTACTTCATCGTCGCCATCAAGTTGATCAAGGGCGGCGCGCTCCTGCTCCTGGCGCTGGGCGTCTTATCGCTGGCAAACAAGGATTTATCGGACGTGTTTGACCAGTTTCTGCGGTGGGTGCACCTCGACCCGGAGCGGAGCTTTTTTCAGGGCATTGGCGACTGGCTGGACACCATCACGCCGACCAATATGCGGGTGATAGCATCAGGCACGTTTCTTTGCGGAGGTTATCTGATAATGCTCGGCCTGGGCCTGGCCTTTCGCGCGAAATGGGCGATCTGGCTGGCGATTGGCGAATCCGCGTTTTTCATCCCGATTGAAATCTTTGAATTGGTGCGCCACCGGAAGCCGGGAACGGTGGAACAGCCCCGACCGGAATTGTTTCCTCATCCCAAAATCGGCATATTTATTGTGCTGGCGCTGAACGTTTTGATCGTCTGGTATTTGCTCGAAAATCGGAAGCGGCTTTTTCGACATCACCCTTAAGTTTCCCGCGTGACCGGCGGCGGAATTTCCGGCAGATTGCCGCGCGATAAATCCGACGACACCATGGCGAAATGAATGACGCGCTGCCATTTGAAGTTGCCGAATTCGAGCAACTCCTCAACAAGCCGAACAGCGACGCCTCCGGGTTCGCCAGCTTTTTTGCCGCCGGCGAAGTCTGGATCGCGCGCGTGCCGGCGCGGCTCGATGTCATGGGCGGCATCGCCGACTATTCCGGCGCGAACGTCTGCGAAGCCGTCCTCGGCAGCGGCGTGCTGATGGCATTGCAGCCCCGCAACGACCGCACCCTGCGCATCCGCACCATGCATGCCGGCATCAAAGCGCTGCCGGTCGAAACGCGCCTGCCGCTCGACGCCTTCAAATCCGGCGACGGCCTGGCCGCCTACGCCGAAGTCCGCGCGTTGTGCCAGGCGAACCCGCTCGCAAACTGGGCCGCCTACATCGTCGGCAGCATTTTCACCCTGCTCAAGGAGGAACCGGTGAAATTGCCCTTCGGTTTCAATCTCCTGCTGTTGAGTGCCGTGCCGATGAACGTCGGCATCGGCAGTTCCGCCGCCGTGGAAATCGGCACGCTCTCCTGCCTCAACGCGTACCTCAACTTGCGAATCCCGCCGCCGCGCATGGCGCGTCTCGGCCAGTTGGCGGAAAATCACGTCGTCGGCGCTCCCTGCGGCATCATGGATCAGACCGCCATCACCAGCGGACGCCAGGGCTGTCTCACGCACATCCTCTGCCGCCCCGGCGAAGTCAAAGGCGAGGTGCCCATCCCGCCCGGCACCGGGTTCGTCGGC
>Ga0335081_10005021_pt1 | contig 20911 bp, 20 predicted proteins | sample Lox_Sample_35_FD_206713 | JGI IMG/M metagenome (GOLD analysis project Ga0335081, IMG submission 206713) | Soil microbial communities from Loxahatchee National Wildlife Refuge, Florida, United States - Lox_Sample_3.5 | ecosystem: Environmental > Terrestrial > Soil > Wetlands | place: USA... | reverse complement strand
AAGGCGCTTATGGCGCTGTGGGACGACTATGTCCGCAAGAACAACGTCATCATTCCGAGCCGCTCCATGTTCGAGGCGCTGGACGACCAGCTGCCGAAGCGCGTTCCGGTCGACTCCGGCTACCCGCCGCTCGTCTACAAGCGACAGTTTGTGCCGCCCAAGGACATGGTGGCCGATCCCAAGCCATGAACCCGGTCAATGAGCGGTCAGCGAGCGAATATCAACGGGTCTCTTTTCACTCGGGCCGAAGAATCCCCGCCCGTACAGTCGGGGTTCCTCAACATTGCCGATGCGAAGATCAATCAAGTGGGACGAAAATCTCATGAAACATGACATGATTCCGATGAAACCGGTCGCCCGGTTGTGGTTTGTCGTCGCCATGATGCTCGTCATGGGCGCGCTCCGCCCGCCGCAGGCTGCGGCTCAGGTCCCGGCGCGCTTCTACTGGAAGACCCTGTCGGAAGCGAATGCCGTGCCGCTCATCTTCGACTCGCTGAGCGGCAATACGAACCCGTTCGACCCCGCTCATACCGTGATGCCAGGAGGAAAAGTCGACGCCACGTTGGCCATCGCTGGCTACGCGCGCACGTTTTCGCTGGCGGATCGTTCTGCCATGGCTGCGATCCTCCTGCCCATGGGGCACATCTCGGGTGATGTCACAGCGGCCGGTCTGCCGTTTAACCAAACGGCCAACGGGTTCGGCGACCCGATGATCGAGTTCGACATCAATCTCCTCGGCCCGCCCGCGCAGAAAAATCTTGTCGACGTCCTGCGCTATGAGCCCGGGTTTTCAGTCGACCTGCTTGCCGACCTGGCGCTGCCGGTCGGCGAGTACGACAGCCACCAGCCGCTGAATCTCGGGCAGAACCGCTGGTATGGGCGCGTGGGCGCGCCCATCATCTGGCAGCTCGGCCCGTGGGTGCCGGGCCGGCGCACAACGCTCGAACTCCTGCCCGCCTTGTGGCTGTTCGGCACCAACAACGACTTCGTCGGGCAGACGTTGAAGACCGATCCGCTGTTCCAGCTGGACGCGCACCTCACGCGGGACCTCACGGAGCACTTTTGGGGAGCGTTCGACGCCGCCTGGTACACTGGCGGCAAATCGAGCATCAACGGCGTTTCGGCGAAGGGGCTCGACAACTTCGGCATCGGTCTGACGCTCGGGTACCTGATCAACGACAACCTGAACCTTACCTTCGGCTACAAGTCGACCGTGAACGACACCGCTCCCGATGCCCTTCGCATGGACGCGTTTATGGTCACACTCGTGTTCGGTTGGCACCCGCTCCTTGAAGGCGCGCAACGGTTGAAGGGCGAGAAATAGGTAATCGTGCTGAACCCGGGCCACCGAGGTGAGGTTATGCGATTCGTGGAGGTTCTGCTGAAGCCTTGCTCAATACCCAATGATGGAATCAAGAGTTAGGAATGCGATGAAGCGATCCGGTATTCGCATGGCCGCCTTGACGGTTCTGCTCCTGGCGACTGCCGATGCGCACAACGCCGCAGGCGTGTCTCCCGAGGCGAGCACGGCCGCCCACTTTCTCCCGACCCTTCCGAATTCCGCCCAACCCCCCGGCACCGCGCCGGAGGGGATGGTCTGGATCCCCGGCGGCGAGTTTTCGATGGGCGCCGCCGATCCCGTCGGAGCGGACATGAACGACGTGGGGATGCACGCGACGGACGACTCCCGGCCGATCCATCGAGTCTATGTCGACGGTTTCTGGATGGACAAGACCGACGTCACCAACGAGCAGTTCGAACGGTTCGTGAAAGCGACTGGCTACATCACGGTGGCCGAACGGACGCCGACCAAGGAGGAGTTCCCCGACGCCCCGCCGGAGAATCTTGTGGCGGGGTCGGTTGTCTTCTCGCCCCCCGATCACCCCGTGCCGCTGAACGACCATTTGCAATGGTGGTCGTACGTGCACGGGGCAAATTGGCGTCACCCGCTTGGTCCGAAGAGTTCGATCAAGGGAAAAGGAAACTACCCGGTTGTGCAGGTCGCCTATGAAGACGCACTCGCCTACGCGAAATGGGCCGGCAAACGGCTGCCCACCGAGGCGGAGTTTGAATTTGCCGCGCGGGGCGGCCTGACGGGCAAGCCCTACGCCTGGGGCGATCAATTCCGGCCCAACGGGAAATGGATGGCGAACACCCATCAGGGCCATTTCCCCAACAAGGACACCGGCGATGACGGGTATGCCGGCATTGCGCCGGTGGCACAATATCCGCCGAACGGTTACGGCCTCTATGATATCACGGGCAACGTGTGGGAATGGACGAGCGACTGGTACCGGCCCGACTACTACGCGCAACTGGCCGCTACGGGCGGCGTGGCGCGCAATCCGAAGGGGCCCGATTCGTCGTTCGATCCGGCCGAACCCGGAGAGAAAAAACGCGTCCACCGGGGCGGGTCGTTCCTCTGCACGGAGCAGTACTGCTCGCGCTACATGGTCGGCACCCGCGGCAAGGGCGAAATCAGCACGGGGACCAACCATCTGGGGTTCAGGTTGGTGTGCGATGCGCACCGATAATATAGGACACAACTATGAAAACCGCACGCACCCAAATCCTCATCGCCAGTGTGCTCATCTGCGCGCTGGCTCTTGTTGCAACTGCCGCCCACGCCGCCGACCCGCTCCCGTCCTGGAATGACGGCAAGGCTAAACAGTCGATTGTGGACTTCGTCGCGAAGGTGACCAAGGACGGCTCGCCGGATTTCGTGCCGCCTGCCGACCGCATCGCGACCTTTGACAACGACGGCACGCTCTGGAGCGAGCAGCCGGTGCCCGTTCAACTCTATTTCGTGCTCGACCGCGTGAAGGCGCTTGCGCCGCAGCATCCAGAATGGAACACGAAGGAACCGTTCGCCTCGATTCTGAAGGGCGATGCGAAAAGTGCGCTTGCCGGCGGTGACCGCGCGCTCCTCGAACTCGTCATGGCCACGCACGCCGGCTTGACCACCGATGAATTTGCACAGATCGTCAAGCAATGGATCACCACCGCGAAACATCCCAGGACCGGCAGGCTCTTCACTGACATGACCTATCAGCCAATGCTCGAACTGCTCGCCTATCTTCGGGCCAACGGATTCAAGACCTTTATCATCTCCGGCGGCGGCATCGAGTTCATGCGGCCGTGGACCGAGCGCGTCTACGGCATCCCGCCCGAGCAGGTGATCGGGAGCAGCATCAAGACCCAGTTCGAAATGCAGAATGGCAAGCCCGTATTGATGCGCCTGCCCGCGATCGACTTCGTCGATGACAAAACGGGCAAACCGGTGGGCATCAACAAATTTATCGGCCGGCGTCCGATCCTCGCCTTCGGCAATTCCGACGGCGACCAGCAAATGCTGGAATGGACGGCAGCGGGAAACGGGGCCCGTTTCATGGGCCTCGTGCACCACACGGACGCCAAGCGCGAGTGGGCCTATGACAGGAAGTCGTCCATCGGCAAGCTCGACAAGGCGCTGGATGAGGCGACGGCAAAAGGCTGGACCGTCGTCAGCATGAAGGACGATTGGAAGATCATTTTTCCGCAATGAACGGATCACACACCAGCAAGAAGGCACCTGCAACAGAACGTGGCAACGGCGTGACACAGAAGCGCATGACCGGCATGCAACCAACGATCAATAAGGAGAATCCCATGAAACTCAGACAACTTGCCTTCAGCCTCTCATTGCTGACGGCTGTAATGGCGCTGCTTGGCGTCTTGGCACCAATCGTGCCATCGGCATGGGCGGCGGGCCCCTCGACTGCGCTCGGGGCAAGCAAGAAACCCAACATCGTCGTCATCATGGGTGATGACATCGGGTATTGGAACATCGGCGCGTACCATCAGGGCATGATGGCCGGTAGGACGCCCAATATCGACAAGCTCGCTACGGAAGGAATGCGCTTTACGGATTATTACGCCGAGGCAAGTTGTACGGCCGGTCGCGCGGCGTTCATCACCGGGGAGCTTCCGATCCGTACCGGCATGACCACGGTCGGCCAGGCGGGTGCAGAAATCGGGCTGCCGGCCGAGGCTGCAACCCTTGCGACCGCGCTCAAATCCATGGGCTACGCCACAGGGCAGTTTGGCAAGAACCACCTCGGTGATCGAAATGAGTTCCTCCCCACCGTTCACGGCTTCGACGAGTTTTTCGGAAACCTCTATCACCTTGACGCGAGCGAAGATCCGGCTCATCCAGCCTACCCGCAGGAGCTGCTGAACGTAATCGGGCCCCGCAATTTAGTCCACAGCTGGGCCACGGACAAGGATGATCCTACCGTCGATCCGCGTTGGGGCAAGGTCGGCAAGCAGAAGATCGAGGACGCGGGCCCGCTCTACCCGAAGCGGATGGAGACGGTGGACGAGGAATTTCTGGACGAGTCCATCAAGTGGCTGGACAAGGTTCGCAAGGACGGCAAGCCATTTTTCCTCTGGCTCAATCCCTCGCGCATGCACGTCGTCACGCACCTCTCGCCGAAGTACGAGGCGCTGCGAAACTCGAAGAATGGCTGGACCATTGAAGAGGCCGGCATGGCCGAGCTCGACGATACCGTCGGCTCGGTCATGAAATACCTCAAGGACAACGGGCTGGACGATAACACCATCGTCGTGTTCACGACCGACAACGGCACCGAGTCCTTTACTTGGCCCGACGGCGGCCAGACGCCGTTCTACGGCGCGAAGGGCACCGGTTATGAGGGCGGTTTCCGTGTGCCGGCGATTGTTCGCTGGCCCGGCCACATACCCGCGGGGAAGGTGGAAAACGGCATCATGTCCGGCCTCGACTGGTTCCCGACCTTCGTGGCTGCCGCGGGAAATGCGAACATCAAGGAGGAGTTGCTGAAGGGCAAGCAGATGGGAGGCCGGACCTACAAGAACCACCTCGACTCATACAACCAGCTCGACCTGCTGACCGGTAAAGGACCCTCGGCCCGGCACGAGATTTTCTACTTCACGGAAAGTCAGCTCGCTGCCGTGAGGATCGACGATTTCAAGTATCAGTTCATCACGCAACCCGGCGGATGGATCGGCACCAAGGACCATCCCGACATGCCGATTCTTACGAACCTTCGCCTCGATCCCTTCGAGCACACATCGTGGCCGACCGTGGACGGGAATCGCGGGAGCTATGCATACTTTGATTGGTTCGTCTACGAATTCTGGCGCTTCGTCTTCGTCCAGCAGGAAGTCGGAAAACTCGCGCAAACGGCGATCGAGTATCCACCTATGCAGAAGGGCGCAAGCTTCAACCTCGATGCCGTGAAGGCCAAGATCGCCGAAGCCATGGCCAAGCATCAAGCCGATTAGGTTGTATCGCGGCGGCGGGCGGTTCATAAGTGCCGCCCGCCGCTGCGAGCTTGGACATTTGGTGGGAGAAACGAGATCCGAGATGCGAATTTCGGAATGGAAGGAACAAGATTGAGACACAAGATGCGTGGTGTCAATCCCGCATCGCGAATCCCGGATCATGCATTGCAAATTTCAAATTTTGGATCCCGGATTTCGGAACACAAACGGACTTCCCCGCCGCCACACTCACTGGCGAGCACGAACACACGGGGAGAGTTGGGCAAAGGGTTAAGACTGGATGGGATCGACAACTTCAAGAAAGGAGAACCGGTGAAAATCGGTATCGCGGGTGCAAATCCGCCGGATCCCATGCTCACGCATCAGGATGGCCGTGTGCGCGTCGTGCAGGAGATTGCCGGACAGGTGGGGAAGCTCCGCGATCACCTGCCCGGCCACGTCGGCGTGTCGTGGCGTCGGAACAAGGAGGTCAAGCCCGGGAGACGCGAGAAGCGCCGTGACGAACGTCCAGGCATCCCAAAGATTCCAGGGCCGTCGCATAACCCGCGGGTGGGTTGTCACGCGCAGGAATTCATATAGAATCGCCCATGTGGTGTACCAGGCATCGGGACTGGCGCGGCGGCGTTCCAGCCATTTCCGGCAGGCGGCATGAAACGGAGACTCTTCGTCGGCCGCGTAGACCAGGACGTTGGTATCGACGACAAGCACTACCGTCCTTCCATGACCTGGTATAGGGCATCCCGGTCGGCCACATCGACTAGCGCGCCGCCGCGAAAAGTCGGCAGAGGAGGGATCGCTTCCCTTTTCTTCTGGGTCCGGAGCAGCATGCGCAGCGCCATCTCAACCAGCTCGGACATCGTGCGCCCCTGCCGGGCAGCTTCGCGCTTCAGCTGGGCCATGACCGAATCGTCAATATTGAGGGTCGTCTTCATATGGAAAACCATATCATTGATATGGTTATATGTCAACCAAAGAATTAACACATTGACAACACTTGTGAAAATACATGTTTCATGACGTGCGATGGAAGAACGAGATGCGAGATCCAAGTCGCGAGACCCGAGATAGAGGATGGAAAATGCGTGCTGTGAATCCCGCATTACGCAATCCTGATCATGCAATACAAATCCCGCCTCCCGTATCCCGAATCCCGGATCATCCATTGCCGGGTGGACGATTGATCCCGGCAGTTTTTGTCGCTATCGCGCTGCTGGTGGGCTCGCGGCTCCTTCACGCGCCCGCCGCCTTCGCACAGGATGAGCAGGATCAGCAGGAGGAGCCGGCTGCGCTTGACCGCCGGGCGCAGCTCGCGCGGGACTTCACCGATCCGTTGACGACGCTGCCTCAGATTTTTCTCAAGGATTCCTACACGCCGGAGAACTTCGGCACCGAGGCGCAGACCAACAAGGTGGTCCTTCGAGCGATCGTTCCGCGCATCTCCCGCTTCTCATGGTTCCCGTTCGTCCAGCTCGTGCGGCCGAGTTTCTTCCTCAATACCGTCCCGACCGGCAAGGGTAGTGAGACGCGCACGGCGTTCGGCGATATGCAATTGTTCGATCTGGCCGTGCTCCCGTGGCCGGGCCGCAACACCGGGTTGATGATGGGGGTCGGGCCGTCCTTTGTGTTTCCGACCGCCACCGACAAATCTGCGGGCCAGGGGGCGTGGCAAGTCGGCCCGGCATTCGGCACAATCTACAAAGGCATCCCCTGGCTGCTCATGGGGGGGTTGGTTCAAAACCCGGTGTCCTTTGCGTATACATCCTCCAACCGACAGGCACTGAACACGCTCTTCGTTCAACCGGTCCTGCTGCTGAACGTCTCCGGGGGGTGGTATGTCAAATCCGCCGACTCCACGTGGAGCTTCGGCTGGCATCACGGCAGCGCGACAACGGTGCCGCTCAACTTTGGCATCGGCCGGGTGATCGTTCGTGAGGGATACCCGCCGGTCAACTTCTTCATCAGCGGGGAATGGATGGCCTATCGCCGGAATGCGCCGGTCGCTCCACAGATGACCATTAATTTTGGGGCTACGGTGGCCTTCCCGCAATGGCAATGGCGGCGAAACTGAAGGTAGAGGCCCGGGATATTGATCGCGAGATCCTGGATGCGGGAGGCGAGACGGGAGAACGGGATACGAGATGCGAGGGAAGGAACCGACACACACACCATCCGGGATTCCCGGTGGCAGGGGCACACACAGATCATGCGGTGGGGGAAGGTGCCGGTGAATGTTCAGACGTCAGCCTATTACAATGTGGCGCATCCGGATTTGGGGGCCGACTGGCAGATCCGGTTTCTGGTTGCCGTCCTGTTGCCGACATCGTTGTTTGAAAAGAAGAACTGAAGTTGACATGGGGACGGATGATAGACATGAACCTTTCTGCAGGGAGCAGTCGGCACAGCAAATTCGAAGCACGAAATCCGAAATTCGATACGAATTGGAATGTTCCAAAGGGACATGACCGACACAGGAGAATTCATCGGTTCGTTATTTGAACATTCGAATTTTGAATGTTCTTTCGGATTTCGATATTCGGATTTCGGATTTAATTTGGATTGTGTAGATGCTATCCGGTAAGGAAGGTGAAAGAGAAACCATGCGCGACACCACTATGCCACTTGACGGTACCACGAGCAGGGATCCGGCCACGCCCGCACGCGTTTCGCTCTTCGAGATCTTCCGCACCGTCCTGTTAATTCTCAGCGGCGCGTTGATCGGGATTTTCGCGTTTCGAGTGTTGTAACGGGTAAACAACCTGAATGGGGATGAGAAATAAGTGAGGGATACGGGATACAACAAAATACGAGAAACGGGAGAGCTGTGAATCCCGGACCCAGCCATGTACAATAACCCTCTTTCCGACCCCTCGCTCATCGCCTGCCCAGACTGCGACCTGTTGCAGCGGTTGCCTGTGCTTGAACCGGGTGAATCCGCGCGCTGCCCGCGCTGCGACGTGGAGCTGTGGCGCCGCCATGCTCATTCACTCGACCGGCCGCTTGCGCTGACGGTCGCGGCCGCGATTCTTTACGTGGTTGCGAACTGCGTGCCCATGCTTGGGCTGACCGTCGTCGGGCACGAGGCGTTCACCACCGTCTTCGGCGGCGCCGCTCATCTCTGGAGTGCCGGCTGGGAGGGCGTCTCGGCGCTGGTGTTCTTCACGGCCGTGGCGGCGCCGGGACTGCAGATCGGCCTCATGCTCGCGATTCTGCTCGGGGCGCACCGTGAACGTCCGCCGCGCTGGGTCGGCACGTGTCTCCGTTACTATGAACAGGTCAGCACCTGGAGCATGATCGAGGTGATGATTCTCGGCGTGCTGGTCGCGCTGATCAAGATTGCGGATTACGCGAAGGTGATTCCGGGCCTGGCGCTCTTCGTGCTGGGGGCGCTGATCTTTCTCATCGCGGCGATCGAAGCCAGCTTCGATCCCCGTGAGGTGTGGGACAGGGTCGAGTGGGCGGAGAGGGCCGCGCGGCAGCCGGCCGCCGGGGAGCCGATGACGGAGGCCGCGTCATGAGCGCAACGGCGCTGTCCGCCATGCAGGAGGGCCTTCAGGGCTGCGAAGCGTGCGGCTTGCTCTCGCGTCCCGCGCCCGGCTCGCACGAAGGGCATTGCCCGCGTTGCCCACGCTGCGATGCCGAACTCTCATTTCGCAAGCCCGCCAGTTTGCAGCGGACCTGGGCCTTCCTGATCGGCGCGGCGATCTGCTACATCCCGGCCAATCTGCTTCCGGTGCTCACGACCACCACGGCCGCGGGTACCGAGTCGGACACCATTTTACAGGGCGTCGTGCTCCTCTGGTCGCCGACCGGCTGGCCGCTCTCGCTCATCGTGCTCATCGCCAGCATCATGATCCCGATCGGTAAAATCGTGGCGTTGGCCTTCCTGCTAATCACCGTGCAGCGGGGCTCGATCAAGAACAACCGCCAGCGCGTCCGGCTCTACCGGATGGTGGAGTTCATCGGCCGCTGGTCGATGGTCGATGTTTTCGTCGACACCTTTACCGCGTCGCTGGTTCAGCTCCAGCCGCTCATGGCCGTGGAGCCGTCGGCCGGGCTGGTCTTCTTCGCGGCGGTTGTGGTATTAACCATGCTCGCGGCCGAATCGTTCGATCCCCGGCTGATCTGGGATTCTGCATCCTCACGAGAGGGTCGCCATGGCTGATCGAGACGCACCGCCGTATCACATTCCCGAGTCAAGAACCCTTGCCAAAAAGAGGATGGGACTCTCCCTCGTCTGGATCATCCCGATCGTGGCGGCGGTCATCGGCGCCTGGGTCGCCGTCGTGAAGATCATGGAGGAAGGGCCGAAGATCACGATCATCCTCCGTTCGGCCGAGGGACTCGAGGCCGGAAAAACAAAAATCCGTTACAACGGTGTCGACATCGGCACGATCACATCGATCCGGTTGACGGACGACCACAAGCTCGTGATTGCCACAGCCAGCATGGCGCCGAAGACCGAGGCCTTTTTTGTCGAAGACACAAAATTCTGGGTGGTCAGTCCCCGGATTTCCGGCGCCAGCGTATCAGGACTGGGCACGCTCATCTCTGGCGCCTACATCGGCCTGGAAATCGGCAAGTCGACAATTATGAAGCGCGACTTCGAGGCGCTTCCCGCACCGCCGCTTGTGACCGGCGATGTTCCCGGCCGCTTTTATGTCTTAAAGACCACGGACCTGGGCTCGGTCGACTACAACACGCCGATCTATTTCAGGCGGCTGAAGGTCGGGGAGGTGGTCTCGTACGAGCTCGACAAGGACGGCAAAACACTAACCGTCAAAATCTTCGTCAATGCGCCTTACGACCAGTTCGTCACATCCGAGACGCGGTTCTGGCAGGCGAGCGGGATCGACCTGTCGCTCACCGCGACCGGCATCAGCGTGCAGACCCAGTCGGTCCTGTCGCTGCTGGTCGGCGGCCTCGCGTTTGAGACGCCCGCGGCCGCCCAGACGCTGCCGCCGGCGGAGACCGACGCGGAGTTTACGCTCTACAACAACCGGGCGGAGGCTTTCAAGCCGCCGCCCAAGAATCCCCAGACCTATCTGCTTGTCTTCAACCAGTCGGTCCGCGGACTCGCGGTCGGCGCGCCGGTGGAGTTCCGCGGCATTCAGATCGGGCAGGTCGAGGACGTTCGCGCCGTGGCCGACACAAAGACCTTTACGTTTACCGTGGTGGTGACCGTCAGCGTCGATCCGCAGCGGCTCGGTGTCGAGGTAACCGGCCCAGCCGAGGGGAGCAGAGGGAAATCCGCCGCCCACCGGAAAATGATCGACGCCCTCGTATCGCGAGGACTTCGCGCCCAGCTCAGGACGGGCAGCCTGCTCACCGGCGCGCTCTACGTGGCGATCGATTTCTTCCCCGACGCGCCGCCATTCAAAGTAGACTGGTCCCAGGAGCCGGTGCGCCTGGCAACCGTGCCAGGTAAGCTGGAGGGGATCGACGCCAGCGTGGCGAGCATCATCAAAAAGCTTGACAAGGTGCCATATGAAGAGATCGGCGGGGACGTGAGAAAAACGCTGGCGGGACTCGATGAGACGCTGGCCAGCGCGCACCGCACGCTCGACCACGCCGACACGCTCATCGAGTCGAACTCCGGGCTCAACCAGGAGCTGACGAATGCGCTGCGTGAAGTGGACGGCGCGGCCCGGTCGCTGCGCGTGCTTTCCGACTATCTGGAGCGCCATCCGGAGGCGCTTATTCGCGGCAAGACGGAGGAGAAGAAATGACGACACGTCGCAGAGCACGACTGGTCTTCATCGCCGTGGTCTCGATTACTGCGGCGGCGTGCGGCGCTTCGGCGCCATCGCGCTTTTACACGCTTGATTCCACGGCGACCCCGGAAGGCGCGCCGTCCGCCGCCTACTCCGTCTCGGTCGGCCCCGTCTCGATCCCGGCCGCGGTCGACCGGCCGCAGTTCGTGGTCCAGGACGGACCGAACCGTGTCTCGGTCGAAGAATTCAACCGCTGGATCGCGCCGCTGGAGAACTCGATCGCGCGCGTCGTCGCCGGCGATCTCGCGGCCTTGCTCGGCACGCCGAGGGTGGCCGTGGAACCGCTCGCGCACTTCGATCCAGACTACCGCGTGACCCTCGACATCCAGCGCTTCGAGTCGGCGCCGGGCCGGTCGGCGCTCATCGACGCGGTCTGGACCGTGCGCCCGGCGGCGGGCGGGCCGGCGCGCTCGGGCCGGACGGTCGCGCAGGAGCCGGCGCAGGGGGAGGGGTTCGAAGCGCTGGCCGCCGCGCACAGCCGCGCGCTGGCGCAGGTGAGCCGCGACATCGCCGGGGCGATCCGGTCGGAGGCGGGGGCGGCGGGTAAGCCGCCCTAGCGGGAGGATCGGAATGGCTGCACCGATCGGTCATCATGAAAGGCGTCGCTGAGAGGATGCGGATCGCGCATTCATGAATCCTCGCGTGTTTCACTACTCCCATCTCTGGTCGAAGGAGTGGGGGCTGACCGCGTTCCTGGTCTTGCTCATCCTCATGGTCTTCATCATCGGGCCGGTCGCCAGCCTGACGTCAACCGGCCCGCTGCTGATCACCTCCGCCTTCTCACTGCTGTTGATCACCGGCGTGGCGACCGTTGTCAAACGGAGGAGCCTCACGCTGATTACAACCGGCCTTGTGGCGGCCACGCTCGCGCTCCGCTGGCTGGCGCATCTGGTCCCGGAACCGGCCTTGCTCTCGGCGAGCGCGGTGTTGTCGATTGCCTGTCTCGGATTGCTGACCGTCGTGGTGCTGTTTCAAGTGTTTGGGGCGGGACCAATCACGGCGCATCGGATCCAGGGGGCCGTGGCGGCCTATCTTCTGCTGGGGCTGGTGTGGGCGTTCGCCTATGAGCTGATCCTGATCCAAAATCCGGCATCGTTCCAACCGGCGGATCTGGGCGGAGCGAAGACTCCCGTCATGGTCAATCTTATCTACTTCAGTTTTGTCACCTTGACGACCGTCGGCTACGGCGACATCACCCCCGTCCACCCGATGGCCCGATCATTGTCGAACCTTGAGGCGTTGGTGGGCCTGCTCTATCCGGCTATCCTCATCGGCCGGATCGTCGCCATGGAATTGGAATATCGACGTTCGAAGTGACGGAAGGGATTCCTCCCGTTGAGCCATGAGAGCGTCACACAATCAGTGGAAGGAGAAGACCATGAGTATAACCGTGCAGTGGGTTATGACAGTAATGACATTGCCGGCGCTGCTCGCGGTCATGCCCGCATGGGCGGATGAGCAGGAGGCGGAGCTGGCGAAGAAGACGCTCAATCCCGTCGCCGACCTGATCAGCCTGCCATTGCAGAGCAACTGGGACTTCAGCATCGGCCCAGCGGAGGCGATGCGCTACACTCTGAACATTCAGCCGGTCATCCCGGTCGCCCTCAATGCCGACTACAACGTGATCATCCGAACGATTCTGCCGGTCATCTACGCCGAATCGCCGGTCACGGGCGGCCCCGACAAGGGCGGGTTGGGCGACACGACACAAAGCTTCTTCCTCTCGCCCAAGCAACCGGTCGGGGGCTGGATTCTCGGCGCGGGACCTGTTTTCCTCTGGCCGACCGCGACCAACGGCCTCGGGGCGGGGAAATGGGGAGCCGGCCCGACGTTTGTCATCCTCAGACAGGAATCCGGCTGGACCTACGGCCTGCTCGCCAATCACCTCTGGTCCTACGCCGGCCACGCCGACCGGACGAACGTGAGCGCCAGCTTTCTTCAGCCGTTTCTGAGCTACACGACCACGACCTACACCAGCCTGACGGTGAACACGGAGTCCACCTACAACTGGAAGGCCACCCAGTGGACCGTCCCGCTCAATTTCATGGTCAGCCAGATCCTCAAAGTGGGTCCGCAACCGATCAGTCTCCAGGCGGGCTATCGCTATTACACCGACAGCCCCAACCGGGGCCCCGATTGGGGGCTGCGTTTCGCGGTGGTCCTGCTCTTTCCCAAGTGATCGTCGCCCGATGGTTCTGATGAGGACGGGCATGTCGCGGCGCGCGTTGCGGTGGGCGAGGGTGGCTCTCCTGTTGGGCGTGAATGGAGCGGCATTCCTGTTCGTCGCGGGGCCGGCCCGGGCTGACACGGATACGGAGACGGAGCTGACCCCGGAGATCAGGGCCTATGTCAAGCTCACCGACACCACCAGGCTCTACTTCAGGACCGAGCTGACGAGGAACCTGACCCAGGACACGACCGACGGCCTGATCGGCGCGCACCTCGACATCACGATCAAGCCGATCCTCAGGCGACAACTGCGCGAAGCCGACTGGGCGCGTGACAGATACTTCTGGATTCGGATCGGGTATCAACTGTCGGGAAGCCTGAACGGCGAAGGCTGGGGATCGACCGAGAACCGGGGGATCCTCGAGGCCACGGGCCGCGCGCCGCTGCCGTACAATGTCTGGCTGGTCAACCGCATGCGCATCGACCTGCGCTACATGGAGACCGATTTTTCGGCGCGTTTTCGCGAACGGTTGGGGATCGAGCGCGAAGTCGTCATCGCCGGAGTGATCACCGAGCCGTACGCGAATGCCGAGGTCTTTTATGATACCCGCTACGACGCCTGGTGCGTCCAGCGGTACAAAGGCGGCGTCGAGATCGAGTTGTCCGACCATTGGTCGATCGAGCCCAACTACACGAGACAGGAGAGCCAGCGTTCTTCGCCGTCGCATCTGAACATGGTCGGCCTCGTGCTCAACGCCTTCTGGTAGACCGTTCATGGGAGGAGATAGCGGCCTGATCACTCGTTGAGAAATATGAGAGTCAGAGGAACGCTCATGATCATGGGGCTCTACGTGGTCACCGGCGGCCTCGGTGCAGAACGGCTATGAATGGCAGGTCATGTGCGGGGTGCATTGGATGCTCACCTCTTCACTGATCGAATAGCCCGGAACGGATGGTTGCAGATGATCGGCTGCGCGGGAAGAAGAAATTGCATGGCGCTGGCGTTGACGGTGATGGCGGCGATGCCGTCTCTCTGGGGGAGTATTGGTGCGGCGAAGGCGCAGGCGCCCGGGCATAGGACGCCGATTGATTTTGATTCCATCCTCTTCTCTTCAACGCGAACACGATCGGGGACCGTGCGCTTCACGCATGGAAAATACCGCGAGCCCCTGGCGCCCGGTTCCGTCTCCGAGCTGGTGATGACCGTGACCGACCACTGGGCAATGGGCCTAGTGAACGGCGAGGAGGCCGTCGGAGTGGTTCTAACGAGTGATCTAGGCGGCAGCGGCACGTTCTATGATCTTGCCCTGCTGATGAAGAAGACGGGAGGATGGCGGCATGTCGACACCATGTTTCTGGGCGATCGGGTGAGGATCCTCTCGGTCATCTTCCACGAGAATCGCCTGATCGTTGACTTGATCAGTCACGCGCCTCACGACCCTCTGTGCTGCCCCAGCAGCCGGGTGAAACGGGTCTTTGCTGTCGACACGGGCCGGTTGGTGTTGGTGAAGGCGTCTGGCGATGACGATTCATTATAGGGGCTTGCGTCGCCCCCTCCCAAACGGGGACAGATTTCAAATCTGTCCCCCTGTTGGGAGCCTCCCCCTCACGCTCTCCGCCTCCGGCGGATCGCTGGGTAGCTGCCCCCGGGCTACGTGAGCCAGAGGACCTCGCCTTGAGGTGGGGGGTGAATACGATCCGACACAGCATGTGCGTCTCAGGCAAAAGTGCGCCGGGTGTACCCGGGGACATCCATGAAACAGCGCTGACGGGATAGGAACGCCTTGTGCTGCCGAGTGTGAGGGACGGACGGTGATTGACACGCGGCGGCCGTTTTGATATCTGCTCAGGGACAGCCCGCGGGGTCGCCGGGGCCGGACTGCGGAGTGTTCGCAGCGGGGCGACATGCACAATGCATGAACGAGCCGTGACGGGGTGGGGATGATGCATCATCGGTTGTGGCTCTTACTGTGGCTGGCTCTCTGGCCGATCTCGACGGCGGCGCATGCAGCCGACACGTCTCAGACGGACCGCTCGGCTGTTGAGGCTGAGAGCATCAAGACCGCACCGGTCGTGCTTGACGGTGTCACATTGTTTCGCGTCCGCGGCGTCTCCGCGTTTCCGGCCGAAGAGCGTGCCCGCGCCATCTCCGGACGTCTCGACGCGATCGCCGGGGACACGTCGATTCCTGTCAGCGAGCTGCACGCGGTCGAGGCCGAGGGGAGGACGAATCTCGTCGGCGGCGACCGCCCCATCATGTCCCTCTTTGACGCGGACGCCCAGTTGGAACGGATCGACCGGCATGTGCTCGCTGAAATCCAGCTGAATAAAATCTCCGACGCCGTCAAGGCCTATCGGCAGGCGCGCGCGCCTCGAACTCTGCTGATCGGGACCGGCTATGCCCTTGCGGCGACCGCGCTGCTCGCCGTCGTTCTGCTGGGGGTGGCGCGGGTGTTCAGACGAGCCGGCGCGGCGATCGAGCGGCGCTACAAGGCCCATATCCAGAATCTGAAGATTCTATCATTTGAAATCATGCGGGCCGAGCAGCTGTTGGCCGGCGCGGGGACGCTGCTCCGGACCGCGAGCGCGGTGATCGTACTGGTTCTGCTCTATTTTTACCTCGAGTTCGTGCTGGGCGTCTACCCCTGGACCCGGCCCATCTCCCGCAAGCTGTTGTCCATGGCGCTGCAGCCGTTGAGCGTCATGGGCCGGGGAGTGGTGGATGCCGTCCCTGATCTGATCTTTCTCGCCATCCTGATCGTCGTCGTCCGGTATCTGCTCCGGATGACCCGACTGTTTTTTGAATCGATCGAACGGGGAACGATCACGATGTCAGGGTTCGACGCCGCCTGGGCCGAACCGACCTACCGGGTCGTCCGCCTGCTCATGCTGGCGTTCGCCGTAGTGGTGGCCTACCCGTATATTCCCGGATCGAACTCGGCGGCTTTCAAGGGCGTCTCGATTCTCCTTGGAGTGATGTTCTCGCTGGGCTCCTCGGGGATGGTCGCCAATTTCGTCGCGGGCTACACCCTGATCTACCGGCGCGCTTTCAAGGTCGGCGACCGCATCCAGATCGATCAACACCTGGGCGATGTCCGTCAGATGCGCGCGCAGGTGACCCACCTTCGGTCGCTCAAAAACGAGGAGATCATCCTGCCCAATTCAATGATCCTCAACAGCCACGTGGTCAACTACAGCTCGCTGGTGCGCGAGCGCGGACTCATTCTGCACACCACGGTCGGCATCGGGTATGAGACGCCCTGGCGCCAGGTCGAGGCGATGTTGCTGCAGGCGGCGGGGCGGACGGAGGGGCTGCTCAAGGAGCCGGCTCCATTCGTGCTCCAGAAGTCGCTGGACGACTTCTGCGTGACGTACGAATTGAACGTCCATTGCAACCAGCCGCAGCAGATGATGGAGCTCTACACCGCGCTGCACCGGAGCATCCTCGATGTGTTCAACGAGCATGGCGTACAGATCATGACGCCGGCCTATGTGGCCGATCCGGTCCAGCCCAAAGTGGTGCCGACAGATCAGTGGTACAGTCCGCCCGCGCAGCCGCCGGCAGGCGGCGGGTGATCGTGACACGGGCGGTGAGCCGGACGGCTGCTCCAGACGGAAACGGAGCGTAAGGGAATGACCCGACGATTCATCGCCGTGCCGCTGTTCTGTCTGCTCGGCCTCGTCCTGATCGGGACGGCCGGCTGGGGCGCGCTTGCCATCTCCTATTCCGGACCCGAAGGCTCGCCGCTCCGCCTGGCGGCGGCCGTCCTGTTCGGCTCGTGCTCGCTCGCCGCGCTTGCCGCGCTCTGGAATCGCCGGTGGCGGTGGCGCGCGCTGGCGGGGTATGCCCTGCTCTTCGCCGCGCTCGTGGCGTGGTGGAGCACGATCTGCCCGTCCAACGACCGCGTCTGGCAGACCGATGTCGCGGTCCTGCCCTACGCCGACATCACCGGCGATCTGGTCACCGTCCACCACATCCGCAATTTCGACTATCGCAGCGAGACGGACTACACGCCGGCGTATTACGATAAGACCTTCGACCTGCGGAAGTTGAACGGCGTGGACTTGATCGCCGTCTACTGGATGGGGCCCGCGATCGCGCACACCTTTCTGAGCTATGACTTCGGCGGGGGAGACCATCTGGCCGTCTCCATCGAGACGCGCAAGGAGCGGGGGGAGGACTACTCGACGATCAAGGGCTTTTTCAAACAATACGAGCTGTATTACGTGGTCGCCGACGAGCGCGACGTCATCCGCCTGCGCACCACCTTCCGCCGCAATCCGCCGGAGGAGGTCTATCTCTACCGCATCCGGGGCCCCGTCGAAAACGGCCGGCGGCTGTTCTTGGAATATATGGACAGGATCAATGCGTTGAAGTCCCAGCCGGAGTTTTACAACACATTGACCACCAACTGCACGACCACCATCTGGCAGAACAGCCGGATCAACCCCGGTCATCCACCCTTTTCCTGGAAGATCCTGCTGAGCGGGTATGTGCCCCGGTACCTCTATGAGACGGACCGTCTCGACACCAGCCTGCCTTTTGCGGAACTGCAGAAGCGCAGTCTGATCAATCCGCGGGCCCAGGCCGCCGACAACAGTCCCGATTTCTCGCGGCTGATCCGTGAGGGGCTGCCCGGCTTTTCATCATGAGGAAGGGCATGCTCACGCCATCGCTTACCGGAAGCCGGCCGGCCCCGTGCCCGTTGGACAGGCTCGATAGGAGGGTCGGCGCGCGATTGATGCTGTGGATCCTGGTGCCGGCCCTCTTCCTGGCCGGCTGCGCCACGCCGGTCGGGGTCAGGAAGGTGGGCATCACGGAAGCCTACCAGGAGATCAACGCCACGGCCCTCACCGGGATGACGCTCAGTCCCGAATCGCGGATCGTCCTGCATCGCTTCAACCTGCTCGACCGGTATGGCCAGGATCCGGCCACGGCGATCACCCTCCTCAACGACAAGGCGTTGCACGACCCCCGGCGCGATCTGCGCTTCGCCCTGGCGGAAATGTGTTTTTTGTACGGCAAGCAGCTGGAACAACGCGTGACGATCAACGGCCGTCCGACCGGCGCCGCCGACTACTACCTGCTGGCAGCCGTCTACGCCTATTTTTACCTGCTTGGCCCCGCTTCCGATGAACCGGTCGACCCCTACGATCACCGGTTTCAAATCGCCGCCGACCTGTACAATCTGGCGCTGGGCAAGGGGTTGGCCACCGGCCGGGACGGGCGATTGGAGTTTCAGAGCGCCCTCCGCCACCTACCCGTCGGCGACGTGGCGATTTCGCTCGACTCGAACACGCTGCCGTGGCCGCTGGAGGAATTCACCGACTTTCTGCCGGCCGACGCCTACTCCATTTACGGTCTGACCATCCGGAACCGGACGCCCGGGCTCGGCCTGCCGCTCATTGCGGTGCAGAAGAAAACATCGGGGGGCCTCGGCAGCCCTGTGATCCCGCTGACCGCCTTTCTGCGCGTCAACGGGACGATTCAGAATTTGAACGACAAGAGCGCCCGGGCCATCCTTGAAATCCGTTCGGGTTTTCACGACCCGGTTGTCAGCATCGACGGTAAACAGGTTCCGCTGCAGACCGACACGACGACGCCGCTCGCCTACCGGCTCAGCAACGCCTCGCTCTGGAGCGAACTGGGGCCCCTGCGATTTCTCTACGGCGGGCGGCAAAAGCCCATGCTCATCATGGTCCAGCCCTACACGGCGGACCGGATTCCGGTTGTCTTCATCCACGGCACGGCGAGCAGTCCGCTCTGGTGGGCGGAAATGTTCAATACGCTCTCTTCCGACCCGGTCCTGCGGGACCGTTTCCAGTTCTGGTTCTACATGTACGACAGCAATCTCAGGGTGCCGGTATCGGCCGCCATCATGCGCGACATCCTGACAACAACGGTGGCGAAGCTCGACCCGGAGGGGAAGAACCCCGCCTTGCACGAGATGGTGCTGGTCGGCCACAGCCAGGGGGGGCTGCTGGCGAAGATGAGCGTGGTCAACACCGGCGACACGCTGTGGAATGCGCTGAGCCAGGTAAGCTTCACTAAGGTGGAGGCGCCTCGGGATTTAAAAAATGAACTGCGGAAGGAGTTCTTCATCGAGTCGCTTCCCTTCGTCAAACGGGTGGTCTTCATTTCCACACCGCACCGGGGCAGCTTCAGGGCCAGTTCCTGGGTCCGCAACGTGTTACGGCGCATCGTCACGCTGCCGCGTGACATTCTGACGACCAATCCGGTGGTGTACGCCAATATTCTCCGAGAATCAAATTTGTCTCTGGATCTTCGCAGCCAGGCGTTGACCAGCGTGGACAGCATGTCGCCGGACAATCCGGTCCTCAAGGCGCTGGCCGGGATCCCGGTGGCCCCTGGGATCAAGGCCCACTCCATCATCGCCGTCCTGGGAGAGGGGGATCTCACCAAGGGAAACGACGGCGTGGTCACCTACGCCAGCGCCCATCTGGACGGGGTGGAGTCCGAATTCATCGTCCGCGACCAGCATTCGTGCCAAGGCAATCCGCTGGTGATTGAGGAGGTTCGACGGATTCTCCTGGCCCATCTGGCGTCGATTGAAAAGACCACCTCACACAAGGAGGGAGAGTGAATTCTATCTTGATGTTCGTTCGCCAGATCACGCCTGCGCGCCTGTTCATGATCGGTCTGGCGCTGCTCGCCGGCTGTCTTCCGATGGCATGGACGCCCATCGAGCTTGATAAGGAGCTGGGCAAGCAGACCGCCAAGCAGGTGGACCAGCAGATCGGGTTGTACGAGTTGTCCGTCACCGGGGAGTATGTTCGAGCCATCGGCAACCGGCTCGTCGATCATCTCGAAGAGCGGCAGTTCCAGTATGTGTTCAACATCGTGGATCAGCAGGAGCCCAACGCCTTTGCCGCGCCCGGCGGCTATGTCTATTTCTCCCGCGGGTTGCTGTCGCTGGCCAATTCGGAAGACGAGCTGGCCGGCGTCATGGGCCATGAAATTATCCATGTCCACGAACGCCATTCAGTCCGGCAGTCACGAAAAGACATCCTGCCGCGGCTGCTGACGCTGCCGGGACGAATAGTGGGGGGGGTGGTCAGTGAGAATCTCGGCGCGTTGGTCAATGCGCCGGTCAATTTGATGGGCACGGTCTACCTGGCCACCTACAGCCGAGGCCAGGAGAGCCAGGCGGACGAAATGGGCATCAAGCTGGCCGCGGCATCGGGCTATGATCCGAAGGCGCTGGCCCAGATGCTCCTGCAACTGGAGGATTCGCAGAAGGAGCAAACCGGCAAGGAACAGACCTTCAGCTTTTTCGCGTCCCATCCGATGACGCCGACGCGGATCAAGGAGATCGACCAGGAGGCGGCCACGCTCCAGTGGACGAGACAGCCGCCGATCGCCGAAGGCCGTCGGGCATTTCTGAACCACCTGAACGGACTGGTACTTGAAGAGGACCCGGCGCAGGGCCTCTTCAAGGGGCGGCAGTTTGTCCAGCCCGATCTGAATTTTTCTATCACGTTTCCAGACAAATGGAAGACGCTCAACACCCCCAGCGCCGTCGGCGCATTCGCCGAGAAGAAGGACGGCCTTGCCGTGATCGGACTGGCGGGCAAGGATGCCGATCCCGATCTGGTGGCGCAGACATTCGTCGACGACATGAAGCGGCAGCAGAAGGTGGAGCCGG
>Ga0335081_10005020_pt1 | contig 20916 bp, 19 predicted proteins | sample Lox_Sample_35_FD_206713 | JGI IMG/M metagenome (GOLD analysis project Ga0335081, IMG submission 206713) | Soil microbial communities from Loxahatchee National Wildlife Refuge, Florida, United States - Lox_Sample_3.5 | ecosystem: Environmental > Terrestrial > Soil > Wetlands | place: USA... | reverse complement strand
GCGCGCCCGGCGTCTGTGGACTATCGGCTACATGTTTTCGCAGGCGAAAACAGGACCCTCCGCCGCTAAAGCTTTGGAGGGCAGGGATCAGAGGTCACCCGTCTTTGCTCCCGCCTTCACTGCGTTACGACGCGGCAGGTCGCTACGACGCGGCAAGGAGGGTGGACAGGACGATAGACGGGGCGGAGGACGGGCGGGGGCTATGGCCGGCAGGTGGAAGATTGAGGAGGGAAGAGTAAACCCTCAAGGTGGCGTGTAATCGCCGAAGTTTCCTCCGAAGCGATGATCGGGCGGGCTGGGTTTGAGCTCATGGTAGGCGCTGCCCTGCCAGACAATCAAATCCAATGCCGGCGCTTCGCTTAATGCCCGGCCGCAAGCGTATTGCGCGAAATTGTGCACGCGAATGCCATAGACGGCTACAATCACGTCGCCTGTTTTCAACCCGGCCTCGGTCAGGCGGTCAGTCTGTTCCTCGATCAATACGCCGTCAGTGGGGGGACCGTGGAAATCGGCAAAGGCCACCTTTTCAAGGCCATTTGGGAATATTCTCTTCAAACGCTTTTGTGCCTCGGCTTCAAAACGCCGGTCGCCAGTCCGAGCCTTGTAACGGAGGCAGAATTCGAGAAGTCGGCTGGAGTCATCGTAGCGCTCCTCAATCTTGCGGTACCATTCGAACGCGCCGCCATAATCGCCGGTCAGTTCTAAAAATGTCGCTTTGGCCTCCAGGCCGACCGAGGAATAAACCTCGCTGGCGGCGTCTGCAATCTGACGCGCTTTGTCCGTCTGGCCTTTTTTCAAATAATATCTCACCAGCCAGGCGGCATGATACGAAGCATTCACGCTGTCGGGGCACAGTTCATCCCCTTTTTCGTAATACAGAGCGGTCTTGTCATCCATCTGTCGTGCCTCGAAGTATTGGCCCAGATTGAAGTAGCGGGCCGGGTCCAGTGCCGCGGCCCGGGCCATCAATTCTTCGTAACGATCCGGCTGGTCCCGGACCGTGTCGGCGACAGCCGCCATGGCATACGTGGCGAAGGGCAATACCGTTTGGTAAACCTCCTGGCACTGCTCATAAGTCGGCTGTTGGTGATGCTCGGTGAACTCCATCCGCAAAAGATTATAGGAAATGTCGCGGTCATAGGGAGCCAACGCATGGATGGCGGTCATCCGGGCGATGGCATCCGGACGCCCAACCAGGCTCGGATGATCCAGTCGGGGGAGCGGGTTGTAGGCCGTTCCGGGCGGCGGGTTGTTCTTGTGCCACTCATTGATGTGCGGATTCGGGTTGGGCCGGTAAACCACTCTGGAAGGGCCATAGTAACACAGATAATTCCAGCATTCCGCCGGTGTCAGTTGCGGCGTAGCGACCGTCACCTTGAAGGCGTCGTCCACCGATTTGTGGTACGACTCTTCGTCGGTGCAATTGAATCGCCGTACGAATGGATACAGGCGCAAGTCGCCGAACGTCCGGTCGCACTCGGCTGAAAACTTCTTCGCTTCATCCGGAACGCCCCATTTATTTTGCAGAAAATCGAAATTGTGCTGAATGGCGTGTCCGAGTTGCCGTTGAAAAAAACCGGCCCACAGTCCCCAGCCAATCACTCGTACCTGGGCACCACGGTTCCCGTCGGTTTCAATGCAACGCCCGGGCATCGCGTTCAACTCGCCGACCAGATCGTTCTTCGCGATGGCACGTCCCCGCGACAGTTTGTAAACGGTGGCGATTTCCCTCAGTTCCAGCGGCAAGGAAACTGCGAGCAACTGGTGGCCGGTTTCAACGGAGTAATCCGCCTCGTTGGCGATGCGCGCGAAATCAACCGTCTGCTTCTCTTCATCTGTCAATTTCGTCCAACCGATGTCCGTATCCACGGACCGGACAAATGCCAGAAACCAGGCGATGCGTTCGATGGGAGAAAGGTCTTGAGCCTGGGCCAGCGGCCGATAATCGCTGCTATTGATCGCCTGCAAGGTACGTACCCACCGGGCCACGGCCACTGCGTTCGTTTCAATGCCACTCAGTTTTTCCAGAGCGGGCGCCTGGTTGTTCATCAAGGTCCACAGCATCGCTTCGGCAACACGGCCATTGACGCCGGGCGGCCGGCCTCCGGCCAGATACTGCGCCATGGCCAAATGCACGGTCATCCGACAGAGCGGCGACCGGATTTCAAAGAAGTCGCCGGAATGCTCGCGCAACGTGAACGCACCGAGCAACGCCGCCGCCCGTTCGTGCAGTTCCGGACTGACGAAGTCCTCCGCGAGACTGTCCGACAAATCCAGATTTTCGCGCTCGATGGTTGCTGCGGTACCGTCGGTCAGCCTGGACAGGAGGGCCGGATCATCCGATGTATCCGGAGCGCCAACTTTCAGTTCCGTCGCCCGCGCCAGTTCCGCCGCCGCGTTCCGATAGATCGCCGGCGACCAGATTGGACCGTTGACATTGACCTCCAGTTTCAAGTCGCTCTGTTTGGGTTCCAGGCGGACCAGCAATTCGTACGTGGGCGTGTCCACCGGCGAGCCGGGTTTCTCCGTGGCCGTGACCAGGAAATGCTTCTGGTCCGGCAACCGGTGGTATGCCGCGTAAAACATCTGCTCGGCCAGATCGGATACAATCGTTTCGACAATGAATTGCGATTCGGTCTGGAACGGGGTCTGAAAATAGGCGGAAGGATTTGCCGGCGGAGCCGGCGACTTCGGTTTGCAGCCATCGCCCAACCCGACAGCCAAAAGGAGACACATCACTCCAACGTTCTTGAACATGCTGAAAATGGGATTAAATCCCAAACGCAATCCCTGCTATCGCTTCCGCAGCATCGTGTCAATTTAAATCGGGAGGGTGAAACAACATCACTCCGCGCAAAAGCCCTGTGCCGACTTTCGTTCGAAAATGCCTGGACGGGAATGGATGAACTTCGGCATTTCGTTTGGCGGCAGTTTCGTTTCCCGGCGAGGTGTGACGGGATAATGCACTTGAAGCAGTCCGGGAGCGGGTGTTTTCAAAAGCGGTTTTTCGCGCCCGGCGTCTTCCGCTGTCGCCAAGGCTCCCGCGTTCCCACCGTTCCGGTGCGGCAAGTCGGCGCGTGGCAGGCTCGCTTAGACGGCGCTCGCGCGGCTACGGCGCCGTCACTTCCACACGATAGAAGCGGGCGGATGCATTGGTCATCGCCCCGGGATCCGTAAAGGTCAGCACGCTGCCATTGCCCGATTGCGCCGCGCCCAAGGCTGTCCAGTTCGGAGCCGTGAGCGTGGAGGTGACCTGCACCTGATACGTGTGGCCGGATGCGGACGGAATCTGAATCACAAAATCCGGGCCGGACGGGCCGGCCTGCGAAATCTGCACATTCTGGAAGTCCAGCACGGTCCCGTTGTTGATGAAACCGCCCAGAAAATTCGTTCCGCCGCCGTTGATGAGGTCGAGGAGGCCGTTATTGACGACGAGGCCGGAGGCTTCCAGCACGCTGCCGTTAATGGCCGACATGGTTCCGTTGTTGACCACGCCATTGGCAAAGTCCAACACGCCGCCGCAATCCGCGAGAATCGTCCCGCCGGCGTCCACGGTCACCGGGCCATTGATTGTGCCGCAGCCACTCAACGTCGCCGCCCTGGTGATGTGCAGGCCGTTGCTGAACGTATGCGCGCCGCCGGACAGGTGGTAGAGCGCCGCGTTGGTGCCGTTGCCGACGAAAAATTCCTTGTTGTTGGCGATCAACGTGCCTTTGGAATCCAACGTGCCGCTGTTGAATATCAGCACGCTGTTGGTGCCGTTGGTGGCGATGAGGCCGTCCGCCGTCACGGAACCACCGTCAATCGTCAGCTCGCCTTCGCCGCCGAAATGGCTCACGTTCAACAGGCCCTCCAGCAGCGCGTTGGTCACAATCAAACTGCCGCTGTTGACGTGGATGGCGTTGTTGGAGGCAAAGCTGGCAGCGGTGCTGTAGCAGATGAACAGGTTGCTGGCGATGACCGAACCGCCGGCAATGGTCAGGACATTTTCCTGGCCGTAGTAAGCGACGTAGAGCGTCTGATGGTTCACCCAGACGGCGTTGTCCGCCACGAGCACGGTGTTATGGTCGTCGGGTGCCCCGGAGCCGATGTAACCGACGTCATCAACGATCACGGCGCTGTTGCTGAGCACCAGGCTGTTGCGCGAGCCGACTCCGCCCACCATGAATTGGCCGGGGGTACCGAAGAAAGGAGAATTGGTCCACAAGGTGCCCGGACCGGTGACCAGGGCGGTGTTATCGTTGTCGTCGACGAATGTTCCACCCACGCTGCCGGTCACGTCAACCACCGTGCCGCCGCCGTCAAGGACCAGCGTGTTCTGCGCTCCGCTATAACCGACGGTGAAGGCACCTGTGCTTTCCACGACCGCGCCGGTGCCGCTTACGACCACGTTGTTATTGCTGCTCAGAACGCCGACCAGGGTGGCGGAGTTGGAAAGTACGCCACCCAGTTCGACCTGCAGTGTGTCGTGATCGAACAGGACGTGCGTGGTGGTATTGCTCCGGCCGACAAAGTAGGTACCGACCCAGTTGTTGGTCGTGCCGATAACGGTCAGGGTTTGGGAACTGGCCGTGAACTGCGCGCGGGCGCTCGGCACGCAGGCGACGCCGGTCAGGGCGGCAATCAGCAGGGGGAAGTATTTCGATTTCATGGATGTTTCTCCTGTTCGTCTTGCAGCGGTGGCCGGCAGGCGGCTCGCCGGCGCCGGCGGGGCAATCCTTCCAGCCTCAAGTGCCAGGCGCTTCCCGGGGCACCGGCCGCTTTGATTCGCCCCGATAATGCGTTGCATTAGAACAAATCTGAAGGCCTTGTCAAATCAAATCCGGGACGCACCGGAGAAAGGCGGCGGATGGCCGGCGACATTTTTGAAACGAAGATGGAAGGTTGAGAATGGAAGATGGTGACGCGGACCACAGGCCAAAGGCGCCCGCCGTCGCTACGCTATGGCGCGGCAAGGAAAGTTGATCCGCCGTCGCGCCAGCGCTATGGAGGACGGGGAAGGGTAAACGCTCCGGTCGTTGCCAAGACCCCCGTTTTCATAAGGTTTCGACGCGTCATGTCGGCGAGACAAACCGTGGTTTTCAATTCGCGTCCATTAGCGTTCATTCGCGGTTGAAAGGCCTTCGACACCTCACCTTTTTCCTCTCCCGATCGATGCGGAGAGGAGAAACCTTTGCGCTCTCTGCGGTTGATGAAATCCGCACTGGACCGTGGTTGCGCGACTCTGGCGCGGTGTGACAGTGCCTTGAGCCAGCATGACTCAACCCGAGTGGTGTGCGTTCACGGATTTGCCGCCAAATCGCACAATTTCGCTCGTGGCATTACCGCTGCTTGGCTGGAGCCGCCAGCGCGCGCGGCTTGCGAAAGTTCAACGGGTCGGGGCGATTTTGACCCGATGGTTTCGCAATCACCAAAACGAAAGGATTGTTATGTTCAGACATTTCAGAGCTTTGGGTATTGCCGGATTAACCACCCTCAGTGCCAGTCAACTCGCGCTCGCCGGGCCGGATAGTGTCCTGTGGTCGCAGAATAAAGAACACAGTGAAGTCATTGTTTCAGGAATCAAAGTGGCCGCCCGCACCATCAGCCGGCTCAATCAGCATCGCCCCCTGGTGCGATTCACCAACAACGAGGTTGGCGGCACTGCCCTGGTTCCTTTGTTGCCGTGCGAGGCGGACGACCGATGCTCGCCCGATTTTGATCCGGCTCCTTTCCATGCCGGGAAAGGCCATGAGGTCTGGGCAAATTTTGAATTCGTGAACGTTGATGCCAGCGACCGGGACCTGCTGGCGTTTGCCATCAAGGCCGACAAGCCCGGACGCAAAGACCGGTTCCGGGTAGAGCACGACATCGGCTATGGTCATTCGGGGAACAAACCCGCCCTGTGCGCCATGATATCCCCGCCAACGGAGGGCGATTATGGTTATTACTTCCTGGGACGGGGCGTCCTTAGAACCGATGAGCTGCTGCAGCGGAACCCCGGCGCGGCGATCAAGATAACCGTTTCCAGCCACGCCCGCGGTCCGGTGGGGTGACGCGGGTTCAGATTTTCCGCCTCCGCCGCCGGCTACGGTGGACGGGCGCATCCTGGGTCTGGCGGACGGCCCACGGATCGTCCCGGGCAAAAGTCTGCGTTGGTCTGCGTAACCTGCGGTTACAAAGGCGTTCGACACCTCACCTTTTTTCCTCGCCGCAACAGTTGGTTTCATCCGCACATCCCTCACCTGGTCCCGTCTCAGCGGGACCACCCTCTCCCGCGCCCGCGGGCGAGGGATCACGGTCGAGGCGGAGAGGGAATTGTGTTTGCGCCTTTTGCGCTTCCTGGCGGCCAAATAAATCTGCGCCTGTCCTGCATAGCACGAAGTGCGAACCAGGATTCATCTGCGGTTGTCCCGCTGGTAATTTGCGCTGCTCGTTTTTTCTGCTACATTGCCACGGGAGTGATGGCGAACAAAGTTGTGTAAACAATCGCAATTAAATTCGCGCAGCACGACGATGGCTTCCTCGTAACACCGCGACATTTTTCGTTAAGGAATCTTGTCGGGCGTGCATGCAGCCGGATGTGGCTTTGATTGGTCGTTTCAATCTGCAGGTTGTCGGGTTCGGGCCCGCATCGGAACGGGTTGGAACATGGCGAAACGCGCCTTCATATTTGAGTGTAACGAACACACGCAAGGCGATTGCCTGGGACTGCAATTGTTCGGCACGCAGGAACCCTGGGCCTTGCGGGTACGCGTGGATGATTTTTGTTTCCTCTACAACCACACCCCCGGCGGCAACCATCTGCTTTACGGCGTGTGGGTGGCCCAAACCGGTTGCGCGTGCCACGAGCCAACGGCCTGGGGCGGGCAGTACTGCAATCAAGTTCGCGTCGAGCGGGTTTCCCAGGAGTTGCTGGCCGTTCCACGCTGGTCGGTCAGGCACATTGTTGAAAATTCCGCCGGCGGATCGCTCCGAGTGAAACACGTGCTGGACAGCGATCGGGTGCAAAGCCTGCTCCAATACTACGCCTCTGATTTCAATTTGCGCGCCCGGTCAGGACTGGAAACGAGCCAGGACGACCAACTCTATCACGACCGTTATCCCCGAAAGGAGGAATACCGATGTGCCGACGGCCATACCGTCCGGTCCTTGTCTGAGATGGCCATTGACAACTTTCTGTCGAGTCTGGGTCTCCGGCATGATTACGAATACCTGCTCCCCTTGCCCGAACAGCTCGTCCCCGACTTCACGGTTTACACGGCGCAAAAAGATCCGATTTACATCGAATTTTGGGGCATCATGGATGACCCCGACTATGTCCTCCGCAAGACGCGCAAAATGGAAATCTATGCCCGGCACAGATTTTCTCCGATTGAACTGTGGCGCGGGGATTTGACGGACTTGAATCACTCCCTGTTGCCCAAACTGCGTGAGCGAGGGATTGATGTTCTGCTGTAGAACGCCCGTGGCGCCGATTGTGCTGACCAACCCGGCCATGTTGCCTGATGGTACCTTTGAATTCGGATTCACGCACATCCCGGGCATGCGTTTCACGGCCAATAACACGATCAACATGGGCCAGCCGTTCAGCAACTGGACCCGGCCGGGCGGCGTCACCGAGGTTGCGCCCGGCCAGTTCCAATTCACCAATACGACGGCTTCCGGCGATCCGGCGCGGTTTTATCGCGTCACTTCGCCGTGAGCCGGCGGGCGACGACCGGAACGGCCTTTTGCGTTCTTTGCGGTTAAAAAATTCTGCGTTACCCTCGCCTCATGGTTCAACCGTGGCATCTGCCGCTGCTGTTCGGGACGGGGCTCGTGGCCGGATTTGTGGACGCCATCGCCGGTGGCGGCGGTTTGATCACGCTGCCCGTGCTGTTGAATCTGGGGATTGACCCGAAGCTCGCCCTCGGCACCAACAAACTCCAGGCCACGTTCGGGTCCGGGAGCGCCACGGTCCATTTCGCCCGTGCCGGCACGGTGGCGTTGCACGATTGCCAACGGGGATTTGTAATCACGTTTATGGGCGCGGCGCTGGGCACGCTGCTCGTGCAACAGTTGCCGCGCGATGTTCTGGCGCACGCCATCCCGGTCCTGCTGGCGCTCGTAGCCGTCTATTTCCTGCTGAAACCGGACCTCGGCGCGGCCGATGCGCCACCCCGCCTGCCGCGGGTGTGGTTCGACGCCGGATTCGGGCTGGTGCTGGGTTTTTACGATGGTTTTTTCGGGCCGGGCACCGGCACGTTCTGGGCCATGGCCTTCGTGCTCGGGCTGGGCTTCAATCTCACCCGGGCCACGGGCTACACCAAGGTCATGAACTTCGCCAGCAACCTCAGTTCGCTGCTGTTTTTCCTGCTGGGCCGGAACGTGCTGTTCGCGCCGGGGCTGGTGATGGGTTTGGGCCAGCTTTTGGGTGCGCGCCTCGGCTCGCACCTGGTCGTGGTCAAAGGCGTCAAATTCATCCGGCCCATATTTATCACGATGGTCCTGGCCGTCACCGCAAAACTGCTTTATGACAACTACCTGAAATGACGCGACAGGTTTTAACCTCGTGTCGCCTGTCACTCGTCACGCACCTTTACGCCGCGGCACTATTTTTTCAGGAAAGTCCCCTTCTGCAATTCCTCGAAGGCTTGCTGGAGTTCGGCCTGCGTGTTCATCACGATGGGGCCGTACCATGCCACCGGCTCCTGCAACGGTTTGCCGGAGACCAGCAGGAACCGGATGCCGTCCTCCCCGGCCTGCACGTCCACGTCGTCGCCGGAATCGAACAGGATGAGCGAACGGTTGTCCGCCTCGGTGGGCGGGGTAGTGTCGGCCCAGCCCAGGCTTTCCGTCGGCACCGCCAGCGGGCCGGACGCATTGCAGAATTTGCCGCTCCCGGCAAAGACGTAGGCGAAGGCGTGGCGCGTCGTCTCCACCGGCAGCCGCCGCCGTTTGCCCGGCGGCACGGTCACGTCAATATATGTCGGATCGGCGGCGATGCCTTCGACCGGACCGCGTTTGCCCCAGAATTGGCCGCAGATAATCCGTGCTTTGGTGCCATCGTTCTCGGTCACTTCGGGGATTTCCAGCGACTTGATTTCCTGATAACGCGGCGCGGTCATTTTGAGCGCCGACGGCAGATTGGCCCACAACTGGAAGCCGTGCATGCGGCCCTGCGGATCGCCTTTGGGCATTTCCTGATGGATGATGCCCCGGCCGGCGGTCATCCATTGCAGGTCGCCCGGCCCGATGGCGCCGCGATTGCCCATGCTGTCACCGTGCTCGACCGTGCCGGCAAGGACGTAGGTGATGGTCTCGATGCCGCGGTGCGGATGCCACGGAAAGCCGGCCAGATAATCGTCCGGAATGTCGTTGCGGAAATCGTCGAGCAGCAGGAAGGGATCAAAGTCGGACGTATTGCCGAAGCCGAACGCGCGGCGCAGATGCACACCGGCGCCTTCGAGCGTGGGTTTGGCCTTGACCAGGCGCTTGATGGGTCGGATGGACATATTGTTCTCCTTCGTTCAGGTTTAATGTGACCGGCACCGGAACAGTAGCCGCTGGTCACGGCCTGTCAACTCTCGCCACCGGAGAGTAGTGTCCTGATTCGATCAGAGCGTGCCGGTGCCGCAGACCAGCCGCAGCGCTTCGACTGTGCTTCGCACACAGTCGCGCTCCCAAATATCTGTGTCGACCGGGGCTCGCGGTGGATGAAAAATGCGCGACACAAAAGACTTTGCTTTTCGCGGGCCGCACTCCAAGCTCAGCGCATGACGCAACCGCTGGCGCTCGTGTTCTACGAAAAGTTGATGCCTGGCAGCCAACTGGTGAATCGGCTGCAGGACATGAATTATCGCGTTCAGGCCATAAACGATCTGGCGTCCCTCCAGCGTTGCGCCCAGAGCGAAGGCCCGATGTTGGTGTTTTTGGATTTGGAATCGAGGGAGGGCGATGTCTGCCAGGCCATTGCCGCGTTGAAATCCAACGCCAACACGCAACATGTTCCGATTGTGGCATTTGCGATTGAAGAGGCCGCGGAATTGCAGGCCGCCGCCCAAAAAGCCGGGGCCAAGCTGGTGGTCAGTGAAACGGCGTTGCTGGATCATCTGCCGGAACTTTTGAATCAGGCATTGCAGGTGGAGTAGGTGATTGCGGGTGAATAAGTTTAAAAACTTGTGCTTGACGATATTTGCTCCAAGCGATAACCTCGCGCCGAATTGAGGCATGAACTGTTTTCGAAAGTAACTTGCGGACATTAGCTGTTTTCCAGTAGTGTCCGTTTTTATTTTGAGCGGCAACCTCAAAAAAGTCAGGAGTTGGATATGGCTAGTGGCAAAGTAAAGTGGTTCGATAACAAAAAAGGGTTTGGCTTTATCGCCCAGGGTTCTGGCCAGGACGTCTTTGTGCATCACTCGTCCATTATCGGCGCCGGATTCAAGACGCTCAACGAAGGCGAAGAAGTCTCTTTTGAGATCGTATCCAGCGAGAAAGGGTTGAAAGCCCAAAACGTGCAACGCCTCCACCCCTCGTAGCAGGGTTGCCTCGCGTCGCCAGGGACCATTTCGCGGCGGCAGTTTTCGTTCGCCAGCGCCGGGAAAGGCAGCTACGTTGTGTCCATGCCGGTCAAATCCACGGCCCGCGTCCCGAGCCTGTATGTTCATGTCCCGTTCTGTGCGCAGAAATGCGCGTACTGCGCCTTTTATTCCGAACCTTCCGCCGGCGACCTCGTCAATCGCTACGTGGCCGCGCTGACCCGGGAATTGGAAATGGTCGCCGACGATTTGCGACCGTGCACCATTTTCTTCGGCGGCGGCACGCCATCGCTGCTCAATCTCCGGCAATGGGAGCAAATCCTCCGGGCCTTGGAACGGCTGCAATTGCTCGGAGCCGACGAATTCACCGTCGAATGCAATCCGGCCACTGTTTCAGCCGACAAAGCGAGGTTGCTCCGCGACTTTGGCGTGAACCGCATCTCCATGGGCGTGCAGTCGCTTGATGAAACCTTGCTCGGCCGTTTGGGCCGGATTCATTCCCGTGAACAGGTTTTCAAATCGTTCGATATCCTGCGCGGGGCCGGTTTTGACAATCTCAATCTCGACCTGATGTTCGCCATCCCCGGCCAGACGCTGGAAATCTGGCGCGCTACCCTGGCCGAAGCGCTGGCACTGGGCAGCGAGCACCTGTCCAGCTACGAAGTGATCTACGAGGATGACACGCCGTTGTTCGCGCAACTGCAGGCTGGCGATTTTGACGTGGACGAGGAGCTGGCTTGCTCCATGTATGAAGAATTGGTGGAGCAAGCGACCGCCGCCGGTTTCCGGCAATATGAAGTGGCTAATTTCGCGCGAGATGCCGGAGCGCCGGTCTCCGATCCGGCACGGCCAGACGCCTTAACCACGCTCCGGGTCGGAGACCGGCGCTCGCTTCCGCGTTTTGCGTGTAAGCACAACGTCAATTACTGGCGCGGCGGCTCGTTTTACGGACTGGGGCCGAGTGCGACGAGTTATGTGCGCGGCGTGCGGACAAAAAACTGGTCGAACACGCAGCTTTACTGCGAGCAGCTTGAAAAGGGTCAGCGCGCCATTGAATCGCGCGAGGAATTGCCGCCATTGAGGCGGGCAGGGGAAACCGCCGCGTTCGGTTTGCGGATGACCGCGGGTTGGCCGTTTGCGGAATTTCAGCGTGTGACCGGCTTCGATCTGCGCGAGGAATGGACGTCGGAAATGGGGCAATTAACCGCGCGTGCCTGGGCCGCGCAGGACGAAAATCATTTTCAGCTTACGTCAAAGGGATTGCGCTTCGCCGACGCAGCGGCGGAATTGTTCCTGAGATAAAACCGGGGGGACGGCGTGTCGCTGTCCCGGTAATTGGGTCGCCGACACGGCAACCCTCTCAATTTTCGCGGTTTCGGTTGGGCTGCGCTGCTGCGCAGCCTGGTCGAGCGGCAGCTCGGCCCTGCCAAACCGATCAAGTTGCCGGTAACACAACTGTGAACGTGGTTCCGGTTCCCGGCTGGCTCGCAACTTCAATGGTTCCGCCGTGGGCCTCGACGATGGCTTTGGAAATCGCCAGGCCGAGACCGGTCTGACCCGATGAACGCGATGAGTCCGCCCGATAAAACCGGTCGAACACGTGCGGCAGGTCTTCGCTGGAAATTCCCGGCCCAGTGTCGCTGACCGCCAGCAGAATCATGCTGTCCTGCTCCTTCGCGCTGACTCGTACCTCGCCATTGTCTTTGTTGTATTGAACGGCGTTGGCCAACAGGTTGGTGATGACTTGCGCCAGCCGTTCCGCGTCGCCATGAGCTTCAACTGGCTGCAGGTCGCAATGAATTTTTATGCCGCGGGCGACGGCCAGCGGACGAACCAGTTCCACGCAATCCCGGGCCGTTTGGGACAGATCAAATTTCGATCGCTTTAAAGTTTCCTGCCCGGCATCGAGCCGCGCCAGTTCGAGCAGGGATTCAATCAACTTGCGCATCCGCTGGGAGGCGCGCTGACAGGCTTCGAGCGTCTCGCGATACTCGGCGGCGTTGCGCTCGCGATTCAAGGCGGTCTGCGTCTGAGTGAGCATCACCGTGACTGGCGTGCGCAGTTCGTGGGCGGCGTCGGCAGTGAACTGGCGTTGTTGCGCGAACGCGGTTTCCAGGCGGGCAAAGGTTGAATTGAGCACCGCGGCCAACCGGCCCAGTTCGCTTTCGGTTTCGGCGGTGTTGATGCGTTGCGACAAATCACCGGCGGAAATTTTCATGGCGGCGTTACTGATGTTGTCAATCGGCCGGAGCGCACGCCCGACCAGCCACCCGCCGCCGGACACGCCCAAAAACAGGATGATTCCACCAGTGACCATCAGCCACAAGGCCGAGAGGTGTAATTCTTTCAAGGCGGGCGTGGCCAGACAACCGACGTAAATAGTTTCGCCGGATGGAAGGGTCTCTTGCATCTGGCGAAATTTCCCAAGGACCTGCACAGAAACGGGGTGAAAGGTGTCGGCTGACAGCCGCGGCATGGTGTTGGCCTTGCGACGGTCCCACATTGTTTCGCGCGCCGGTGCATTGGTGGAACGCGCCAGCTCGTCTCCCGACCGGGAATCAATGACAAAGTAGAAATCGTTCGGGTCGTTCGGGTCAAACAGTTCGGCAGCTTGCGGTGGTAAATGGAATTCCCGGGGAGGAAACGGCTTCGGCCTTTCTTCAGGAAACCCGTCCGGCATCGGACGATCCGGTGCGGGTCGGCGCGGGGGCGGACGCAGTGCGCCCGCCAATAGATTGACCCGACGATGCAATTCATCATCTATCCGGCGCATCTGCCGTCCCCATTCAAGCTGATAGGCAGTGAAACCAAACCCTGCCAGCACGAGCACCAGAATCAACCCGTACCAGAGTTGCAGCCGCCATTTGATGGATTTGAAAATTTTCACTCGATGCAATAGCCGTGGCCGCGGCGGGTGGTGATGAAATCCCCGCCGAGCTTTTTGCGGACGTTGGAGACGTGCACGTCCAGCAGATTGGAAAGCGTGTTATCGTTTTCGTCGAACAGATGTTCGTAAAGCTGCGTGCGGGTCACGACTTCACCGCGATGCAACGCCAGAAATTCGACCAGCGCATATTCGCGGGCCGTCAACTCGACCGGTTTGTCGGCCCGATAAACGTTGCGCGCCGCCGTGTCAATTTTTACGTTGCCGATTTCGATTACGTTTGTGGTCTGGTTGGCGCTGCGACGGATGAGCGCGCGGAGCCGGGCAAATAATTCGGACAAATCGAACGGTTTCACCACGTAATCATCCGCGCCGGTGTCGAGGCCACGGACGCGGTCGCGCGACTGGTCGCGGGCGGTGAGCATGAGCACGGGCGTCTTTTTGGTTTTGCGCAGTCGCTTGAGCAACTCCCAACCATCGAGCCCGGGCAACATCACGTCGAGCACGATGGCGTCGTAATCGTAACTTTCGCCATTGAACAGGCCGTCCTCGCCGTTGTTGGCGGTGTCCACGGCGTAGCCTTCCTCGCGCAGCGCCTGGGCGAGGCTGCGGAGCAGGTCGGGTTCGTCTTCGACAATCAGGATTCTCATGTTCGCCGTGGCCCTGGCTGGTTTAACACAACCGCCGCCTGCCGTCACTCTCGCAGAGCCGACCTTAAGATTGGATTAAGGCGCGGTACCCGGCGAGGCAGAGAGTGTTTTTGTGAGCTTAACGATTTCTTAAGGTGGGTTTGCGTAAATTGCGGCGAAAGAAAAATTCACACCGGCAAAATAGAAAGAGAGCACAACATGAAAACGAAAACTAAAATAATGGTGGCGCTGACAGGATTACTCGCGCTGGGCGCAGTCGCCCTGGTCGTCAATGCGCAGGACAATGGCGGTTCGCCGAACGGGAACACCCCGAACGGCCCGCCGATGCACCGACATCGTCCGCCGGCGCCGGCCATCGTCCGAGCGCTGGACGCGAACCACGACGGCGTGATTGACGCGGACGAGATTGCCAATGCGCCGGCCGCGTTGAAAACGCTGGATAAGAACGGCGACGGCAAACTGACGCCGGATGAATTCATGGGCAGGCCGCCCGGCCCGCCGCCAAATTCCAACGGCGGCAACGAAGCTGGAAATCCGCCCGATGGCGCGCCGGCTGGCCCGCCTCCGGGCGAGTAAAAAATTCCGTTTGAGTGAACGGAAAGCGGCGGGTTGTTCTGCTAACGCCGGATGTGAAGCAGTCAATCCGCCGCTCGTTTCTCGAATCATTCTCGTCCTCCTCCTCGTCCTCGTAATCGAAAAATCGAGGACGAGGACGAGGACGAGGACGATTTCATTTCCCACCCAATCGCGCGGCGGCAAGAATTCCCGCGAGGATGGAAATCACACCGCAGATCACGTAAGGCAGCATCGGGACATGCAGGTAAAGCGTCGCTGCGAACAGGGGACCGAAGATGCGCGCCAGGGCGCCGGCGCTTTGGGCGACGCCGATGGTCGCGCCTTGTTCGTTGGCGGGGGTGAGGTTTGAGAGCAATCCGAACACCGGCGGACGCGTCAGGCTCGTGCCGACGGCCAGCAGCGCCAGCACCAGCAGCATTTTGATCCACGGCAAGTCGGCGAATCGCAGCACCGCCAGCCATTTCAACTGGCCCTCTCCCTTGACGAACGGCAGCAGCGCGAGACTGATGCCCGTGAGGAACAGGCTCAAGGCAATCAATTTCGGTTCACCGAACATTTTTACCAGCCGTCCGATGGCCCCGCCCTGGATGAAGGCGCCGATGATGCCGCAAAAGACGAACAGCGAAATGACAGTCGTGGCCGGTTTGGTTTCGTCCACGGTGATACCCAGATTGAAATTGTCGCTGACGAGCAGCGGCAGGGTGCTTTCGAAGCAACTGAAGGCAAACGTCGCCAGAAAAAAAATCAGGATCAACGAGCCGATTTTCGGCTGGGCCAGGGTATGCCCCCATTGCTGCAAGCGCGGGCGGTTGCCCGCATGGCCTGAATCAGGCTTCAGGCTTTCGGCGAGAATGGCAAATGCCAGGATGAAATTGGCCGCGCAAAGAATGGCGGCGGCCCAGCCCGGCCCGGTGGCGCCGAAAAGTTTCAGCGCCACGCCGCTGATGGCCGGGCCGAAAATGAAGCCAAGCCCGAACGCCATGCCGATGAGCCCCATCCGCTTCGACCGATGCTCCGGCGGCGTAATATCGGCGATGTACGCCTGGGCGACGGTGATGTTGCCACCGCAGGCGCCGGCGAACACGCGGGAGACGAGCAGTGCCCAAAGCGCGGCGGCGTGGTTTTCAAAGCCTGAGCCGATGGCGAACAATAGATACGACAGCGCGGCGCCGGCGGTGCTGATGAGGAGAATCGGCCGGCGGCCATGATGGTCCGACAGCCGTCCCCAAATCGGCGAGAAAATGAATTGCATCGCGGAAAACGAAGCGATGATGGCCCCGATGAGCCAGCCGGGCGCGCCGTAGTGCCGGCTGTAGATGGGTACCAACGGCACGACAATGCCGAACCCGATCAGGTCAATGAAGACCGTCAGGAAAACAACGAGCACCGATGGTTTGCGGTTCATTCCTTTTTTGATTTTGAGCCGCCATCAATATTTTGAGCCGCCAACAATAAATTGCTTCGCGTCGAAACTCAAAGTTAAAAACGGAACTTGAAATCGTCACCGGCGACCGATATATCCACCGGCCGTGAGCAAAACCCGCTGGGCGGTTTCCGTGCAGTCAAAAAAAATCCCTTTGGATCTGGAAATTTCCGCGGCCATCTGTCAGTGCCTGCAACAACTGGGCCACCCGGCGGTTTTGGTACAGGACGGGGAGCCGGCCGGGTTGGAAGCGGATGTGTTGTTGCTATTGACCTACCTCGGCAATTTCCCGGCGTATTGCCAAAAGTTAAAAAACTGCGGCTCACGGCGTCCCCGGACCGTCTTGTGGCAAGTAGATCCGTTGCCGCCGGAACATCTGCCGCCGCAAGCGGAAGCCGTCGGGCTTAAGGCCACCCGTTGGAAGGATCGGTTCGGGTTGCACCAGTCCGCGAGCGCCCTGCCGCGTTGGAAAAAAATCTGCACCCTGTTCCGGCTGCGCGAATGGGCCAACAAACAGTGCTCCGCTTCCGGTTACCGCAAAGCCGCCCGGCTGATCCCACGCCGCAACGGTGAAGAATTCAACTGGGTACAGGTCCGGGGCTCAATAGAAACCTGGCGGAGAATTCAAGACGCGCACCGGGAAGGGTGGTTGGATCGGATTGCTGTCAGTACCAACCCGCGTCGGCATTTCCTCGCCAGCCGGGGGATTGCCGCGCCCTGCATCCCCGTGGGTGCGCATGAAGAAATGGGCTGCGACCTGGGCCGTCCGCGGGACATCCCGGTTGGTTTTCTTGGCAACGTCAGGCCTGGCCGGCGGGCGGACAAGCTCGAGCGATTGAGCAAACGCCTGCGGGAAAAGGGCATCCCGCTCGCCCGGATGACGGAAGGCTGTTATGGCCAGAAACGATGCGAGTGGCTCAATCGAATCCGTATCCTGGTGAACTTGCGCAGTTATTCCTGGGACCCCGCATGGATTCGTTTTCTGATTGCGGCGAGCTGCGGAACGCTGGTGGTGAGTGAGCCGATGAATGATGAGCACCCGATGGTCGCGGGCGTCCATTACCTTGAAGCTGCCCAGGACGAGATGCCAGACGTCATCGGTAAATTGCTCGGCGACCCGGCGAAAATCCGTCAGGTTACGTCCGCTGCTGCCGACCTGTGCCAACGCGAATTAACTCTCCTGCGTGCGACGGAAAAATTGATCGCTTTCGCTGAAGACGTGAATGCGGGGAGGCTGGCCCGGCTATGACCAACGGGTTCCGGCCCGCCGTCGGGCAGTCAAATTTTTGGAGCGCGGCTGTGCGCGCGGCGTCCAGCCGCAGCAGGTTGAATTTGCTCCGGGTGGTCTTCGACACAGCCGAGCTCCGCTGAATACGGACACTGCCTTCGTGACGGAGGGATTGACTCGGGAAAATCTGCCCTCCAAAATTGGCTCTGCTCTTGGAACAAAGAATTCAGATGATCAATACCTATCGCCCCTCGCTGGGACCCGAAGAACTGCAAGCCGTCGCCTCGGTTTTTGACAGCCGATGGCTCGGCCTGGGTCCGGTTACCGAACAATTCGAGCGCCGACTGGCGGAATTCCTGGAATGCAAATACGTCGTCGGCGTCGGGCACGGCACTGCGGCGTTGCACCTGGCGCTCGACGCGCTCGGGCTGGGACCGGATGACGAGGTGATTGTGCCGTCGTTGACGTTTGTAGGCTCGGTGCAGGCGATTCGGATGTGTGGCGCCACGCCGGTGTTCTGCGAGGTGGAGCCGGACACGCTGAACCTGGACCTGTCGGACGCCGCCGCGAGGATCACCCCCCGGACCCGCGCCATCATGCCGGTGCATTTTGCCGGACTGCCTTGCGACCTGGACCCACTATGGGAAACCGCTCGCCGGCGCGGGCTCCACGTGGTGGAGGACGCCGCGCATGCCTTTGGCAGCCGGTATCGCAACCGTCCGGTCGGGGCTGCCGGTGATCTGGTCTGTTTCAGTTTTGACACCATCAAGAACATCACCTGCGGCGAAGGCGGCGCGGTGGCCACCAACAACGAGACGTGGGCCCGCCGCATCCGGCAGCGCCGGCGGCTGGGAATGGAGATGGATTTTAAGCCCCGCACTGCGGCTGAAGCCAGCTGGCAATACCAGGTAGTCTCGCACGGGTTCCGCTATCACATGTCCGACCTCCATGCCGCCGTCGGCCTCGTTCAACTGAAGAAATTTCCCGCGTTCCAGCGGCGAAAACGTGAGATTATGGAGCGCTATGATGCAGCGTTCGCGGAACTTCCCGGCATTGAAGTTCTCCGGCACGACCTGGAGACCACCTGTCCCTGGGCCTGCGTGCTTAAGATTCCCGAAGGACGCCGCGATGCATTTCGCGAGGAACTGCGCCAAAAAGGAATCCATACGCTGGTGCAATTCATCCCGAACCACCTCCAGCCCGCGTTCGCCTCCTGCCGTTCGGACCTGCCGGTGACGGAGCAGCTCTTCGGGCAGATCGTCTCTCTGCCGTTGTTTGTGGAGATGACAGACGCCGACGTGGACGCGGTCATTCAGGCCGTCCGCGCTTTTGCAGGAAATTTCGCGCGCGCGACGGTGTGGTGTGGATTCAAGGGCTGAATGAAAACACCGGACAAACCATTGCTCATCCTGGGAACCGGGACGTTCGCAGTTGAAATTGCCGACGTCGCATCCGAAGTGCCGGGGGTGGTCGTGGCGGGCTTTGTGGAAAACCTGGATCGCTCGCGGTGCGGTGCCCCGCTGGAAGGAAGACCGGTGGTTTGGGTGGATGATCTGGGCGACCGCATCAGCACGCACCGGTTTGTTTGCGGGTTGGGGACAACCCATCGCAGCCGTTTCACGGAGCAAGTGCAACGGCTGGGCGGCGGATTCGTGTCACTGGTGCATCCGAGTGCCCGGATTTCGGCGCGCAGCTCGCTCGGTGACGGTTGCGTCATTCATCCGGGTGTAATCGTGGCCGGATATTCCCGCCTGGGAAACCACGTGTGCGTGAACCGCGGCGCTACCATCGGCCATCACACCACCGTGGATGACTTTGTCACGATTGGACCCGGAGTTAATCTGGCGGGCAACTGCCGGATTGGCCGGGCCACGTACATCGGCATCGGCGCCACGATTATTGACAACCTGACAGTGGGTTCGCAATCTGTGGTGGGAGCCGGCGCCGTGGTAACGCAGGCTGTCCCGGACAAGGTTCTCGTCGTCGGTGTGCCGGCTAAAATAGTGAAAGAAGGAATTAACGGGAAATGACCGCACGATCCATAACCCAGTCCGAAATGTCGTCCTCGCTGGCGCCCCTGATTATCAACGCGGCCATTACCGGCATGGTGCCGATGCCGGCCGACAACGCCTCGCTGCCCGTGACGGTCGGACAGATCATCACCGAAGCCTGCCGTTGTGCCGACGCTGGCGCCTCGATTATTCATGTGCACGCCCGAGGTGAAGACGGCACGCCTACGTGGCGCGGGGACATTTACCGGGAAATGATTGAAGGCATCCGGTCGCGCTGTCCCGAATTGCTGGTTTCCGGCTCGACCAGTGGACGTCTCTGGTCGGACTTTGAAAAGCGTTCTGCCGTGCTGGATTGTCGGCCGGACCTGGCCTCACTCACGCCCGGTTCCCTGAATTTTCCGACGGCCGCGTCGGTGAATCCACCGCAAATCATCCGCCAATTGGCCGCCGCCATGCGGGAACGCGGCGTGATACCCGAGCTGGAATTTTTTGAAATCGGCATGATTGATTACGTGCGCGATTACCTGATTCCCAAAGGCTATCTTCGGGCGCCGTACTACGCGAATCTGCTTCTGGGTTCGCTGGGAACGATGGCCGCCTCCGCCCGCAATTTGGCACACATGGTGGAAGCACTGCCGGCCGGCACGATCTGGGCCGCAGCCGGCATCGGACGTTTTCAATTCTCAATCAACCAAATGGCCATCCAGATGGGTGGCCACGTGCGCGTCGGCCTGGAGGACAATCTCTGGATGGACACGGAAAAGACCGACCCGGCCACCAACGTCCGGCTCATCGAACGGGTCGTCCGCGAGGCCGAAGCCGCGGGGCGGCCCATCGCCAGCCCGGCCGACACGCGACGAATTATTGGGTTGCGCCGGAATCACAGCAAGGTCGTGGAGGACGAAACCAACCAACCACCATTCAAAGCCGGCCTCGTTGTAGGACCGCAAACAAGGTTCTGAGAACGCTAGAGAATTGCGGCGAATAACTCTGTGAATTGGTTGGGGACGGAAGTGTAGAATTCAGGCTTGTCGCTATTTCAAATAAGCAGTCTTCTGTTGGCATGATTGATTCCGTTTCCGAGACTGTTGGGACCGCCGGTGCGGTGGCTGATTTAAAAAAGGCTCGACGACAAAAGGCGGCGCAACAGCGGAGCCCGGCCGTGGACCGGCTTCCGCCGCATTCGCTCGAAGGCGAGCAAGGCGTGCTGGGTTGCGTTTTGCTCTCCCCGAATGAATGCCTGGGCGAGTGCCTGGAAAAGCTCAAGGACGGCAAGGACGTTTTCTACGACCTGCGCCACCAGACGATTTTTGAGACGCTCGTGACGATGTTCGACACGCGTGAGGCGATCGACGTCATCACCCTCCAGCAGCGGCTCAAGGACAAACAGCTCCTGGACCAGGTCGGGGGCATCGCCTACCTCTCCCAACTCCAGGATGCCGTGCCGAGCGCGGCCAATCTTTCCTATTACCTCGACATCGTCCGGGAAAAATTCCTGCTGCGCAAAATGATTGCCACCTGCACGGACGTCGTCGGCCGGGTCTATGATTACGAAGGCGAAGTGGACGCGCTGCTGGACGAAGTTGAGCGCGATGTCTTAAGGATTTCCGAATCGCGCGTGCAGGGTGCGGCCGTGACCACCAA
>Ga0335081_10005019_pt1 | contig 20920 bp, 15 predicted proteins | sample Lox_Sample_35_FD_206713 | JGI IMG/M metagenome (GOLD analysis project Ga0335081, IMG submission 206713) | Soil microbial communities from Loxahatchee National Wildlife Refuge, Florida, United States - Lox_Sample_3.5 | ecosystem: Environmental > Terrestrial > Soil > Wetlands | place: USA... | reverse complement strand
ACCCGGCGCGCAATTTCCCGTGGACGGCGAAATCGCCAAAGGCAACAGCGCCGCCGACGAATCAAATCTTACGGGCGAAGCCACGCCCGTCAAAAAGAGCGTCGGCGACACCGCGCTGGCCGGGACCATCAACCTCTGGGGCGCGGTCGAGGTCATCGTCACGCGGCCCGCGGCGGAAAGTTCGCTGCAAAAAATCATCATGCTCATCAAGGAAGCCCAACAGCGCAAGGCGCCCGCCCAGCAGTTCACCGACAAATTCAGCACCATTTACACCTACCTCGTCATCGGACTTTCCTTTGCCATGTTTTTTGTCTGGTGGCTTGGTTTCCGGCTCGCGCCGTTTGCGTCCGCCATCGAATCGCACAGCGCGTTTTATCGTACGATGACGCTGCTGGTCGTCTCGTCGCCGTGTGCCTTGGTGCTTTCGATTCCGTCGGCGGTGCTGGCGGCCATCGCGTGGGGTGCGCGGCACGGCATTCTGTTCCGCGGCGGCGCCGCGGTGGAAAAACTCGCCGAGATCAATGTCGTCGCCCTCGACAAGACCGGCACGCTCACCACCGGCGAATTGCGCGTCGAAAAAGTCGAAAGTTTTCCGCCCGGACGCGAAGCCGAAATTGCGCGGCTGGCTTACTCGCTCGAAAAACTTTCCACGCACCCGCTCGCCCGCGCCATTACGCGTTACGGCAAACAGCAGAAAATCGCGCCGGTTGAGTTCGAACATTTCGAGTCGGTCACCGGCCATGGACTGCGCGCGAAATGGAACGGCGACGTTTGTTCGCTCGGCGGGCGCGATTGGTTTGAACAGGGCCGCCACGCGGACGTCCTCGCGCGCGTGCCCGTGACCGACGCCGGTTTCTCCGAGGTCTGGATTGAGGCGGGTGATTTGCTCGGTCGCGTCATTTTGCGCGACGACATCCGCCCGCAATCCGCGCCGGTCGTCGCCGAATTGCGTGACGAGGGCCTGCGCAATGTCGTGTTGACCGGCGACCGCAAGGCCGCCGCTGAACATTTGCGCGCCGAACTGAAATTGGACGACGTGCGCGCCGAATTAAAGCCCGACCAGAAAGTCGCGGCCATCCGCGAATTGAGCGGGCAGGGCCAAAAAGTGGCGATGATTGGCGACGGCGTGAACGACGCGCCGAGCCTGGCGGCGGCGCACATCGGCGTGGCGATGGGGGCACGCGGTTCCGACGCCGCACTGGAGCAGGCTGACATGGTGTTGATGCATGACCGCTTGGAAAATTTCCTGGCTGCTTTCCGCTTGAGCCAGCGCGCGCGGCGCATCATCAAGTGGAACCTGGTCATTTCACTCGGTACGGTGGTGGTGCTGGTGACGTTTGCACTGCTGGGCCGGGTTCCGTTGCCGGTTGGCGTGGTTGGGCACGAAGGCAGCACAGTCGTCGTGGTGATGAACAGCTTGCGACTGCTGTTCGGCGGCACGGCGAAACCAAAAGAGGCATGATTGCGGATAAAACAATCGAGCCCCTCGCCCGATCCCTCTCCCCGCCGGGCGGGGAGAGGGTGTCGCGGAGCGACCGGAGAGGGGAAAATTTATCCGCGTATAGCGACGTCGCCACGGTATTGTGTCAGTTTGATTTTTTTTGGTGTGACGAGCGTCCCTGCGAGCCGGCTCGTCAGTAGCCTCGCCCCACCGAAATTGATACAACACCTAGCCACCACACGGCTTTACGCCGTGTTCATCCTCGTCTAAAATTTCTCCGTGAACCCGAAATTCATGCGCGCAGCCATCCGGCTGTCGCGGGAAAAAATGCGGCGCAACGACGGCGGGCCGTTCGGCGCGGTCGTCGTGCGGCGCGGCAAAATCGTCGGACGCGGCTGGAACCGCGTTACGTCCACGAACGACCCGACGGCGCACGCCATCCGCGAGGCGTGCCGGCGGCTCAAGACCTTCCGGCTGGACGACTGCGAACTCTACGCCAGTTGCGAGCCGTGTCCGATGTGTCTGGCGGCGATTCACTGGGCGCGGATTGAAAAAATCTTTTACGCCAACACGCGGCGCGACGCGGCGGCGATTGGTTTTGATGACGATTCCATTTACCGTGAAATCGCCCGCCCGTTTTCGCGCCGCAAAATTCCGACGCGACAACTGCTGCGCGACGAGGCATTGAAAGTGTTTGCAGAATGGAAAAGGAAGCCGGACAAAGTTCGCTACTGAAGTTTGCAGCCTGGCACTGGATAAAGGGCAAATTTCATACTTCGGCTATTTAGTAGCGCTGACTGGCTCGCCGCCAGACGACCGAAACGAAACTATGCACGATCGAAAATCCACTCTACCTTCTATGCAAGCTCCATACCCTTCGACGACCCACTCCCTTTTAAACCAAATGTTCGTCCATGTCGTTGTAGGGTAATCCTTGCCGCTCGGCCATCCCTCTTCAATTTCACCGCCGGCGCCCGACCATAAGAATCTAGTATCAGGATGGCTGCTTACAAATTGGTGCATTCGATTTGTGTCAACTTTTCCATTTAAAAACACCATCGGATCCTTGAAATATATCACCTTCCATTCAATGGGGCCGTCGAAAGGAAATTGTTGGATGAGCGAATTGGTGAATGTAGCAGCTATTGGTCCCCCCACTTTGTTATAGATTTTCTGTAAAGCGGAAATATTGGTGACTGTTCCGCGATGGGGTACAAACACCAACCATACGCAATACAGGACATTCAGTCCTAATGCCACGGCCAAAACGATCACCACGGCCAGGACGATTGTCATCATGCGCGACCCTCGCCTCACGGGCACAATTGGTGGTGGAATCGGCTGCTCCATCTTTGTCGCCTAACCTTTAGATTAGCTGCAGATTTTGCCGCCTGTCATTTTTCTGGGCCGAAGTGTAGGCGGGGCCGAAGTTCTTGTCCAGCGGAACGGCGTGACATTCATTGACAGAGCCTTCGATCAAACAGTCGTAGCGGCTTTCGGCAGAAAACCGCACTTTACGCTTTCTCGCGGTCGGCGGCGGTCTGCCGACCGGCGCTACGATAGCAGTACGCGATTCAAGTTTGCTTCCGGCGAGGACATTTCCCGATTGTCAACGTGCTGGTTAACGTTGCTCGCCCGCGGCGAATGTTGTCCAGGGTTCGGAGGGGCGGCTCTGCAAAGTGTCTTTCATCCATGCATACTGCGGATGTTCTGCCAGGAATTTCCCGGCATCAAAAGCCGTGCCGCACGCCGAGCCCCACCGCGCCGCAAAGCACATTTTCTTCGCCATCGTTGAGTCCACAACCTTCGCATCCACCGTGCCCCAGGGCTGATTCGGTTCCGTAGGCCATGGCAGAATGGGCTTGCCTTCCAGTTCCCAATGACCGCACAACGACCGCTCGCCCGGATGCTCCTCCCCGAGATAGACATCGAAGTGGTCCGCCTCGAATAGTTTGGCAGCTTCGAGGTCAATCTTGCCGGTGTGTTCCGACATGAGTTGTTGCCACCGCACACGCCGGGCAACGCGCGACGTTCGGATGTCCGTTTCATGTTCCTCCGTCTCGAACCTCAAGATCATCAAATCTTCGGCCACGTTCGAGCCGATGAAGTAGCCATCACGCTTTTTCTCGAACCCGACGTATTTCAGCCCCAGTTCGAGCCGGGCAATTTCGCGTGTGTTCACGTCGCCCAACAACCAGGCGTTGGCGTAGCCGCCGTTGTTGCCGCGTTTCATGATCGCGCACCATTCGTCAATTGAGCCGGCATCCTGAGTGGCGCGGCGCATCCGTGAGAACTCGGGCACGCCCATTGGGTCGAAGCCGTCGAAGGCGCCAATCGTGGTCTCTGCCCCGACCAGCCCGGCGTCCGTGATGAAGAAATCCGTCCCGCTGTGAATGAAGCCGGGGTAAGTCTGCATCAGGATCCGGTAGCCCTTCTCGGGGACGATATCAATGATCACGTTGGGCAGCGCCTTATGGTACCCTTGCATATTGTTATGCCCGAGCACAACGCCGCCGTCAGCCGTCATGCTCCCGGTGGCGATGAAGGCGCTGCACGACTGCTGGTCGAGCTTCGCCGATCCTTCCTTGATCTTCTGGAGTTGCTGCGGCCACCAGTACCAGCTTAATTCCCAGTAGGCATTGTAAGCGATGATTTCGGCTCGCGACGAGGGTACGCCGGCCGCCTGCATGCCCTCGACAATCCCATCCAGCTCGGCGAGATTCTCCTGGTCAATCTTTCGCGTGAACATCGCCGCTGTCTTTTTCAGAAGCCAACTCCATTTCGTCGCGCTCTGGTATTCCCAGTCGGTGCGCATCGCTTTAATGCCTTGTTCGATTTCCCTGGCCATCAGGTAGCCGTACTGGTAACCGCGTTCCCGGGGCGTGCCTTCGATGTGCACATAGACCCAGCCGGCCTTATCGTGCCGGTTCGCCTTGCTCAGCCATGACTGCTGGATTTCAGTCTGCGAAGGAGTCTCAGTGCCAAGGGAAACCAGGGTGAAACAAAACAGGGTTGCGACCAGAAAAAACCCCAGGCGTATGGTTTGTTTGTTGCGGGCAGCGGTGTTGCTGGCATGGCAGGGTTGACAGTCAATAGTCATATCTTCCTTCTCGAAGTTTGGGTCAAGCTTCGGCGATGCGCATTTGGGTTTTGCTGCGCCTGACAAATGATGGATGGCTGCTTTGTGGCCTTTCCTTTGTCATGGCCAAAGCGTAAGCAGAACTGAAATTCCTGTCCAGCATAACTCTTTGATATTCATGGGCCGACACGTCGGTTAAACAGTCGTAGCGGCTTTCGGCAGAAAGCCGCATTTTTGATTTCCCGGGATTGGCGGCGGTCTGCCGACCGCCGCTACGAGGCAACCTGATTCAAGTTTGCTTCGGGCGGGAACTTTTCCCATCGTTGGCGCATCCGATCAACGGGATGAAGAGGAAATTGAAATGGGTTTTCGGCGTGCTGGTCGCCGTGTTTGCCCTGGCGCAACTCGCGAATCCGGCGCGCACGAACCCGCCGGTCCTGCCGGGTCACGATGTCTCGGCCACCAACACGCTGCCGCCACAAATCGCCGGGTTGCTGCACGCGGCGTGTTACGATTGCCATTCTTACGAAACCAAATGGCCGTGGTACAGCCACGTCGCGCCGATGTCGTGGCTCATCGCCAGCGATGTCCGGGGCGGCCGCGAGCATGTGAACTTTTCCGACTGGCCGAATGACCGTCCGGATTGGGCGGCGCGGCGATGGGAACGCGTCAGCGAGGAACTGGATTACAAGGAAATGCCGCCGGCCAAATACACGATGATGCACCCCGAAGCGCGTCTTACCGATGCCCAGCGCCAGGAATTGATCCAGTGGGCGGATGGGATGGCGGCGAAATTGAAAGCAGCGGGGACGAATAAATAATTTCAGGTTGAATCAGGCTGCCGAGAGCGTCTCAAAACCTGTGGCAGCGGACGTGAGTCCGCTCAAACCTTTGGCAAATCTCTATAGAGTGAGCCGGCTCACGCCGGCTGCTACGCTGAGTGAAGATTTTGACACGGCTACGCCGGCGCGTCTTATTTTTTATGGACGCGCCGGGCCGCGCGTCTCTACCGTGATGTCATGTTGCACCACGAATTGATTCCCGCCCCAGAATCCAGCAAAGGCGGAACCCGTCCGCTGATGGTGATGCTGCACGGTTTGGGCGACAGCATCGAAGGCTACCGCTGGATGCCGGAAGCAATGGCCTTGCCGTGGCTGAATTATTTGCTCGTCAACGCGCCGGACGATTATTATGGGGGATATTCGTGGTTCGATCTGGGTAACGACATCACGCCGGGGGTGCGACGCAGCCGGAAATTGCTTTTTGAACTGCTCGACGACCTGCGCGCGAAAGGATATCCGGCGGAGCAAATCACGTTCGGCGGTTTTTCACAAGGTAGTTTGATGGCCATCGAAATCGGTTTGCGTTATCCGCATCGTTTTGCCGGCATCGTCGGCATCAGCGGCTGGGTCTGCGAACCTGAAAGACTGGTGACGGAACTTTCGCCGGTGGCGCGCGAACAACGCCTGCTCGTGACGCATGGCACGGATGATCCGATGGTTATGATTGGCCGGGTGCGCCGGCAGATTCCTGTGCTCAAAGCCGCCGGTTTGAACGTTGAGTGGCGCGAATTCCCGAAGGTTCACACCATCGCCGAAGACGAACTTGCCGTCGTCCGCGATTTTGTGCGCGCGGGCTACGCAGGGATGGAGTGATGGAGTGGTGGAGTGTTGCGGGTTGCATCCACCTATCCAATAATCCAACAATCCAATCATCCGTGCTTTATTACACCTCCACTTCGCGGGTCGCACCGGGAATCCAGATTTGCTCCGGTCGTGGCTCGCCGGGGGCGTTCCAGTCCATCGCCCGCTCGACGGCCTCGCGCATCCGGCCAAACCACCATGCCGCGCGGGCGGCACGGCCCTGACGGGGCACGTCGTTGGAGCCCCGACATCGGATGTGAGGGTTGAAACCGAGTTCGAGTTGTTCGTTGGTCGCGTTTGTCATAATGAACCTTTCGTTGCGCGACATTCTGGCGGGTGGGGTTGGACAAAGGCTGTCCAAGGCAGAAATTTTTCGGGAGTGTGTACTTAGCGCAAATTTGGCTTTTTCCGATTACCCGCAACGGCGATACGCCGGCCGCAGTTGGGAGGTCGAATGGAGCAAATCAAGCGGCAGGTGTGGCGCGAACGATTGTATGGCCGTGCGGCCGTCAAGGAAGACCGGCGGTGGGCGAAATGAAGTTGAGTGTCTGGTCGTACTCGAACGAAAGGATTTCCACATACGCCGTGTCCAACGCGGTGGCAATCTGATGCAGCACACCAAGCAAGTCCGATGGCAACGGAGAAATTTCACCGGTTTCAGGATTGAATTGGTTGCCTTCGCCAACCTCATAAGTCGTCACGACCTCGTGAGGCCCCGTGATGGCAAGCACGACGGAATTTTTGAGAACGCCACACCAGCCGCTCGCGTCAATTTCAAACAGCGTCCCGCGCACGCCGGCGATGCCGTTGGGAATTTTAATCAGGTATTGGGATGCGGCCGAAAGCTTTTTAACGCTGCAGAAAATCCGGCCCTGCCACAAGTCCAATTCCGTATCACTGACGCTGTCCACGCCGGTATCCGAGACGGTTAATTTGTCTATGGCCATCATGGTGTCACCTGTCAGACGGACCATGTTCTGTTCGACGGCTGGTTTATAACTAATCAGGCCGCGGACGTTGGCATCCGGCGCCGGTCCAATCCGGTCGGGCAGCGGCGCGGCTTGCGGCATTTCAACCGTCTTGCCCAGCACAAGGTCCACCGAGCCACCGTGGCGTGTTTCGATGACGGTTCCCGCCTTCAGCTCTTTGCCAACGACCAACGGATGCCAATTCCCGTCGCCCAGGGTAAATCTGGCTTCACCTTCAATGCGGACGACGGTGGCGACGCCGGCTTTGAGAGTTTGGGCGGAAGCGGCCACGCCCGGCACGAGCATCGTGCCGCACAGGATTATGGAACGCAGGCTTCTCATGATTGCGCTTTGGCTGGCGCTGCTTATTCCATGCCACAATAAAAGCACGGTGAATCATGCCTTATCAGATGGTCGCCGCCGCGACCTGAATGAGCGAGTTGCGTTTAGACTGGCGGGGAAGCGGGTCTCAATTCCAAAGCCTACAACATGGAAAGCGTGTCCTGTTTTGCGGGACACGTTGCTTTGAATGCAGCGGGCGCAGGACGGGTAACGGGCTGTTTTCCTGGCAGGGAACGACCTGCCGGTCGTCCGAGGCCGCGCAGGTCACCCCGAAGGCTTTCGGGGCAGAGCGCGGCCCTGCCAAACGGATAATTCAAAGCAGCCCACCACCCATTTCTGCTTGCTCTCCGAATTGCTTCCACAAGACTCTTGGCTGATTCACGGCAACTTCGCACCGGTCAACCGATTCTCTTGGCGGGCTGTCAGATGATGAGCAAAAAATTAGATTCCGGAAAGGCGAGTGCGCCTGAAGTTCATCACCGATGGCCGGGCCGCGCCGTTTGGGGCATCGTTTGCGTTCTGGTCATTGGAATTTTTGCCTGGAGTGCGGAATCGGGTTTCCTTGAATTAGCGGGTTCAGGCGCGAAGGACACCTACTATAATCTGTTGGTACAAGGGTTTCGCGCCGGGCAACTCAATGTGAACCGGGAAGCCCCGCCGGAACTTGCCCGACTTGCCGATCCGTATGATCCCGCCGTCAATACATCCTGCGTGTGGGATGTGCGGCATCTATCGTATGAGATGAGTTATTACCGGGGGAAGTTATACCTGTATTTTGGAGTTACGCCGGCTTTGGTGCTTTTCTGGCCTTATGCAGCCCTCACCGGCCACTATCTTCTCCATAAGCATGCGGTCGTGATTTTTTATGCGTTGGGTTTCCTGACGGCTGCGGGTCTCCTGCGTGCGTTCTGGCGGCGTTACTTTCCAGAAGCAAGCATTGGGGTGGCGGTCGCCGGCATACTCGCACTGGGTCTGACCACCGGCATACCGGAAGTTTTATCGCACTGCGATGTTTACGAGGTGGCGATTAGTTGCGGGTTTGCGTTCGCCATGTTGTCGTTGGCGGCGGTCTGGTGCGCGTTGCATGAGCCGAAGCGGCAGGTGATGTGGCTGCTGTTGGCAAGTCTGGCCTATGGATTGGCCGTCGGGGCGCGGCCCTCATTGTTATTTGGGATAATCATCCTTTTGATACCGGTGGGTCAGGCGTGGTGTGCGGCCACCGGACCCGGTTCACGTCGGCGGGTCGGGTGGTTGCTGGTGGCGGCAATCGGTCCGGCGATGCTGATTGGGTCGAGGCTGATGCTTTACAATACCTTGCGCTTTGCCAGCCCGTTCGAATTCGGCTGGCACTATCAATTGACAAGCTATAAGAACGACACCGCCCGGCAATTCAGCCTGCATTACCTCTGGTTTAACCTTCGATTCTATTTTTTGGAACCGATGCGATGGAGCGGTCATTTTCCGTTCCTGCAAGTCGGTCCGCGTTCGCCCCTGCCATCGGGTTACTACGGCGAAGGCGAAGCTTACAGCGGGATACTGAGCAATTATCCTGTGGTGTGGCTGGCCCTGGCGGCGCCGTTGGCCTGGAGAGGCAGGCCAGTGGGGGAGATTTCCATCCTGCGCTGGTTTGGGACGGCTGTTTTTTTGCTGTTTGTGGCTTGCGCGTTGACGCTTTGCCTTTTTTTCTCAGCCAGCAGTTGTTACGAGTCGGATTTTTTACCGGCGCTGATGCTGCTGGCGGTCATGGGCATTCTGGGTTTGGAGCATGCACTGGTGGGTTTACCGGTCTGGCGGCGGATAGCGCGCTGGGGTTGGTGTCTGCTGCTGGCCTGTTCCGTCGCATTTAACTTGTTGGCAAGTGTTGAAGCCCACGCGACGGCCAACTGGTTTGTCGGCAATTCTCTTCTCCATCAGAGGCGCGTGGACGACGCGATTGATCATTTCCAGAAGGCCGTGGCACTCGAGCCGGAATCCACCTCGTTCCACGTCGGTCTAGGGGTTGCGTATTGCAAAGCAGGACGCGTAGATGAAGCAATTAAACAATTTCAAAAGGCTCTGGAAATCGCACCCAATCTGGCAGAAGCCCAATATAATCTTGGTTATAGCCTTTTACAGGCAAGGCGGGTGGATGAAGCTACGATTCATTTCCAAAAAGCTTTGGCCATCGAACCAGGCTTCGCGGAAGCGCATGACCCGGCGGAGAACAACAATTTTGCCTGGTCGCTGGCAACCAATCCTGAAGCCGGCAAAAGAAACGGCGCGCTCGCGGTGATACTTGCCGAGGGCGCCTGCCGAAGGACGCATTATCAGACGACGGTCATGGTAGGAACTCTGGCGGCAGCTTACGCTGAGGCGGGGCGGTTTGACGACGCGATCGCGACGGCGCAAAAAGCCGTCGCATTGGCCCGGCAAAACGGCGAATCCGATTTGCTTCAAAAAAACCAGGACCTGCTGGCCTTGTATCGCCAGCACCAGCCGTATCATGAAAGCCCGGCAAACCCGCGCAAGTGAATGGTGCGACCCGACGGAGGAAAACCAAATCTGGTGATCCAAATCAGCACAAGAACGAATCAGCGTCTTGGGGACTTTGGCCTTTTCACAAACAGTGTTCTTATCAAGCGTGATTATTGGGAGATTCAGGGCGACCTGTCCACCGTAGCCCTCGCGAATGCGGAAGTTCTGCAACGCGGGACGAGGTAGGAAGCAAGGCGGCTTTCGTGGCGCTGGCTGTCGGCTTTCAGGTCCAAAGTTTTCACGCGATTAATTCATACTTCCACGAAAGCGGCACAAATGTCATTGAGAGAGCCCTTATGGTGTAGTATCGATTCTGGCGATCTACCATGAAGCTGACGACCTTAATCCTCGTGGCAGCGGCCTTTGCCGGCCAGCAAGTTTCTCAGCCACTTGGTGATTTCTCCGCCCTCGACGCCTGGAAGATCAAAGGGCCCGGCGCAGACCTTAAGCTGACCAACGTGGCTACTCCTCACGGCAAGGGGATGAGCTTCGACTACGACTTCCACGATGCGGGCAACTTCGCCCTGGTGCACCAGGACTGCGATGTGCCGCTCAAGGGCAATTTCGAACTCAGCTTTTGGGTAAAGGGGGATACGCCGGACAACAATATTGAGATCAAGCTGGAGGACGTAAACGGAAACACCTACTGGTATCGAAGGGATGCCTATCATTGGCCCAAGGAGTGGGCGCACATTGTGTTGCGCAAGAGGCTGATCTCGTTTGCCTGGGGGCCAAAGTCTTCAGCCGAGCTCAGCGAACTCAAGTCCATCGAGGTTGGCGTGTCCTCCAGCGGTGCCGGCAAGAAAGGGGTGATCTACCTGGCCGGCCTCAAGATCACGCCGCTTGGAGATTACGGTAAGTTCAGCGACCCGATCATAGATATGACGAGCGACGTTCCCTCGGTTGGCAACAGCGAGTGGCGGACGACCGGCCCGGTCAGCGAAGCGGACCTGGACCTCCACCTGGCCAAGCCGGTTGAGTTTGGCGGTCTCGAAATCGAGTGGCAAAAGTCCATGGCGCCGGGTTCCTATGACGTCCTCACGTCAACCGATGGCTCCGCTTGGAAGCTGGCTCAGACCGTCGAAAAGCCGGGTGGCAAGATCGACGTCGTGTTCACCCCGGATGCGGAAGGAAGCGAGATTCGAATCCATGCCAGGGCCGATGCCAAGGTGGTTGGGCTTGCGAGAGTGAAGCTGCTGCCTCCCGAGCTCGATAAAACCGGCGCCGGCCTGCTGAAGGCACTCGCGCAATCGTCGCCCCACGGCTATTACTTCCGGCACCTGCTTAACCAGCAAGCGTATTGGACGCTGATCGGCTACAGCGGCGGCAAGGACAAGGCGCTGCTTTGCGAAGACGGGCAGATTGAACTCGCCAAGAACAAGCCAAGCGTCGATCCGTTCGTCGTAGTTGACAGCAAGGTTTACCATTGGGCGAACTCGGAGGAGACCCAGGGATTGTTGGACGATTATCTGCCGCTTCCCTGGGTCGAGCGCTCGGGCCCGGTTAGCCTGCGGATTTCGGGCTTCTCCGTCGGGGACAATGGCGGCACGGTGTATGCCTGCTACAAGCTGGTCAACCACGAGCAGACCACGAAGCAGGCCAAACTCGTCCTGGCGCTCAGGCCGATCCAGGTCAATCCGGAGTGGCAGCACAGTGGCGTTCAGGCCGGGATCAAAGACCTTAGCCTGACGCCGACCTCCATGTCCTTTGGCAAAGATCAGAAGATCGTATTGCTGACCCCCGCCGACCGGTTTGGCGCGACGGCCTTTGCCGATGGCGAAATGGGTCGGAGGCTGCAATTCGGCGATCTGCCGACCAGCCCGACGGCGACCGACGCTTCCGGCCTCGCTTCCGGGTACGTGGCCTACGACGTAAGTCTCAAGCCCGGCGAATCCAGGAGCTTCTGGTGGCGTTACCGCGTTGGCGGATTGTTGGACAAAGGCGTGAACACCGACGCCAAGGCGGCTGCGCTTCAGAGCGAGGTGGCTCAAGAGTGGCGCAACAACCTGTCACCGATCAAGATCCAGCTTCCGGCCAGCGAGCAGCGCCTTGTCAACCTCATCCGCTCGAGCATCGCGTACATCGAGATCAACCGGGACGGGGTTCGGCTTCAGCCCGGAAGCCGGAATTACAATCGCTCGTGGATTCGCGATGGCTCGCTGATGAGCGCGGCCATGATGCACTTTGGCGTCATGAAGCCAGCGCAGGAGTTCATCGAATGGTACACGCAGTTCGTCCATCCGGACGGCTATGTGCCGGCGATTGTCGAGAATGACAAGCCGTTGCCCACTCTGGAATGCGATGCTTTCGGCGAGTACATTTACCTCGTCGCAGAATATTGGAAGTTCAACCGCGACGAGAAGTTTGCCAGGAAGTATTATCCCGTCGTAAAGCGGGTCGCCGAGCACATCGAGAAGCTTCACGTTGAAGGGCAGGCGTTGCACAAGAACGCAACCGGCATGGAAGCGCTGTACTACGGCCTGGTGACTCCATCAATTAGTCACGAGGGCTACGGCTCGCCGGTGCACTCCTACTGGGACGACTACTTCGCAATTCTCGGCCTCAAAGACGCAGCCGCGTTGGCCGTCGCCGCCGGCAAGCCCGAAGAAGCGGCGCATGATCTTGCCGTGGCCGCCGACCTTCGCCAGGACGCCGTGAACTCGATTGAGGCGACCGCCAGGTATTACAAGCTCGATGAGATTGTCAGTTGTCCCGATTACGGTGAGGAGGACGCCACCGGCGTTGCCATCCTGGTCAACCCGTGCGACGAAATGTCCTACATGCCCCAGGACCTGCTAAGGAACACATTCGACGCTTACTATAAGAAATGCGTTGGGCGCGCCGATGGCACGGTGTTGTGGAGCGGCTATACGCCGTACGAATTCAGGAACATAGGCGTGTTCGCCCGGCTCGGCGACAAGGATCGCGCCCTGTGGTTGATGCGCTGGTTCACCAAGGACACCCGTCCGATGGGTTGGAATCAGTGGGCCGAGGTCGTGTTCCAGGATCCGAGAGCGCCGGTGTACATCGGCGATATGCCCCACACCTGGTGCGCGGCTGAGTTCGTGCGCGAGATTCGCGACTTCTTCGCCTACGAGGAGGACTTGGACAAGTCGCTGGTGTTCTGCTCGGGTGTTCCGGAAGATTGGCTGCAAGGTCGTGGTATTCAGGTGCAAGATCTGCCCACCGCGTATGGCATGATCAGCTTGAAGGCGGCGACGAAAGGCTTGGCCGACCTCTACCAGGTGACCGGCAACGTCAAGGCTCCGGGCGGAATCTGGCTGGTGTCAGCCCGGAACGCGACTCCGAAGGCGGTGACCGTCAACGGCAAGCCGGTCGCTCCCGCGAAGCGGATCAAATTGGCCTCGCTGCCCGCGAAGGTCGAGTTCTCGTACCAGGAGCTATCTCGCCGTAAATGAGTTCGAAGACGAACTTGGCGCCAGGACCTTGCGAGAAAAGTTCTCCTCTATCTCACACCTTGACGGATTGCTTTGCCGGGGGTTTGACTTTGCTTCCGGGCTGCGATGGGTTACATGGCGGAGAAAAATTTCACAAAAGAGAATCGGCGTCCGTTATTGGCGTTTCTATTCCGACTTTCATTCCGAGTCAGGCTTCGCTGAATGAATCGAAATCTCAGAAAACTATTGTGAACATTGAATGGAAGTGATGTTGGCGACCCTACCGGGACTCGAACCCGGGCTACCACCGTGAAAGGGTGGTGTCCTAACCGCTAGACCATAGGGTCGTCGAAAGGCGCAGCAATATAATCACCTTCACCACCCTGTCACGTTAATTCCAACGGCAGGGCGCGTCACTCCGTGTAGTCCGGACCGGCGCCGCGCCCCAGTGTCTCTGCCGTTCAAATTCCCATTTGCTACGCTGTATTTTTTGCCTTAAGCTCCGCTGAATTGCGCATGAAAATTTTCATTGACGGCAAATACTACGACGAACGCGACGCGAAGATTTCAGTCTTCGACCACGGTCTGCTTTACGGCGACGGGGTCTTCGAGGGCATCCGCGCCTACAACCGCCGCGTGTTCAAGCTCAAGGAACACATCGACCGGCTGTTTTGTTCCGCTAAAGCCATCCTGCTCGAAATTCCGATGTCACCCGCGGAAATCACGGATGCGGTCGTCGCGGCCTGTCGGGAAAACAAAATCCGCAACGGCTACGTTCGGCTCGTGGTGACGCGCGGCGTCGGCACACTGGGCCTGAACCCGCGAAACTGCAAACGCCCGTCGGTCATCATCATCGCCGACAAAATCCAGCTTTACCCGCCGGAGTTGTATCGGCAGGGCATGGACATTATCACCGTGCCCACGACGCGCAGTTTGCACAGCGCGCTCAACCCGGCCATCAAGTCGCTGAATTATCTCAACAACATCCTCGCCAAAATCGAGGCGAACAACGCCCATGTTGAGGAAGCAGTGATGTTGAACGCGGAGGGTTTCGTGGCCGAATGCACCGGCGACAATCTGTTCATCGTGAAAAACGGCGAGCTGCTCACGCCGCCGCTGTCGGCGGGCGCGCTTTACGGCATCACGCGCCAAACGGTCATCGAACTGGCCAGGGATGCCGGCTTGCAGGTGACCGAGCCGAACCTGACGCGCTACGATTTATTCTGCGCGGACGAATGTTTTCTGACCGGGACGGGCGCGGAGATCGTGCCGGTGGTGAAGATTGACGGCCGGGTCATCGGCGCGGGCAAACCGGGATCCATCACGCACCAGTTGGTAAAGGCTTACCACGCCTTGACGAAAACCTCCGGTGAGCCGATTTATAAATAGAACATGAAGAAACTCCTGACGACAGCGGTGGTTTGCCTGGTGGCAGTGGTTGCGATGGCGGCAGATTCGACGAAGCCACCGGTTTTTCAAATGCGGTTGGTGGCGGAAAGTCCGTCCGCAGATTCCGAGCAACTGATTTGCCAGAGCACCAACGGAGAAACCGGCCGGATTTCTGTGGAAAAGCTGAACGTTCAAAAAAAAATCTTGCTCGACGAGACAGCGGTGAAGTCGGCAGTCGCTTCAAAAGGCTGGCAGGATTACTGGCAGGTTGATTTTTCACTCACGCCCGATGGCACCAGGCGGTTCGCCGAAATCACCGGCCAGAACCTCGGGAAGCGGCTGGCGATTGTCATTGACGGCCAACTCATAACCGCGCCGATTATCCAGTCGTCAATTACCGGCGGCAAAGGTCAGATCACCGGCACCTTCACCAAACAAGAGGCGAAGGACCTGGCCGCCAAAATCAACCGGGCTATTGGCAGGTGATTTTATGCTCTGCTCCATTTGCAAAGAAAAGACGGCGACGGTGCATCTGACCCAGATCGTGGGCGACAAAATGCAGAAGCTGGATTTGTGCGAGGATTGCGCCAAAGCCAAGGGCATCAACGACCCGACCAGTTTTGGCCTGGCGGATTTGGATTTGGTGCTTGGCCTGGGCGCGTCGCAGCAAATCGAACAGGCGGCCGGCGGCGTGGAGTTGAAATGTCCGCGCTGCGGATTCACCCAGGCGGACTTCAAAAAGTCCGGCCGGCTTGGCTGTCCGGAGTGCTATCAGACTTTTGCGGAAGGCCTGGGCGGCCTGCTCAAGACGATGCACAAGGGCACGCGGCACGTCGGCAAGGCGCCGGAAGCGCTGCGCCAGTCGCGCGATTTGTCCGACCGCATGAAAACGTTGCAGAACAAGCTGGCCAAGGCTATCAAGGACGAGAATTTCGAGCAGGCGGCCATTTTGCGCGACGAGATCAAACAAATGGGCGAGTGCCCGCCCACGCCGAAGAATTTAGCCAAATGAAAAGACAGGGCCGCGCGGCCCGCGCGGCCGCGGACGGCTCGGCGAGCCGTCCCTGCCAGGAAATGATTTTGACCGGATATATGCAGGACATTCACACATTTCTTTCCACACCCGCGGAACTGGCCCGCCGTCACGGGCCGCATGACCGCATCGTCATGTCCAGCCGTGTCCGGCTGGCGCGCAATTTGAAGGACGCGGTGTTTCCCGGTTGGGCCAAAAAGCCGGAGCGTGTGCGGGTGCTGGATTTGATCCGGCCGGCGATTGAAGGTCTGTCGGAAATGAAGGACGCCTTTTCGGAGGCGATGGACAATCTGGGTGCGTTGGACAAACAGATCCTGGTCGAGCGGCACCTCATCAGCCGCGAGCACGCCGCCAAAAGCGCCGGCAGCGGACTGGTCTTCAGCCGCGACGAAACATTCTGCGTGATGATCAACGAGGAGGACCATCTGCGGATGCAGGCGTTGCGGCCCGGCCTGCAATTGTGCCAGGTGTGGGACGCGATTGACCATCTCGATTCCGAGCTTGAGAAAAAACTCGATTACGCCTTTGACAACGAGCTGGGCTATTTAACGGCCTGCCCGACGAACCTCGGCACGGCCATTCGCGTCAGTGCGATGCTGCATCTGCCCGGACTCGTGCTGGCCGAGCAAATCAATCCCATCATCCAATCGGTGAACAAACTCGGTCTGGCGGTGCGGGGGCTTTACGGCGAGGGCACCGAGGCGCTCGGCAATGTCTTCCAGGTGTCCAATCAGATGACCCTGGGCGAAAGTGAGTCCGCGATTGTCGAGCGGCTCGAAAAAGTTTTGTCGCAAATTATCGAGCACGAGGAAAACGCGCGCCAGACGCTTTTGGAGAAAAAGCCGAAGATGGTCTATAACCACATCGGGCGCGCCTACGGCATCCTGGCGAATGCGCACAGCATTTCATCGAAGGAAACGATGAACCTGCTGTCGCTCATGCGGCTGGGGGTGGACATGGAATTGTTTCCGGGCACGGAACGGTCGCTGGTGGACGAATTGTTCCTGACGACGCAACCGGCGCATTTGCAACGGCAGATTTCGGACAAGTTGTCCGCCGAGGAGCGCGACCTCGTCCGCGCTGACATGTTGCGAAATCGTTTGAAAGACGTGAGCCGGCCCGTGGCCAGACCGCGCGGCGAGGGGCCGCGACCGGACAAGCCTGCGGGCGTTTAGCCACAGGCTTCATTTTACGATTGTTACGCCGTCGCCCTGATTTTTTCGGCATCCATTCTGCTTTCTTCGTCGAACAGTGCTGGACAATTGGGACAAAGCATAGCACTTTACCACGAGCAATATGAGCGACGAGAGCATGAGCAATTTCACGCCGCGCGCGCAGCAGGTGCTGGCCCTGGCGCGCAAGGAAGCCGACCGGTTCAATCACAACGTCATCGGCACCGAACACCTTTTGCTCGGCCTCATCAAACTGGGGCAGGGCGTCGCCGTCAACGTCCTCCAAAAAATGGGGCTGGACCTGGAAACTGTCCGGTTGGCCGTTGAGAAAGCCGTTGGCACCGGTCCCGACCAGAAAATGATCGGCAACATCCCCTACACGCCGCGGGTGAAGAAGGTTCTCGATTTGGCCAAGCGCGAGGCCAAGAACCTGAATCACACATACATCGGCACCGAGCACATCCTGCTCGGGTTGTTGCGCGAAGGCGACGGCGTGGCGGCGCGCATCCTGCGCGAACTCGACGTGGACATCGAACAGACGCGCCAGGAGGTTTTGCGGGAGTTGGATCCGAACTTCACCGCCCAGGAGGAACCGGGCGAACCCGCCGAGAAGCTCGCGGAGAAAAAGGGCGAAATAAAAACACCCGCGCTCAAGGCGTTTGGCCGCAACCTCACCGAACTGGCGCGCAAAGGCGAATTGGACCCGGTCATTGGCCGCAAGAACGAGATTGAGCGGGTGATCCAGATTTTGTGCCGCCGCACAAAGAACAATCCGGTGCTGCTCGGCGAAGCGGGCGTGGGCAAAACCGCCATCGTCGAGGGTCTGGCCCAGGAAATTGCCAGGGGCAACGTCCCCGAATTGCTCCGCGACAAACGCGTGGTCACGCTCGACCTCGCCCTCATGGTCGCCGGCACGAAATATCGCGGCCAGTTCGAGGAACGCATCAAGGCCGTGATGGACGAAATCCGGCGCGCTAAAAACATCATTCTGTTCATTGACGAACTGCACACCATCGTCGGGGCCGGCTCGGCCGAGGGCACAATGGACGCGAGCAACATTATCAAGCCCGCGCTCAGCCGCGGCGAGATGCAATGCGTCGGCGCCACCACGCTCAACGAGTATCGCAAATACATTGAGAAGGACGCCGCGCTCGAACGCCGGTTCCAATCGGTCAAGGTGGAAGCGCCCTCGATTGACGAGGCCGTCCAGATTTTGAAGGGGTTGCGCCACAAATACGAAGAGCACCACAAGGCCGAGTTCACCGACAAGGCCATTGAGGCCTCGGTCAAACTGTCCGACCGTTACATTACCGACCGGTTTCTGCCGGACAAGGCGATTGACGTGATGGACGAGGCCGGCTCGCGTGCCCGCATCGGCACGATGACGCGCCCGCCCGAAGTCAAGGCGATGGAGGCCGACATCGAGGAAATCAAAGGCCAGAAGGAGCGCGCCATCAAGAACCAGGATTTCGAGGGCGCCGCCCAGATGCGTGACAAGGAAAAACAGGCGAAAGAAAAGCTCGAGGCGCTGTTGCGTGAGTGGCGCGCCAAAGGCGAGGAAAAACGCGTCATCGTGGACGAGGAAGACATTCTGCACGTTGTTTCCAAGTGGACGGGCATCCCGCTGCAACGGATGGAGCAGGGTGAGATGCAGCGGTTGCTGACGGTCGAGAAAGAGATGGAGAAGGTCGTCATCGGCCAGAACGAGGCCGTGTCAGCGATTTGCAAGGCGCTCCGCCGGTCGCGTGCGGATTTGAAGGACCCGCGCCGGCCCATCGGCACGTTTTTGCTGCTCGGTCCGACGGGTGTGGGCAAAACGCTCCTGGCCAAGACGCTCGCCGAGCAGATGTTCGGCGATTCGAAATCGCTTGTGCACCTCGACATGAGCGAGTACATGGAAAAGTTCAACGTCTCGCGGCTCATCGGCTCGCCGCCCGGTTACGTCGGGTACGAGGAAGGCGGCCAACTCACCGAAAAGGTGCGGCGCAATCCGTATGCCGTCGTGCTGTTCGACGAAGTCGAGAAGGCGCATCCGGACGTGTGGAACATGCTCCTGCAGATTCTTGAGGAAGGCAAATTGACCGACAACGTGGGTCGCGTGGTGAATTTCCGCAACACCATCGTTTTGATGACCTCGAACGTCGGCTCGGACATCATCAAACGCCAGTCCACGCTCGGGTTCTCGCCCATCACCGACGAGGCCAGCTACGAAAAGATGCGCGAACGGATTCTGGACGAAGCCAAGAAGACGTTCCGGCCAGAATTCCTGAACCGGCTCGACGACATGATTGTGTTCCGGTCGTTCACCAAGCCCGATCTCATCCAGATTCTGGATTTGGAAATCAACAAGGTGCTGGAGCGGTTGCGGCACAAGAACCTCAAGCTCGAACTGGACACGAAGGCGAAGGATTTTCTCGTGGAGAAAGGTTACGACCCGCAATACGGCGCGCGTCCGATGCGCCGGGCGGTGGAACGTTTCCTCGAAGACCCGTTGGCGGAGGAAATTCTCAAGGGCAACCTGCACGCCGGCGAGCCGATACTGGTGACCGTGGAAGGCGACAAACTGGTGTTCAACCAGACTGCCGCCGCCGCCGGTGGTGCCGCCACCGCTTCCGCGTAGCTCAAGGATCATTTTGCTGGTACGGACGCCTCGCCGAGGCGTCCGTTTTGTTTGAGCGTCCGCAGATTTCACAGATGCTCGCAGATTTCGTTTCTACATAAATCGGCGGAATTTGCGGAGGTGAAAACGATCCGAGAACTTCGGCTTTCCTTTTGGCACAAAAATTTCTACGCTGGCTGCGCATGAAAGGAATCAAGGCATTTACGATTTATGATTTACGATTTACGATTGGCACGCCAAGCCGGGGCCGACGCGGAAATCGTAAATCGTCGCTCATCTATCAAACATGAAAGGCATTATTCTCGCTGGCGGCGCCGGTTCGCGGCTGTATCCGCTCACGCTGGTCGCGAGCAAACAGCTCCAGCCGGTCTATGACAAGCCGATGGTCTATTACCCGCTCACGACGCTCATCGAAGGCGGCATTCGCGAGCTTTGCCTCATCTCCACCCCGCACGATTTGCCGCGCTTCAAGCAACTCCTCGGCGACGGCAGCCGGTTCGGCCTGTCTATCGAATACCGCGAGCAGCCCAAACCCGAAGGCATCGCGCAAGCCTTTCTCATTGCCGAATCATTCATCGGTCGGGATGCCGTGGCGCTGATTCTCGGCGACAATATTTTTTATGGCAGTGACGTGTTTTATCGGAAAATTGCCGAATTTAAGAGCGGCGCGACGATTTTCGGTTATCATGTCCACGACCCGAAGCGTTACGGCGTGGTGGAATTTGACGCCGATGGCCGGGCGATTTCCATCGAGGAAAAGCCAGCGCAGCCGAAGAGCGATTATGCCGTGCCGGGGCTGTACCTTTACGACAATCAGGTGGTGTCGCTGGCCAAATCGCTGAAGCCCTCGGCGCGCGGCGAGTTGGAAATCTCCGACTTGAACGTCGCGTATCTGCGGCGCGGGCAATTGCACGTTCACCGGCTCAGCCGCGGTTTTGCGTGGCTGGACGCGGGCACCAGCAGCAGTTTGCACGATGCCTCGGCCTACGTGCAGGCAATTGAGAAGCGGGCCGGCATCAAAATCGGTTGCCCGGAAGAAGCTGCGTTTCGCCGCGGTTTTTTGGGGCTTGATGATCTGGAAAAGCTCGCGGCCAAAATGCCGAAGTGCGAATACCACAATTATCTGGCCGAAGTCGTGGCGGAAGCGAAGCGGTTGGCCGCTGCTTGAGCGATGAACGTCATCACTTGCGAGTTGCCGGGTTTGCTGATCATCGAGCCGAAAGTTTTCGGCGACCCGCGCGGCTTTTTCATGGAGACGTGGAACCGTGAGCGCTACCGGGAGGCGGGGCTGGACTGGAATTTCGTGCAGGACAACGTGTCG
>Ga0335081_10005018_pt1 | contig 20922 bp, 19 predicted proteins | sample Lox_Sample_35_FD_206713 | JGI IMG/M metagenome (GOLD analysis project Ga0335081, IMG submission 206713) | Soil microbial communities from Loxahatchee National Wildlife Refuge, Florida, United States - Lox_Sample_3.5 | ecosystem: Environmental > Terrestrial > Soil > Wetlands | place: USA... | reverse complement strand
CGGCGCACTTCGCGCCAGGCCATCCAGTTGATGAAGAAGACGATGTGCCGCGTCTCTTCGTACATCAGCGTGTCGAAGATCTCGAACATCGGCTCCGGCAGGAAGCCCGATTGACGCGCAATCTTGAAAACGCCGAAGCCCAAAAAGGAATCGACGCATTCACCATAGCCGAAATCGATGAACGCGGTCTCGAGATCGGCGCCCAGCGGCTCGAGCGGCTGCTCCACGGCGTCGATGCCGTAGCGGCGGATCATCACGCGCAGCAGCTCGGCATGGCGCGTCTCCTCCTGCCCTTGCAGCAGCACTGCGGCCTTGACCACGGGATCGTCGAGCGTCGCCGCGAAAGCATCGACGATGGCGCCGGCCCGCCGCTCGGTATGGAGCACTTCCTGCCAGAACGGCACGGCGCGCAGCCGCGCCAGCGAAGCTTCGTCGAGCGCCGGCCAGGGCAAACGGTCGGGCACGTAATCGGTATAGCTGTCATTGAACTGACTGCAGAAAGCGTCGCGATGCGCGTCGGAGCCGATCCTCATGGGGCGCCTCGCCAAGCGAGGTGAGGCGGTGCCAAAACAGGTCTGCGCCGTGCGTCACCCCCCTCCCTACCCTCCGCCTCAAGGGGGGAGGGGCAATTCTCGGCGTCACTGGTGCAAGCGGCGAGCGCGGGCGCCGCAAGGCCCAGCCGCACCAGATTGCCGACGACCATGACGAGCGGCAGCAGGTCGAGATCGTGCGCCAGCGCCATCGCTCACTCCGCTCCCGCCGCGGCGGGTCCTGGTGTCGGGGCGGATTTGCGCATGAAGCGCAGCGCCAGGCGGACGAGGCGCGGCACCACCGTCGGGCGCAGCAGGCGCGCATCATAGCCCTGCAGCCGCCGATCGTTCTCGGCGAGACAGAGCCGCATCAGCCGGGCCGCATCGAGATCGATGCCTATCGACTCATGCCCGGTCATGGTGAAATTGTTGCCGCCACCGACGCTGCGCGCCGTCTGCACCCGCTCCCAGACGAGAAACGCCCAGACCGCCAACACACGCGCGGCAAAAATCGGTTTTTGCCACCAGCTGAGATTGCGGCGATGCCAGGCGACCCAATTGACGAAGAAGAGGATGTGGCGGCATTCCTCCTGCATCACCGGCTCGAAGGTATCGACGAGCTCGGGCGGGAAGTAGCCCGAGAGCCGCGCCGCCTCGAACAGGCCGAAGGCGAAGAAGCTGTCGATGCATTCGCTGAAGCCGGTGACCATGAAGGCCCATTCGGCATCGCGCGGCGTGAGATAGGGCGGCTCCTCGCCGAGCACGATGCCATAAGCGGCGACGAGATTGGCCAGCACGTCCTTGTGCCGTCCTTCCTCGAAGCCGTTGAGCCGGATCGCCTCGGCGAGCAGCGGATCCGACACGCGCTCGCCATAGCTCAGCACGCGCAGCTTCGCCTTGCCCTCGGTTGCCACCGCGATGTCCCAGATCGGCAGGCTGACGAGCCGCGCGCGTTCCGCCTCGCTCAGGGCCGGCCAATCGATGATGGCGGGCTTGTAGGGGTTGAAGGTGTCGAGCAGCATGCGGCAGAAGAGCGATTTGTGCGCCTCGCTGCCGATCGGAACCGGTCCCGGAAACGCCCCGTGCCACACCCTGGCGGCGCGATCGGCCTTCGCCACGGCCGGGCCGTCGATGGGGCTCATGGCCTTGCTGTGCCCGGCGCCGCGAAACGCGACGCCGCGAAAACGCTGATCATGGACATGCTCCTGCCGAAAGTGAGATGTGCCCTGCCGGACATCCGGCAAGGCCCTCGATCAGGCAGGCAGGGGCGGAGCGCGAGGCAGCGCCGCGAGGCTGCGGCACAGCCCGGCGCGGCGCGGTGTGAGACGTGGCGGCAGAAGAAGACTTGCGGCGAGCGCCAGCACCAGCACGGCCAGCACCGGCAAGACGAACGGGCCGCCGCCGGCGAGAGCCAGGCAGATCGGGCAGAGCGGTGCCTTCTGCACTGGCGCGCCGGGGTCCGCGCTCTTGGCGGGCGCAGGCGCCGCAATGCAGAGCGCACCGGCCAGCGAGAAGACGCCCCTATGCGTCGCCATCGCCGCGCCAGCGGGCGCGTCGATCAACGGCAGAGAGGCTTGGAAGAAAAGTCCGAGAAGGCCGAGCAGCGCCGCGACGCGCCGCAAGCCGCCGCGCCGCAGGAAGGGGGCGAGGCTCACGAGCGAGCTGTCGAGGCGCGGCGTCACCCGGCTATCCATCCATCCCCGGGGCGCGATGTCAACGCCCGGGGCGGATCGCGCAACGCGTTCTCAGCGCGAGTAGAACTCGACGACGAGGTTGGGTTCCATCGAGACGGGGTACGGCACGTCGGCGAGCTTGGGCGCCCGCACGAAGGCGCCCTTCATCCCGTCATGATCGACCTGGAGATAGTCAGGCACGTCGCGCTCGGTCGATTTCGCCGCTTCGAGCACCACGACGAGCTGCTTCGACTTCTCCTTGACCTCGATGAGGTCGCCGTCCTTCACGAGATAGGAGCCGATATTGACGCGCTTGCCATTGACGCGGATATGGCCGTGATTGACGAATTGGCGCGCGGCAAAGGGCGTCGACGCGAATTTCATGCGATAGACGACGGCATCGAGGCGGCGCTCGAGCAGCTCGATCAGGTTCTCGCCGGTGTCGCCCTTGCGGCGCGCGGCCTCTTCGTAGAGGCGGCGGAACTGACGCTCGCCGATATTGCCGTAGTAACCCTTGAGCTTCTGCTTCGCCAGGAGCTGCGTGCCGAAATCGCTGGGCTTCTTGCGCCGCTGGCCATGCTGGCCCGGCCCGTAATCGCGATTGCGGTTCAAGGGGCTTTTCGAGCGGCCCCAGAGATTGACGCCGAGGCGCCGGTTGATCTTGAACTTCGACCCTTCTCGCTTGCTCATGATGCCGTTAACCCGTTGTGGTTGTTGTTGTCCCAATAGTCCGTGCCCGCAGGCGCGGCGGGGCCATCGGCCCGCTTTCTTGGGAGTGAAGGGGCGGCACTATAGGGAGCGCGGTGGGGATGTCAACGCTCCCTCACCCTCCCGGCGCTGCGCGCCGGGCCCCTCCCTCTCCCGCTCTCGCGGGAGAGGGGCTTGGTCTCCGCCTCCGCTGCTTTTCGCTGACGAGGGCCGACGAAGGCGGTGAGGATGCCGTGGAGGGTGCGCAGCTCTTGCGCCGTCGGGGCGGCGCGTTGGAAGAGGTTGCGCAGGTTGCGGATCATGCCGGGGCGCTTCTCGGCGTTGCGCAGGAAGCCGCTGCGGTCGAGCTCCTCCTCGAAATGGCCGAAGAAGCGCAGCAGCTCCTCTTTGGTCGCCGGTGCGGAATGGCCGGTGACGAGAAATTCGGCCGGACCTTCATCGCCGGCCGTGAACCACTCGTAGCCGACGAGCAGCACCGCCTGGGCGAGGTTGAGCGAGGAGAAGGCGGGGTTGAGCGGCACGGTCAGCACCGTGTCGGCGAGCGCGACATGGTCGTTGACGAGGCCGGTGCGCTCGCGCCCGAAGAGGATGCCGCAGGCTTCGTCCCGGCCGGTGAAGTGCCGCATCTCGGCGGCGGCGAGACGCGGCGTCAGCACGCGCTTCACCATGAAGCGATCGCGCGCGGTGGTGGCGTAGACATGGCGGAGATCGGCGACGGCGTCCTCGACGCGGTCGAAGAGCCGCGCCTCGCGCAGCACGACATCGGCGCCGCTTGCCATGGCGACCGCCTTGGCGTTGGGCCAGCCGTCGCGCGGCGCGACGAGACGCAGATCGGTGAGGCCGCAATTGTACATGGCGCGCACCGCGGCGCCGATGTTCTCGCCGAGCTGCGGCTCGACCAGGATGATCGCGGGGCCGCCGGTCGTGCCGCGGCGGCGATGGTCGGTGCCAGCCATGGCGGCTACCCCCGCCGGCCCGCGCGCCAGAGCTTGTAGGTGAGGCTGTCGTGGAGCGCGTTGTAGGAGGCGTCGATGACGTTGGTGGAGACGCCGACGGTGGACCAGCTGCCGATCTCGGCGTCGCTGGTCTCGATCATGACGCGGGTCACCGCCTTGGTGCCGTCCTGCGGCGTCAGGATGCGCACCTTGTAGTCGGTGAGGCGGATCGCTTCGAGCTCGGGGAAGGCGGGGATGAGCGCCTTGCGCAGCGCGGTGTCGAGCGCGTTGACCGGGCCGTTGCCCTCGGCGACGGTCATCAGCGGCGTGCCGCCGACTTCGACCTTGATCGTCGCCTCGGAGAGCGTCACGAGATCGCCGCGCGCGTTCCAGCGCCGCTCGTCGATGACGCGGAAGCTCTGCAGCCGGAAATAGTCCGGCACGCCGTCGATGGCGCGGCGCGCCAGCAGCTCGAAGCTGGCTTCGGCGCCGTCATAGGCATAGCCCTGGAACTCGCGCTCCTTCACCTCCTCGAGGAGCCGCGCCACCTTTGGATGCTTGGGATCGAGCTCGATTCCGGCCTCGCGCAGCCGCGCCAGGATGTTGGAGCGGCCGGCCTGGTCGGAGACGAGGATGTGCCGGCGATTGCCGACGGTCTCCGGCGGGACGTGCTCGTAGGTGCGCGGGTCCTTCTCGACGGCGGAGACATGGAGCCCGCCCTTATGTGCGAAAGCAGCGTCGCCGACATAAGCGGCGTGGCGGTTGGGCGCGCGGTTCAAGAGCTCGTCGAGCAGGCGCGAGAGCTGCATCAGCTGGCGGAGATGATCGGGGCTGACGCCGGTCTCGAAGCGCTCGCGATAGAACGGCTTCAGCATCAGGGTCGGGATCAGCGAGACCAGATTGGCGTTGCCGCAGCGCTCGCCGAGACCGTTCAAGGTGCCCTGCACCTGGCGCACGCCGGCGCGGATGGCGGCGAGGCTGTTGGCGACGGCGTTCTCGGTGTCGTTATGGGCGTGGATGCCGAGCTTCTCGCCGGGGATCACCCGTGTCACCTCGCCAACGATGCGCTCCACCTCATGCGGCAGGCTGCCGCCATTGGTATCGCACAGCACGAGCCAGCGCGCGCCCGCCGCTTCCGCCGCTTTGAGGCAGGCGAGCGCGTAATCGGGATTGGCCTTGTAGCCGTCGAAGAAATGCTCGGCGTCGAACATGGCTTCGCCCTTCGCTGCCGCGGCGGCGATCGATTCACGGATGAGGGCGAGATTCTCCTCGAGTTCGATGCCGAGGGCCAAGGTCACGTGGAAGTCCCAGCTCTTGCCGACGAGGCAGGTGCCATGGGCGCGCGCTTCGAGCAGGGCGGCAAGACCGGGATCGTTGGCGGCGCTGCGGCCGGAGCGCTTGGTCATGCCGAAGGCGATGAGCCTGGCGCGCGCCAGCGCCGGCGGCGCGCCGAAAAAGCTGCTGTCGGTCGGGTTGGCGCCGGGCCAGCCGCCTTCGACATAATCGATGCCGATGCGGTCGAGCGCCTGGGCGATCGTCGCCTTGTCCTGGACGCTGAAATCGACGCCCTGGGTCTGCGCGCCATCGCGCAGGGTCGTGTCGAAGAGGTAGAGGCGCTCGCGGGTCATGGTGTGGTCTCAGGTCTCGGCCTACGGAGATATACCCCCCACCCCTCCCTCCCCCTCAAGGGGGGAGGGAGAAGAAAGCAGCGGGGGAAGAAATCTGCGGGGAAGAGGAAAACAGCCGGGAAGGGGAAAGCAGCGCACTGAGCAATCCCCTCCCCCCTTGAGGGGGAGGGTTAGGGAGGGGGGTCTGCGCTCTCAAGCCCGCTAGGTGCGTCGCCATTCGGTCGTGCCATCTGGCTTATCTTCAAGCACCACCCCTTCCATAGCCAGCTGCGCGCGAATGGTGTCCGCTAGCGCAAAGTTCTTGCTCCTTCGCGCCTCAGTCCGCTGCCGAACGAGTTCGTCTATACGAGGATTTATAACTGTTGCATCGGCTACAAGCCGAGCTTCGCCTTTGAGCCAAGCTTGAGCATCCTGCTGCAAAAGGCCGAGCAGCGCGCCGCCCGCCCGGAGCTCTCCGGCTAGGCGCCGCTTCTCCTCGGGCACGTTTGCTTTGTTGAGCGCCGAGAGACTGTCGTGGAGCGCAGCCAGCGCCAGCGGCGTGTTGAGGTCGTCCTCGAGCGCGGCCAGCACCGGCGCAGGCGGCGCGGCGGCGGCCGGCGCCGTTTCCAGGCGCAGCGCGAGGTAGAAGCGGTCGAGCGCGTGCCTGGCCTCGGCGAGGCGGTCGGCGGTCCAGTCGAGCGGGTCTCGATAGTGGCTCATCAGCATGGCATAGCGCGCCGCTTCGCCCGGCGCTTCGCCGAGCACGTCGCGGATGGTGCGGAAATTGCCGAGCGATTTCGACATCTTCTCGCCCTCGACGATGACGAAGCCGTTATGCATCCAGTAGCGCACGAAGGGCCTGCCGCCATGGGCCGAGATGCTCTGCGCGATCTCGTTCTCGTGATGCGGAAAGATGAGGTCGAGCCCGCCGCCATGGATGTCAAAGGTCTCGCCGAGATGCGCCTCGGACATGGCGGAGCATTCGATGTGCCAGCCGGGCCGGCCGCGGCCCCACGGGCTCTCCCAGCCCGGCTGCTCCGCGGAGGATGGCTTCCATAGCACGAAATCGGCGGGATCGCGCTTATAGGGCGCCACCTCGACGCGGGAGCCGGCGATCATCTCGTCGCGCGAGCGGCCGGAGAGCCGGCCATACTCGGCCATGCTCGGCACCGCGAACAGCACGTGACGATCGGCGACATAGGCGTGACCCGAGGCGATGAGCTTTTCGATCATGACGATCATCGGCGCCACATGCTCGGTCGCGCGCGGCTCGACATCGGGCGGCAAGCAGAGCAGCGCCGCCACGTCCTCGTGGAAGATGCGGACGGTGCGCTCGGTCAGCGCGCGGATCGCCTCGCCGCTGTCATGCGCGGCGGCGATGATCTTGTCGTCGACATCGGTGATGTTGCGGACATAGCGCACATGGGCAACGCCGTAGAGATGGCGCAGCAGCCGGTAGAGCACATCGAAAACGATCACCGGCCGCGCATTGCCGATATGCGCGAGGTCGTAAACGGTAGGGCCGCAGACGTAGAGGCGGACATTCTTCGCGTCGAGCGGCGTGAAGGGTTCCTTGCGGCGCGTGAGGGTGTTGTAGAGCGTAAGCATGAGTCGTCAGTGTTCAGTCGTCAGTTATCAGCTAGAGGCCGAACTGACGACTGATAACTGATAACTGACAACTAACAAAACTACCCCTCCCGCTTCCGCATTAGGAACTCGCGGCCTTTCTTGACCAGCGGCTTGCCGTCATAGGCGACGATGTCGGCGGTGGCGTAGGTCTCGGTCCAGAGCTCCGGCAGATAGGAGCCGGTGCCGACGACGTCGATGGGCGCGCCGGCGACCGACATCATGCGGCATTTCGCCGGGGTGAAGCCCGAGCTGGCGACGATCTTGACCTTGGGAAAGCCGGCGGCGTCGAGGCGCTGGCGCATATGCCAGATGGCGGCGGCGCTGACGCCGGTGCCGACGAGATAGCGCAGCTCGGCCTCGGTGCGGTAGCCGCGGATCGCCTGCGGCGCGTGGCGCTCGAGCACGTCGTAGGAGCGCGCGAGATCGAGCTCCTCGACATAGCGGCCGCCATGAGTGTCGATGCGCATGGCGAGCCGGCCCGCGGCGGCGAGTTCGGGGAAGCGGCGGCACACGGCGAGCGCGTCGGTGGTCTCGAGCCCGAAATAATCGACGAGAACCGTGAGCGGCTCTGTCGGAAAGGTTTCGTGGAACATTTCCGCCGCGCGCAAGGTCGAGCCGGCATAGCCGACGAGGGCGTGCGGCATGGTCCCGAGCCCGGTCTCGTTGCCGAAGAAATGCGCGGTCGCGTCGGTCGCATTGCCGACGAAGCCGCGCGCGCCGACCTCGCGCTTTGCCGCGGCGGAGCCGACCGAGGCGGCATAGGCCATCATCTCCGCCATCTCGGCGCCGGCGCAGTGGCGCGCATCCATGGCGAGAAACGCCGTCTTCGGCAGATCGACCGCCATAGCGTAGGCGTTGTAGGCGGCAACGCAAGCGGGGCCGAGCTTCTGCAGGTAAACCGTCTCGAGATCGACGAGGTGATAGAGCGAGCCCGTCACATAGATCAGCGGCTCGCCGGCGCCGACCCAATCGCCTTCGGCGTAGTTGAGTTCGATCGCGAACTTGGTGTGCCGCTCCGCCGCCATCGCGTCGAGGAAATCGAGCATCAGCTTCGGCGTGCAGATCACCGGCCGGCGCATGAAGATGGCGTAGGTCGCCTGCCGGTCGCCGAAATGCCGCACCACTTCCTTGGTGCGCAGGAAATAGCTGTCGGTGAGGCGCGGCAAATCCTTGGGCTCGGGCCGCATCGAGATCCCCCCTCCTCCGGCGCCGGCGCTCAGGAGGACGCGGCGGCGCGCCGGCGCACCTCGCCGACGCGCTTCTTCTTGAGGGCTTCCGAGATGAGGAAGGCGAGCTCCAGCGCCTGGCTCGCATTGAGCCGGGGATCGCAATGCGTGTGGTAGCGGTCGGCGAGCGCGGTCTCGGTGATCGCCTGCGCGCCGCCGATGCATTCGGTGACGTCCTGCCCGGTCATCTCGAAATGGACGCCGCCGGCGTAGCTGCCTTCGGCCTCGTGGACGGCGAAGAAGCCTTTGACCTCGGCGAGGATGCGATCGACCGAGCGCGTCTTGTAGCCGATCGAGGAGACCATGGTGTTGCCATGCATGGGATCGCAGCACCACACCACCTTGCGCCCCTCGCGCGCGACGGCGCGGATGAGCGGCGGCAACTTCTGCTCGACCTTGTCGGCGCCCATGCGCGCGATCAGCGTCAACCGCCCCGGCTCGTTGTCGGGGTTGAGGGCGTCGATGAGGCGCAAGAGATCGGCGGGATCGAGGCTCGGCCCGCATTTCATGCCGATCGGATTCTTGACGCCGCGCAGGAACTCGACATGGGCGCCGTCGGCCTGGCGCGTGCGGTCGCCGATCCACAGCATATGCGCCGAGCAATCGTACCAATCGCCGCTGGTGGAATCGACGCGGGTCAGCGACTGCTCATAGGGGAGCAGCAGAGCCTCATGCGAGGTGAAGAGATCGGTTTCACGGATCTGCGGCGTCGTCTCCGAGGTGAGGCCGCAGGCCGCCATGAAGTCGAGCGTCTCGGTGAGGCGGTCGGCCAGCTCGCGATAACGCTCGCCCGCCGGGCTCTCGGCGACGAAGCCCTGGTTCCAGCTATGGACGCGGTGGAGATCGGCATAGCCGCCTTGGGCGAAGGCGCGCAGCAGGTTCAAGGTCGCCGCCGCCTGGCTGTAGGCCTGCACCATGCGTTGCGGATCGGGCTTGCGCGCCGCCGGCGAGAACTCCATGGCGTTGATGATGTCGCCGCGATAGGCGGGCAAGGTCACGCCGTTCTGCGTCTCCTGGTCGGAGGTGCGGGGCTTGGCGAACTGCCCCGCCATGCGGCTCACCTTCACCACCGGGCAGGCGGCGCCGTAGGTCAGGATCACCGCCATCTGCAGCAGCACGCGGAAGGTGTCGCGAATGTTGTTGGGATGGAACTCGGCGAAGCTCTCGGCGCAATCGCCGCCCTGCAGCAGAAAAGCACGGCCTTGCGCCACTTCGGCCAAAGCCTTCTTCAAACGCCGCGCCTCGCCGGCAAAGACCAGCGGCGGATAGTTGCGCAAGGTCGCTTCGACCGCGGCAACAGCCGCGTCATCGGGATAGCCCGGCAATTGCTTTGCCGGCTTGCCGCGCCAGGTCTCGGGGCTCCATCGCTGCGCCATCATCGCCTCACAACGCACGCAAAGAGTGCGGGTAAACGCTAAGCAATATCCGGTTTTCCCGGGAAACGCCAGCGGGCGGCCGGGAGGGTGTGGGGGCGGGCGGGTGAAGGAGTGGGGCGCGAGGAGACTAGCAAGCTGCACCTCCTATCGTCGGCCATCGTGCGGCGTCAAAATGGACCCCCGCTTTCGCGGGGGCGACGAATTTTGATGTAAAATCAAACTATTGCGTCATTCCCGCGAAAGCGGGAATCCATAAGCAACGCCGCCGTCGCCTCCTTGAATCTTTGCCGCTATCCTGGCCGCCACTCGGCTCTGAGGCCGAGCCGGCGCAACCGCAGTTCTTCGAGTGAAGCCGTGGCGAGCGACAGAGCCTGCATCTTCCCTTTGGCCCCGGCGATGCTCGTGCTGGCGCTGCTCGCCGCCTGCGCCGCGCCCGCGCCGAGCGCTCCGCCCGCTGCGCCGACAACGGCAACTCTCCCCGCTCCAACGGCGCCTGCTCCGCCAGCGTCGGCGGGCGACGAAGCGCGCACGGCCCACTATTTCGATGCGATCCGCGGCGACCCGCCGCTGCTCGGCGCCTTCTTGCGGCAGATGCCGAAAGGCGGCGATCTGCACAATCATCTCTCGGGCGCGATCTATGCCGAGAGCTTTATCGCCTGGGCGGCGCATGACGGGCTCTGCGTCGACAAGCAAGCGATGGCGCTGACCCGGCCGCCTTGCGCCGCGCCGCGGGCGATCCCCGCGGCGCAGGTCTATGGCGACGATGCGCTTTATTCGAAGCTCATCGACGCGCTGTCGATGCGCAACTACCGCCTCTATCGGCAATCCGGCCACGACCATTTCTTCGCTACTTTTGCCAAGTTCGACGCCGCCGAACAGCGCCGCGGCGGCGACATGCTGGCGGAAGCAGCCGAGCGCGCCGCCGAGGACCATGTCTCCTATCTCGAGCTGATGGTCTCGCCGGGCATGGATGCGGCGCGCAAGCTCGGCGCGCTGGTCGGCTGGGACAGCGATCTCGCGCGGCTGCAGGACAAGCTGCTGGCGGCGGGGCTCGCCGAGATCATCGCCCCGGTGCGCGCCGATCTCGATCGGAACGAGGCGATCCTGCGCCAGCGGCTCGGCTGCGACGGCGCGGCGGCGAAGCCGGGCTGCAAGGTCGAGATACGCTACCTCGCCCAGGTCATCCGCACCTTCCCGCGCGAACAGGTCTTCGCCCAAGACCTGCTCGCCTTCGAGCTGGCCAAGGCCGATCCGCGCGTCGTCGGCCTCAACCTCGTCGCACCGGAGGACGATCCCGTCACGTTGCGCGACTACACCCTGCAGATGCGCATGCTGGGATTCCTCGGCAAAGAATGGCCCGAGGTGAAGCTCACGCTCCATGCGGGCGAGCTCGCGCCCGGGCTGGTGCCGCCGGAGGACCTCCGCTTCCATATCCGCCAGGCAGTCGAGATCGCGGGCGCGCGCCGCATCGGCCATGGCGTCGACGTCCTGCATGAGGACGATCCCTGGGGCCTGCTGCGGGAAATGGCGGCGCGCCATGTGCTGGTCGAGATCAACCTCACCAGCAACGCCCAGATCCTCGGCATCAAAGGCGACCGCCACCCCTTCGAGACCTATCGCCGCTTCGGCGTGCCGCTGGCGCTGTCGACCGATGACGAAGGCGTCTCGCGCATCGACCTCAGCGAAGAATTTCTGCGCGCCGCGCTCACCTATCACCTGAGCTACGGCGATCTCAAAACCCTGGCGCGCAACAGCCTCGAATACGCCTTCCTGCCGGGCGACAGCCTATGGCAGAGCGAGGGGAGCTTTGTGCCGCGTGCGGTGTGCGCCGACGGCGCGCTCGGCGCTGCCGATCCCGCGCCGGACTGCGCCCGCTTCCTTGCCGGCAGCGAGAAGGCGCAAGCGGAGTGGCGGCTCGAAGGCGAGTTCGTGCGGTTCGAAGCGGAGCCCTGGGCGGGCCGCTAACGCGCTGCAGCGGGGACGGTCGCGTTGACGCGGGCGACGACGCGCTTGGCGATCGCGCCGGCGGTGTCCTTGACGTTGGTGTCGAGATCGCGGCCGGCGAGCACGAAGCGCGCGGCGGCGACATAGGGGTTGAGGGTGACGACCGCGCCGGGCAAGTCGTGGCTCTTGGCGCTGGTATCGACGGTGTAGAGCGGCGCCGGTGGCGCCGCCGAGAGCGCGTCGACCGCCGCGGCGACTTGAAGCTGCGTGTCGCCCGCGCCGAAGCCGATCACGGCGCGGCGCAGGCGATTGCCTTCATCGACCTGGAGGAACATGCCGCGCACCACCCAGCCTTCGCTGGGGAGCGCCATCCCCGCCGGCACGCGCCGCGCCGCGAGCCCCGCTTTGGTGAGGTCGCTCACCAACGTGTCGGCCATGAGATCGACGAGGTGCCGCGCCTTGCTCTGCGGGTCGCCCTGGCGCAGACGGGCCAAGGGACCGCTCGGCAGGATGCCGAGCGGGCGCGCGCCGATGATCCCTGGCTCCGAGGTGATCTGCGATGCGTCGATGTCGAAATCGGTGACGTAGACGACGGCAGGGCGCAGGGCGGTGGCGCCCAGCTCGTTGCTCGAAGTCACCTTCGCGGTCGAGCAGCCGGCGAGCAGCAAGGTGCCGAGCATCGCGCGACGCGACAAGGCCCGGGCAGCGGTCGAGGGGAGCCGGCGCATCGCTTCTTCCTTTCCGCATCGCAGGGATGCCCGCGATCGCGCAGCGCGCGACATTGTGCGACCGCGCGCGGCGTTTGGCCAGCCTCATCCCGGCCTGCAGCTCACCTCGCCGGCGACGGCTCGATCCGCTCGACGTGATAGGACTTGGCGGTGATGAGCCAGTCGCCTTCGATGCGGTGATAGAGGAGATAGTCGACGAAGGTGGTGGCGTGGATGCGGACGCGCAGCTTCACCAGCGCCTGGGTCTCCGAAGCGAGATCCATGAGCAGGATCTCCTCCTCGCGCGGCGCGCCGGCCGAGCGCGGCGACGGGCGGCTGGCGAGGAGGTCCTTGTAGGCCGCCGCCGACCACATCGTCATTGCGCCGTCGCGAAAGCCGTGGAGCTGCGCGGTCGGGCGAAACACTCGGTCGAAGCGCGTGATGTCGGCATCGTACATGAGATCGAAATAGCGCTGCACGGCCTGGGCCAGGCCCGCCAAAGCATGGGACGCGGTCATGGGATGCTCCTCACGGGGTTGGGGAGCGGAGTATGGCGCGCAAGCGCCGGGCAGGTCCTTGCGAATTGCGCTTTCGAGCGAGCGGGTTTTTGCAATAACGTGCCGTCTGGACAGACAATAATGGTGACTTATGCCAAATCCGGACCTGGACGCCATCGATTGCCGGATCCTGACCGCGCTGCAGGCGGAGGGCAGGCTCAGCAATGTCGAGCTGGCGGAGCGCGTCGGGCTTTCGCCCTCGCCCTGCCTGCGCCGGGTGCAGCGGCTGGAGCGCGACGGCTATATCGAGGCCTACCGCGCGGTGCTGGGGCGCCGGCGCATCGGGCTCGGGTTCACGGTCTTCATCGGCATCAAGATCGACGCCCATGCCGATGAGCGCGCCGACGAGATGCGCGAGGCGATCGTCGCCATGCCCGAGGTCGTCGCCTGTCACATGGTCTCGGGCGAGGCGGATTACCTGCTCGAGGTCGTGGTCCCCGATCTCGAGCATTACGAGCGCTTTCTCCTCGATCGCCTGCTCGCCCTGACGATCATCAAGGAAGTGCGCAGCAATATCGCCATCCAGACCGCGAAGGTGGCGGCGCCCCTGCCGCTGGGTCACCTCCACCCCAGGGACCCCCAGCGATAGAGGCCCGCCTACCCCGCATGGCAGCCATTCCGCCCGCTTCCCCGGAGCTGTGGTAGACTTCGGACCGGCAAGAAAAGGGCGGAATCGCATGGCGGTCCTGGCGGAACCGCGGCGCGGGGAGCGCGACGCGACGGTGATCTCGCTTGTCGGGGTGGCGCATTACACCAGCCACATGCTGCAGCTTGCCCTGCCGCCGCTCTTCCCGATCCTGCATACCGCTTTCGGCGTCAGCTTCATCGCGCTCGGCGCCTTCGTCACCCTGTTCTACGCCGCCTCCGGCCTCGGCCAGTCGGCGGCCGGCGTGCTGGTCGACCGCTATGGCGCGCACCGGCTGCTGGTCGGCGGTCTCGCGGTGCTCTCGGGCTCGATCCTGCTGGCGGGGTTTGCCTCCTCCTATTGGTTGTTGCTGCCGCTGGCACCGATCGCCGGGCTCGGCAACAGCGTCTTCCATCCCGCCGACCTCACGATCCTGAGCCACCGGGTGAGCGAAGGACGGCTCGGCCGCGCCTATGCCGTGCATGGCGTCTCAGGTTCGCTCGGCTACGCCACCTCGCCGCTGCTGGTGACGTTCATCGCCAGCATCGCCAATTGGCATGTCGCGCTGATGGCGCTCGGCCTTGGCGGGCTGGCCGTCGCGGCGCTCATCCTCGTCAACCGGCCAGTGCTCGACTACGCCCATATCGTGGCGGCCGAGGGCGCGGCCAGCCAGCGCCGGGCGCCCTATCTCACCGTCATCGGCACGCCGGTGGTGCTGATGGCCTTCGCCTATTTCGCCATGACCTCCTTCGCCGGGTCGGGCATGCAGACCTTCTCGATCACGGCGCTCACCACGGGGTATGGTCTTGATCTGCAGCTGGCGACGCTGGCGCTGACGCTCTATCTCGTCGGCGGCGCGCTCGGCATCATCGGCGGCGGCGTGCTGGCCGATCACACGCGCCAGCATCACCGGGTGGCGATGAGCGGCATCGCCGTCGCCGCGCTGCTCATGGCGACCATCGCCGCGGGGCCTGGTCTCGGCGCGTTGATCCTGCCAATCGCAGCCGCCGCCGGCATCGCCAATGGCATCACCGGCCCGTCGCGCGACGTGCTGGTCCGGCGCGCCGCCGCCGGCATCGGCACGGGCAGCGTCTTCGGCTTCGTCTATTCCGGCTTCGACCTCGGCTCCTCGACCGCGCCGCTGCTCTTCGGCATGCTGCTCGACCACAAGGCGCCGCATGCGGTGTTTCTGGCGATCGCCTGCTCCTTCGCGCTCGGCGTGCCGACGGTCATGCAGGTGAGCCAGCGCATGATCGCCCGCGGGCAGCCGGCGGAGGCCGATTAGGGCTCGTCGAGCCCCTGTTCCTGGCGCATGCGGCCGATGATCAGCTCGCGCACCTTGCGCTGCTCCCAGCCCTGCGTCGTCCACGGCAGCAAATCGTAGGCGTGCAGCCCATGCAGCGCCAGCAGCAAGCTCCAGCCGAGCATCGGCACATAGAACCACGCCGGGCCGGCGGTCGCGGAATCAACCAGAAACAGAATGAAATTGATGCCGACGAAGATCGTCAGATGCGTGAAGAAAGCACGCATCGCCCGCACGCGCCCCCAAGCCCATTGCTCGATCGCGGCGCGGCGCGCCGCTTCGCGCACGAAAGCGCCGGGCCTCAGCTCGTGGGGCTCGCTTCCCTGGCCACGCACGATCATCCGCGCTTCTCCTCGTTCACCGCTTCGGCGCGCCCCTATCCGGCGCCGCTCGCCTATCGCTAACACCGCCTCGCGCGGTTTCGATGCCATCGCGAGAGGGTACTGCCTCGGCCCCGGCTCAGCGGGAGCCGAACACCGGCAAGTCGAGCAGCGCGGCGAGAGCGGCGTCGAGATCGGCGAGCCGAAAGGGCTTGCGCAAGAGCGGGTAGTGCGGCCCATCCGCATCGAGATCGATGGTCCGCGGGTGGCCCGACATCAGCAGCACGCGGACGCCCAACCGCGCCGTCCAAGCGGCGAGCGACAGACCGCCCTCCCCCGGCATCAGCACGTCGATGATCGCGAGATCGAAGCGCTCGCCCGACAGCAGCGCGCGGGCGGCGGCGCTGTCGGTCGCGCTGGCGACGCGATGGCCCTGCTCGACGAGATGACTCTGGACGAGCTCGCAGATGTCGATGCGATCATCGACGATCAGCAGATTCCCCATCACGCCCCCGCGTTCCCAGGTCCGCGCCCCGAGGCATCGTCGCATTCTAGGCGCGCGATGTGGCCGGACACCAAATCAATGTGCAACATGAGATCGCCTCCTTCAACACGTTGTAGGGAGGCGCAGAGGCAACTCTGCCTAAGGACGCATAAGTGACACGGGGGAGGAAGCGGTGAAACCGCGCGGCGTGTGTCGGCGGGTGAGCGCGGCTACTCCGCCGCCGCGGCTTTCGGTTCCGGCACCTTGTCGCGCAGGGTGACGAACTCCTCGGCCGCGGTCGGGTGGATGCCGATGGTGCGGTCGAATTGGCGCTTGGTCGCACCGCACGTGATGGCGATCGCCAGCCCCTGGATGATCTCGGGCGCGTCGGCGCCGAGCATGTGGCAGCCGAGCACGCGATCGCTCTGGCGATCGACCACCAGCTTCATCAAGGTGCGTTCCTCGCGGCCGGAGAGCGTGTGCTTCATCGGCCGGAAGCGCGTGCAGTAGATATCGACCGCGCCGTAGCGCCGCCGCGCCTCGGCTTCGGTCAGGCCGACCGTGCCGATCGGCGGCTGGCTGAACACGGCGGTCGCGACATTCTCGTGGTCGATCTTGATCGGGTTGCGGTTGAAGAGGGTCTCGGCCAGCGCCCTGCCCTCGGCGATCGCCACCGGCGTGAGGTTGAGCCGGTCGGTCACGTCGCCGATGGCATAGATATGCTGCAGGCTGGTGCGTGACCATTCATCGACCGCGACCGCCTTCTCCTCGTTGAGCACCACGCCGGCCTCCTCGAGGCCGATGCCGCGCGTGTTCGGGCGGCGGCCGGTCGCATACATGACGAGATCGGCCGACAGCGTCTCGCCCTGCGCCGTGGTGAGGTCGAAGCCGTGAGCGCGCTTCTCGATGCGCGTCACCTGGGTGCGCGCGCGGATCTCGAGGCCGCGCCGGCGCAGCTCCTGGGCGAGGCCGACGCGGAGGTCGTCGTCGAAGCCGGTGAGCAGCTCCTCGCCGCGGATGACGAGGGTGACCTCGGCGCCGAGGCCGTGGAAAATCCCGGCGAACTCGACGGCGATGTAGCCGCCGCCGACGATGACGATGCGGCGCGGCAGGCGCGGCAGGTCGAGCGCCTCGTTCGAGGTGATGGCGTGCTCGATGCCGGGGATCGCCGGCATCACGGGATGGGCGCCGGTGGCGATCAGGATGTTGGCGGCGGTGATGCGCTGGCCGGCGATCTCGACGGTATGCGGATCGACGAGCACGGCGCGGCCTTCGAAGAGGCGCACGCCGGAATTGCGCAGGAGATCGCGATAGACGCCTTCGAGGCGGTCGATCTCGCGGTTCTTGGCGGCAATGAGCGCGGCCCAGTCGTGCACCGGCGGCGCCAGCGTCCAGCCGAAGCCGGGCGCCTCGGCGAAGGCGTCGGCGAACTGCGCGCCGTAGACGAGGAGCTTCTTGGGCACGCAGCCGCGGATGACGCAGGTGCCGCCGACGCGGCTTTCCTCGCAGATTGCCACCTTGGCGCCGTAGGAGCCGGCCCGGCGCGACGAGGCGACGCCGCCCGAGCCTGCGCCGATGGTGATCATGTCGAAATCGTATCGTGCCATGCTGCCTCGCTCGCGCCCCCAGACGCGCGCCCAGCCTACCCGGCGACCCCGCAGGGCTCAACGGGTTGCGCGTCGGGGGGATAGATAAGCGCTGTACGTGCCTTGCGGGCGCATGGCAGGTATGGGCGAAGTTGGGGCCAAGAGATGCCGGCGACAGCGAGCGCGATCGTCAACGCCCCACCTCACCCCAACCCTCTCCTGAGGGGCGGAGAGGGCGGGACCCGCGAAGCGGGAGGGTGAGGTGGGGCGACGCCGCGCCCTATTTCAGCCGGTGACGCCGCCCATGCAGAGGTATTTGACTTCGAGGAACTCCTCGATGCCGTATTTCGAGCCTTCGCGCCCGAGGCCGCTTTCCTTGACGCCGCCGAAGGGCGCCACCTCGGTCGAGATGATGCCTTCGTTGATGCCGACGATGCCGTATTCGAGCGCCTCGGCGACGCGCCAGACGCGGTTCAGGTCGCGGCTGTAGAAATAGGCGGCAAGGCCGAACTCGGTGTCGTTGGCCATGCGGATCGCCTCGTCATCGGTCTTGAAGCGGAAGAGCGGCGCCACCGGACCGAAGGTCTCTTCGCGGGTGACGATCATGTCGGTGGTGACGTCGGCGAGCACGGTCGGCTCGTAGAAGCTGCCGCCGAGGGCGTGGCGGTGGCCGCCGACGACGACGCGCGCGCCTTTCTTGAGGGCATCGCCGACATGCTCCTCGACCTTCTCGATCGCCTTCATGTCGATGAGCGGGCCGATGACGGTGCCGGCCTCGACGCCGGTGCCGACCTTCATCGCTTTGACCGTATCGGCGAGCTTCTTGGCGAAGGCGTCATAGACGCCGTCCTGCACCAGGAGACGGTTGGCGCAGACGCAGGTCTGGCCGGCATTGCGGTATTTGGAGGCGATGGCGCCCTTCACCGCCGCGTCGAGATCGGCGTCGTCGAAGACGATGAACGGCGCGTTGCCGCCGAGCTCGAGCGACAGCTTCTTCACCGTGCCGGCACACTGCTCCATCAGCAGCTTGCCGACCTCGGTCGAGCCGGTGAAGGTGAGCTTGCGCACGATCGGGTTCGAGGTCATCTCGCCGCCGATCTCTTTCGCAGAACCGGTGACGCAGGAGAAGACGCCTTTGGGGACACCGGCGCGCTCGGCGAGCTCGCAGAGGGCCAGCGCCGAGAACGGTGTCTGCGTAGCGGGCTTCAGCACCATGGTGCAGCCCGACGCCAGCGCCGGCCCCATCTTGCGCGTGATCATCGCCGCCGGGAAATTCCACGGCGTGATCGCGGCGCAGACGCCGATCGGCTGCTTCAGCACGACGATCCGCTTGTCGCGGCCGTGGCCGGGGATGGTGTCGCCGTAAACGCGCTTGCCCTCCTCCCCGAACCACTCGATGAAGGAGGCGGCATAGGCGATCTCGCCGCGCGATTCCGTAAGCGGCTTGCCCTGCTCCGCCGTCATGAGCTGCGCCAGGTCTTCCTGGTTCGCCATCATGAGATCGAAGAGCTTGCGCAGCACGGCGGCGCGCTCCTTGCCGGTGCGGGCGCGCCACTCCGGCAGCGCGCGCTCGGCCGCCTCGATGGCGCGGCGCGTCTCGTCGGCGCCCATCTTCGGCACGTGGCCGAGGATGGAGTTATCGGCGGGGTTGTTGACCGGAATGGTCTCGCGGTTGCCGGCATCGACCCAAACGCCATCGATATAGCATTGCTGGCGAAAGAGCTTCTGGTCCTTGAGCTGCATCTCACACCTCCCGTTGCGCGTTTCCGGCGACTATAGCAGGTGAACGCCCGCCTCAGAGCGGCATCGCCACCAGCCCCAGCCGGTCGAAGAGGCGGCGGTCGCGCTCATGCTCGGGGTTGGCGGTGGTCAGCAGCTTCTCGCCGGAGAAGATCGAGTTGGCGCCGGCGAGGAAGCAAAGCGCCTGCGTCTCGTCGCTCATCTCCTGGCGTCCGGCCGAAAGCCGTACCATGGAGGCCGGCATGGCGATGCGAGCCACGGCGATCATGCGCACGAAGTCGATGGCATCGAGCTTTCGCGCGCCGGCGAGCGGCGTGCCCTCGACCTGCACCAGCATGTTGATCGGCACACTCTCGGGATGGACGGGCAGCGTCGCCAGCATCCAGATGAGGCCGACGCGATCCTCGAGGCTCTCGCCCATGCCGACAATGCCGCCGCAGCAGAGCTTGATGCCGGCATCGCGGATATGCGCCAGCGTGTCGAGCCGGTCCTCGTAGGTGCGGGTGGTGATGATCTCGCCGTAGAATTCGGGCGAAGTGTCGAGGTTGTGGTTGTAGTAATCGAGACCCGAGGCTTTGAGCCGCGCCGCCTGCGCGCCCGTCAGCATGCCGAGGGTGACGCAGCTCTCCATGCCGAGGGCGCGCACCCCTTGCACCATCGCGCAGACGCCGTCGAGATCATGGTCCTTGGGCGCGCGCCAGGCAGCGCCCATGCAAAAGCGCGTGGCGCCGGCGGCCTGCGCGGCGCGCGCCGCGGCCAGCGCCGCCTCGACGCTGACGAGCTTCGAGGCATCGACGCCGGTGTGGAAATGGGCGCTTTGCGGGCAATAGGCGCAATCCTCGGGGCAGCCGCCGGTCTTGATCGACAGCAGGGTCGAGACCTGCACTTCGGCGGGATCGAAGAATTGGCGGTGCACCGTCTGCGCCCGGAAGATCAATTCGGGCAGCGGCAGCCGGAAAAGGGCGCGCAGCTCCGCGCGGCTCCAATCGTGGCGCTGCAAGGCGAGGTTCTCGCCGTTTGAAACCCGCTCCCCCATCGCCGCCAACCTCCTTGCCAGCCGCCCCTCAACCAGCGGCCGGATAGCGCCGCCGCCCTTCGCCCGTCAAGCGGCGGTGCTCGCGTTGCGCACGCTGCGCCGTGGCCCTACGATCGGGCATCGTCGAGACGGGAGGCTCGCCATGGGCACGATGGTGAAATCGCCGGACACAACGCAGAAATCCGCGGCGGCGATCACGTATCTCTCGGGCTTCGGCAATGAGCAGGCGACGGAAGCGGTCGCCGGCGCCTTGCCGCAGGGCCGCAACTCGCCGCAGCGCCCGCCCTTGGGGCTCTATGCCGAGCAGATCAGCGGCACGCCCTTCACCGCGCCGCGCGCGGCGAACCGGCGGACCTGGCTCTACCGCATCCGGCCTTCGGCGATGCATGGGCCTTATCGCCGCATCGACAACAAGCTGCTGCGCAGCGCGCCCTTCACCGAGGTCGACGCGCCGCCCAACCGGCTGCGCTGGGATCCGCTGCCGCTGCCCGATGCGCCCACCGATTTCGTCGACGGGCTCGTCAGCATTGCCGGCAATGGCGATGTCGGCACGCGGGTCGGCGTCGGCATCCACCAATATCTCGCCAATCGCTCGATGCGCGACCGCTATTTCTGGAACGCCGATGGCGAGATGCTGCTGGTGCCACAGCAGGGACGCCTCAGGCTCGACACCGAGCTCGGCCGCCTGGAGGCGGCGCCCGGCGAGATCGCGGTCGTGCAGCGCGGCATCAAGTTCCGCGTCGAGCTGCCGGATGGGGCGGGCCGCGGCTTCATCCTGGAGAATTACGGCGCGCTGCTGCGCCTGCCGGAGCTGGGGCCGCTGGGCGCGAACGGGCTCGCCAATCCGCGCGACTTCCAGACGCCCGTCGCCGATTTCGAGGATCGCGACGCGCCGGTGCAAGTCGTGGTGAAGTTCGAGGGCAATCTCTGGACGTC
>Ga0335081_10005017_pt1 | contig 20926 bp, 19 predicted proteins | sample Lox_Sample_35_FD_206713 | JGI IMG/M metagenome (GOLD analysis project Ga0335081, IMG submission 206713) | Soil microbial communities from Loxahatchee National Wildlife Refuge, Florida, United States - Lox_Sample_3.5 | ecosystem: Environmental > Terrestrial > Soil > Wetlands | place: USA... | reverse complement strand
GTATTGTTTAACGCGCCGCCGTCAACCGCGCCGAAGTCGCCCGGCCCGCCTGGGCGCCGCGCGGGGGCCCGCGCGCCGACGAGCGAAAGGAACTGCTCGTAGATCGGCTCCTCGACGTATACTCGCTCGACCGAAATGCACGTCTGACCTGTGTTCATCATCGACCAGAACAGGGCGGCGTTTGCGGCGCGCTCGAGGTCGGAGTCCGCAAGCACGATCATCGGATCCTTGCCGCCGAGCTCGAGCGACGCCGGCGTGAGCGTTTGCGCGGCCCGGGCGGCCACGAGCTTGCCGGTCTCGGTGGATCCGGTGAACATGATCGCGTCGGCCAGGTCGATCAGCTCCAGGCCGAGCGGACCTCGAGCGACGGCGATCTGGAACACGTGCTCCGGCAGACCGCATTCGCGCAGGCCCTCCTCGATCAGCTGCGAGGTCAGCGGCGTGACGCTGGAGGGCTTGACGATCACGGAGTTGCCGGCCGCGAGGGCCGGGATCGCGTCCCCGATCGTGTTGGTGAACGGGTAGTTCCACGGGCCGATCACTCCTACCAGCCCGACAGGCGCATAGCGAACTATCACCTTGCGTCCGAGCAGGAACGGAGAGCTTGTCCTGACCTTCTCGTCGGCCAGATAGCTCGGTGCTCTCTTGGCCCAGAACCCGAACGCGGCGGCACCATATCCAAGCTCCGCGAGAACGGCATCCTCGCGTGTCTTGCCGGTCTCGGACACAACCGTCTCGATGAACCGCTCGGCGTTATCGAGCAGCCACTTCTGCATCCGCCGCAGCACCTTGCCGCGGCCGGAGAAGCCAGACGCCTGCCAGCCGGGCTGGGCCGTGCGCCCACGCGTGGCCATCTCCGCGAGCTGCTTCGACGTGCAGGCTGCGAGGGTCGCCACGGTGTGGCCGGTCGCCGGATTCCGGACGACGATCGAGTCCGAATCGACGTGGTTTCGATCCTGCTGCTGTTCGGCGATTGTGGCCATCGCGGTCACCTTTCTTTCGTTGCTCGCCACGGCCGCTGCCGAGCCGTGATGGTCTGCTCAGAGCGACTCCGGCGCCGCCCCTCCACCGTATCCCTTGGTGCTTCGCCAGCCCAGTTTGCCATGACACGCGGGTGGAGCTGTTGATGGAAGAATCGGGCGTCGCCCCGGGCGCCGCCAGCCTCTTCGCCGCACGATCGGTGGCTTGGCCCATACCGCCGATGCCGCGCAGCTCGCCGCACGCATTACGGGTGGGAATGATCACGCGGCCGCGCTCACAGCCGCAGCCGATCTCGAGCACCGTCGCGAGCGACCACATACGCGCCTGCTCGGGCCCCAACACGCGTGGCTGCCAGCGCAGCCGACCCAGTCTCGCCGGGCACCGGCCCGGAATCACACAAAACCCCGCGATTGCGGGCTAAAGCGCGTTCCAGCAGCACAAACAAGCCTAAATGGGGGCCGGCGTCGTGTGGGCGATGGTCCCCTCGTCGACCGCAGGTATACACCCGCTATAGCTTGCTCCGCCGCCTCGCTCCGCCGCCTCGCTCCGCCGCCTCGCTCCGCCGCCTCGCTCCGCCGCCTCGCTCCGCCGCCCGCCGGGCGGGCACATCGGGGGACCCCGGGCAGGCTGTGGGTGCGCGCTTTGGTGAGAGCAGTCTGCGCGACTAAATGACAGCGGATGCGCGCTTGCTGTCAGCGAGCCCCTCATCGAGGGCTGTGTCCGCAGACTGCCGGGGGTTATCGTTTGTCAGGTGGCCGAGCAGCTTGACCTAACGATCGTCTACGAACCCGGCGACAACGGCTGGATCATCGCCTCGATCCCGCAGGTCGCCGGCGCTTTCAGCCAAGGCCGAACGCGCGAGGAGGCCCGCGCCAACGTGATCGACGCGCTGCGGCTGATGCTCTCACCCGAGCCGGCCAGCGCCGAGGACCAGCGCGACCGCGAACAGCTGCACCTCACGATCGCCGCTTGAAGCGCCGCGACCTAGAGCGCCATCTGCGCGCTCACGGATGCCGCACGATCGACGAGGGCTCAAACCACACCCGCTGGGCAGGTCCTCAAGGAGCACGATCGGTCGTTCCGCGCCACCGCGAGATCGACTACGCCCTTGCTCGCAAGATCTGCGCGCAGCTGAGCATCCCACCGCCCACCGGAAGCCGGTAAGCGCAACTGTCGTTCGACCGTCGCTCTACCTGGTAAATCACTGATTGGAGACACGATGCTCGATCAGGTACGACACGACCCTCGGCACCGTCTGGACGACCTGCTCGCCGAGGCCGCCAAGCTGGAGGTCTCGTCGACCTCGGCGACACCGCTCGGCTCTGCGCGCCCACCTCTTGCGCGCCGGACTCGAGCGATCCCGATGGGGTTACCCCAGAGGTAGCTTAGTCTTAGTTGGCAGGGCCGGTTGTCGGGCCTGAAATCGGTGGTCGTACTGGGTGTGCGCCGATGCTGGGTTCGGGCGTGTGATGCAGGTCGCGGAGCGATGCCTTGGGTGGTGGCGAAGGCGTGAGTGACGTGTCAATGAGGTTTGCAAGTTGCGCGATCTTTTGTGTGTAGCAAACGCCGGGCAGGCCGAAACACGGGAGTGTGGTCGCGGTCGCGAACTGCGGGTCCGCGTAGCGGTATCCGAGATTTGCGAGGAAAGCGATGATGTAGTGCCGAGCTGGCTCTCCCGGAAGCGAGTCGACGATCCCGGCGTCGGTGCTGTAGTTGTAACTGAAGCCGGTCTTGTGGGCAAACGTGACTTGGGCGACAGCGTTGCAGGGGCGAATGTCCTGGCCGTAGTCCTTGCCCTCCACGGTGACGGTGCCGGTGACGGGGTCGATCCACCGCGGGTCCACGAGCTGGGCGATGCCTTGAGCGGGATAGGCGAGACCGCACCAGTTGGTGGTCGAGAGCATATCGTTGTATCCCTGCTGGGCGAGCAGGCTCTTCAACAGTCCACGCGACGATCGCGACAGGACATTTGCCGTCACCGGCCATCCTCCCGGCGCTCGCCAAAGCACGCCGCGTGCGCCATCGACCAGCAGCAGCAGCCGGGCCGTGTCGAGCGCGGTCATGTCGATTTGACCAGGTTGCCAGTTGCTACCGGTCTGGTCAGAGGTGCCGTTGACCTGCAGCGTACCGAGCCCTAGAGCCCGCAACTCGTTGTTCATCGCGTCGATCTGGCCGAGTTGGTGCAACTGCTTGATCAGCGCGCACGCGGATCGATTATCAGATGCTGTGATCATTGCATCAAGCCACTGCCGATTGGTCTCTGTCCCGGGGGCGGCTCCGAAACATCCACCTTCAGGGTCGTATGTGTATGGGCCGTCGAGCTGCAGGACCCCGCGATCCACGAGCTGCAGGGTCTGGAAAGCGATCATCAGCTTGAACAGCGACCCCGGATACGGGGCCATGAAGCGCAGCGGCGCCTCATCGCGTCCGGGGACGATGTCATCAGCCGCTGTCAACGGCGGATTGTCCGCCCATCCCTTGGTTGTCAGCAGGCGGCCGGTGGCGCTCGAGAACGTGCCGCCATTCCAGCGATCAATATCCCAGCGGATGTAACGCACCGCCATCGTCCCTAAGTTTGCGCCGATCGGAACGACCACGCCCTGGGGATAATCGCGCGAGAACAACACGTCCGCCGCGCTGATCGGATCCCCGGACCGTCCAAGCGCAATCACCGCGAGATCGATGTTCGGCATATTAGCGATCTGACCTGCCGGTGAGAGGCAAAAGGTCGCTCCCGGACAAGCAGCTTCAACAGGCCCGAAATCGACCACCTGGTCAAACCCGACCGACCGAACCGCCCGCAACAGCGCATGCGCGAGGGTGCGCGAGCGAGCGCTCGTAGAACCGATCGAGGCGCCCGCGATCGCGGGCGCTGCCAACATCAAGGCCGACACCGCCCAAGCACTCATGAACAATCGTCGCAACAACCATCCCACGGACATAAGACCCCCGCTCTCGAGTAGATCGCCACCAATAGCCTACTTTTGGAACGGCAACCCTAGCATCGTCTCACACCTGAGTTGACCTGGTTACTTTCGACAGGCGCGGCGGCCCGTCAGCCTCCAATTGCCGATAACCAGTGCCGTGTCACCGGCGCGGACGGTCCTCTCGGAATCGATCGTAAGCTTCGGACCGATGGCCAGGAAGTTGCTAAACGTCTGTCGGAGATCGGCTAGGCCGGTCACCGACCCCTCCCGCATCCCGCTTGGCATCACAAACGTCGCCTCGGATTGATACAACGCGAGCATAGCTTCCAGATCACCGGCGGTTACCGCGTCGGCGTCGGGCTGCACTCGTTGATCATCCTGATCTGCCGAGCAATTGCCTTCACGAAAGCGGATCAATTAAGTTGAGCCGGGCAACGCGGCAAGTACGCGCTCGGCACGCTTCGTCGTGAGCGACGCCGACGAGCTTGTCATCGAGCGCTTGACCGGAGTACCCGCGCAGATCGCACAGTAGCCTCCCCTCGGACACCGAAGAAGGAACATCATGAGCAACGTCACCGAGATCCCCGTCGAGAAGATCGACCTGGGCGACATGGAGTTGTGGAAGGACGGCTTTCCGCATGCCATCTTCGAGCGGTTGCGCCGGGAGGACCCGGTGCACTGGAGCCCGATGGCGACGTGGGAGAACGAGCCGGGGTTCTGGTCGATCACCTGCGCTGAGGACGTGCACGCGATCAGTCGCGACTGGCAGGCGTTCTCTTCCCAGCGCGGTGGTGTTGTCGTCAGCGATCACGGCACGCCGCTCGATTTGCAAAGGCAGATGTTCATCGCGATGGACCCTCCGCGGCACGACCGGATCAAGGCGCTCTTCCAGCACGGGTTCACGCCGAAGCGGATCGCCCAGCACGGGCCGGCGATCCGGGCGATCGTCACGCGCGTTCTCGACGGGCTCGACGGGCGCGAGGAGATCGAGATCGTCTCGGAGATCGCCACGCCGGTCGTCAGCCGGGTCATCGGGAGCTTCGTCGGCACGGCCGAAGAGGACGATTACGGCTGGTCGCAGTTCGCCCTACGCGCGATGGCGTTCGGGGACGAGGAGCTGCAGCCGGGCGGGCTGGCGACGGTCATGGAGCAGGTCCACAAGGTCTTCGAGGACGGCGGCAAGCTCGTCGCCGAGCGCCGTCGCAACCCCACCGATGACCTTACGAGCGTGCTGGTCACCGCGCAGGTTGATGGCGAAGGTCTCAGCGACGAGGAGATCATCATGGGCTTCGCGCTGCTTCAGCTGGCCGGCAACGACAGCACGAAGGCGACGTTCTCCAACGGCATGCTCACGCTGCTGCAGAACCGCGAGCAGTGGCAGAAGCTAGTCGAGGACCCGTCCAAGATCGAGGGGGCGGTGGAGGAGATCCTCCGGCTCGCGCCCGCTTTCTCGCACTTTCGCCGGACCGCCACGCGCGACGTAGAGTTTCGGGGAAAGCTGATCCGCGAAGGCGACAAGGTCGTCATGTGGTATCCGTCGGCAAACCGCGACGAACACGTCTACGAGTGCCCACACCAACCTGACGTAGAGCGCAACACCGATCACCAGGCGTTCGGCGGCGGCGGCCGGCATTTCTGCCTTGGCACTGCGCTCGCGCGCCTAGAGCTGAAGACCCTCCTCGGGGAGACGGTCGCGCGCTGGCCCGAAATGGAGCTTCTCAGCGAGCCCGACCCCGTGCGCTCGCTGTTCCTCAATCAGCAACGCCGGGTTCACGTGCGCCTCCACGGCACCCTGAGGGGATAAATCGCGCGTCGCATTTCGTGGCCCCAGCCGCCTGAAAACGAAGGAGACCGCGATGACCCAAACACAACCAACGCCGAACTCGACAACCTGATCGAGGAGATCACCGTCGACTGCAACGATGAGGAGGAGGTGCTGATGGGGTTCGAGGGCGCCTTCGACGAGAACGCCAGCTTCCCATTTCTACGCAACTAACATCGCCCCGGTCCTCGCCGAGCCCCACCCTCCCCTCATCAGCGAACAGGAGTCGGCTTGATCAGCCTACCGCCTGCAGGACCTGTGCGGTAGAGGCTTGCGCCGAGGGCTTCTGCGCGGCGAGTCGCGCGGTATCGCGACGAATGCGATCGACGGCGCCGTCGAGCTCTTCGATCGCGGTTCGTGACGCGATCGCGCCTCCGAGCTTCGTAACCGCGGCGAACTCCTCGACGCCCGCGGATGCCATCGCGATCTGACTGTGGATCTCGCTGAACAGCTGGACGACCGCGAGTGCGTCACCGGTCCGGGCGGCCTCGATCCGTCCGTTGGCCTCGAGCGTGCCCATCACGCGGAGGTCGTGCTTGAGATGAGCGGCGTTTGTGGCGACACGGCGAAGGTGATTGTCGAGGCCTTCAAGCGCCGTGCGCAGGGCCCGCAGCGATTCGTCGAGGCAGCCTGCGACGAGCGCGATGTCATCCACTCGGGGATCGCGGTACTTGGCCCAATCCGGCCCCGGCCGTCGCCGCCTGTTCACTTCGTCGTTGAACTGGATCGCCATCAGAGATTGGAGCTTGGCGACCGAGACGCGAAAACCAACCTCTGCGAGCAGGTCGCCGGCGCGCTTGAGATCGCCCGACAGCTCGGCGATCACGCCGCGCATCGAATCGGACGTTGCGCGCATGATTCCCGCCACGGTGTGAAGGACGGCTCCGTCATCACCGAGCTTGCTCGACGCCAAGAGCGCGTTGAGCGCAAACAGCCGCAGCCTCTCGGCGAGTTCGAGCACGAAGCCGGACTTCGCCGACAGCTGGCGGCTGAGCTCTGTTAGCTGCATGTAGCCATCGAGGTCGGCCCCGAACAGACCGTCAAGGCTGATCGCGATCGCGAGGCACGCCTTGCGGATGTGGTCCACCACCCGGCGCTGGGGGCCGGTGGCCTCGCGTGGCGGCTGGGTGTGCGCGGCGCGGCTTGCCAGCTCTGTCGCGAGCGCCTGGTGCATGAACGACGTGTAGTCGGCAAACCCAGCGCCGGCGAGAAGCTCGAACAAGCGGTCACCTGAGGCCGCCATCGCCTGCTTGCGCGCGATCTCGCGCTCGCCACCCAGCTCCAGCTCGAGCGCGCGCAGTTCAGGATAGACAGCCTTGGCGAGCTCGAAGTACTTGCTCGAAGGCTTCAGGCGTACCGACAGATAGCCTCCCGAGCACGGCACGACGGTCGCCATGACCCAGTACGGTTGACCGGTCTTGGCGCGATTCTTGACGTAGGCGGCGATCGTCTGGCCCTGCTCGATCGTGTCCCACAACGCCTTGAACACGCAGCGCGGCATGTCGGGGTGGCGGATCAGGCTGTGCGGCTTGCCGATCATCTCCGACTCCTTGTACGCGGCGACGCGGCTGAACACCTCGTTGCCCGATGCGATGATGCCCTTCTCGTTGGTCGTCGAGAAGAACAACTCGTCGATTTCGAACTCCCGCTCGCGCTCCGCGTCCACACTCCAAATGATCGGTCCTCGGCCAATGGGGTTGAGCGGCCGAGAGAGCATGCGCCGCGGCGGTCTCCGGACGCCGTCAAAACGGAGCAACAATCGTTGCGCTCGCCCTAGCTTCGCTTGGTGATCGCAAGCTGCACGAACGAGTCAAGCTTCGACGCGTCGGTCACCATGCGCAGCCCGCCGCCGGAGGCAGGGCGGAAGACGGTTTCTCGCGATTCGGGCATGGATGCCCAATCGACGTGGTCATTCCCATTCCCGTTCCCAAGCACTCGGCGGTATGAGGATCGCTCGCTAGGGTCCTTGGTCCCGAGCGCGTTGAAGACTGAGTCAAGTTTTCGAGCGGCGAGGCCCGGTCGCCCGTGAATACATCTCGTCGGGCTGGGCCGAAGCCCCGGTAGTTCTTGACGGGGCAACAGAAGTGAGCGTTCTCTGCCAAATGGTCACCTTCTCGAGGTTAACCTTCGATCGGATCCGCCTGAAGCTGATTCTGTCAAGTAGCGCGCGGCCGTGCCGATATGAGCAAGTGAAGGACGGAACCAGTTTGAGCACAGCGCGCAAATCAGACGACCAAAGACGTCGACGACAACGGTATGTGTGCCGCGAGCGCGGCACGCGCGCAGGAGTGCCACGGAGGTCGGTTGGGGCGGATGCTTGATTGCGAATGCACACATGCCGCTTGCCTGGCGGTGCCTCTGCGCCTGGCGCCCTGTTCGCGGCGCGTTCGCTCTGCTGCTGGGAAACCGTACACGCGGACTGGATCGGCCGCCGACGATTGGAGCTTCGCATGAACATGACAACCACAATCATCATCTGGGCGATCGTTCTCGTTCCCGCCCTCTTGATGCTCTCTCCCGCCCTCTACGGGGCATTCGAGGAGGCGCGCGCGGTGCGCCGACTGTTCGCTCGTCTCGTCACCCGATCCCGCAGGTAGCTGCCGGCGCGCGATCGTGCAATGGGCAGGGCGTGCCCGCGCAAGCGGCACGCCCTCCTGGACAGCAGGCAGGCGGCGATCAGCGCGGGCGGCTAAAGATCGGGTGCTGACCACGGATCGGGCGGCTAAAGATCGGGGCGCAGTTGCCGAGGACATGGGTGACCCCCTGATCCGCCGGAGGACCTACTCTTGCCCAACCTTCGCCAGTATTCGCGCATCACCGACACGCGGGACTTGCTCGCGAGCCTCCGAGCAATCGGCCGGCCCCGCACAGTCGGGCGCGTCATCAACCTGTCCGAAGGCGGGATGCTGGTGGCCGGCGGGGTGCTCAAGACGGGGGAGGTGACGGGCTTTGAGCTTCACGGCCCAGGGTTTCGCTACAGCGGCGTCGCCAGCGTCGCGCACTGCACCGACGGAGCCACCGGCCTGAAGTTCCTCTGCTGGCAAGGCCAGGCCGACCGCGCAATGCGTGCGTTGATCGCTACGCGGTCAAGCGGCCAGACGGGCGCCTCCAATCCCCGCCAACGCAGCCACCGGGTGCGCCGCGTGGCCGTGTTCGTCGGAACCGGCAAGCAGCCGCAGCCCCGGCCGGGCGGACCTGCGGCTGCTCCGCCGGCTCCCGACCCCCCCGAGTCCTGACACGATGCGCCCGCTCACTCCAAGGCGGCCGCGCTCGCTGTCCGTGCAAAGCCTGCGCCACCGTTCGCATCAGCAGCACCGCGGCCCCGGTCAAGCCGGAGAAGCCGAGGATCCAAAGCCGGAGAAGCCGAGGATCCACGTGCATCGCGAACGCCCTTGTCCGGCGACAGGGAAGCCGCAACGAGCGGCGCGGCTGAGGTGAGCTAGGAGAAGCATTGATCTCGGCGGACGGAGCCCATGTCGCTTCAACACCTCCATCACCCCGAGGATCGCGGCGGGGCTGAGTCCGCCCCCTGTGACCTCGCCCAGCAGCATCGTCAGATCACGCTCCAGCCGTCGCATGTCGATCTCGTCGTCGCCCACGAAGTAGCGGACAGAGCTCGCGAGAAGCGATGCGTGGGCCCAGCGAGAAGCCGATTGCCATCCCCGAAAGCGCTTCGCGAGCGATCGGGTCGATCTGGCCCACGGCCCCGAAGTCCAGCAGCCACAGCGCCCCTTCGGCGTCGATCAGGACGTTTCCCGGGTGCGGGTCGGCGTGGTAGTAGCCGTCGCTCAGGATCTGGTCCAGACCTCGACCTCCTCGCCCCAGGTGGGAGTCAGAGTCAACGCCTGGCCGTGAAATAATCGACCTCGTCCCGAGCGAATCGGGGCGGGAGACCGGAAGTCGATGCAAATGGCGAGAGCATTGGAGGGCGAGAGGCTTGGGTGACGTGGTGCGCGGACAGGCAGTGACCTCATTCAACCTTCAGATCTCTGCTCACTTCCTCGACAACCGTGGCCAGCGCGCGGGGTTCGTGTGTCTGATGGCATTCCTGATCTCGTTCGTGTTCATCCGGACGAGCGCTCGGCTGATCCGCAGTCCCAAGGTCCCATGGTGGCCGGGAAACGTGGTCACAGACAGCGGGCTCCACCTGCACCATCTCGTTTGGGGAATCCTACTATTGCTCGTGTCGGGTTTCTTGGGTTTTGCGTTGGACAGTGGAAGTCCACAAACCGAGATTCTGGCGGCGGCGTTCGGTGTCGGAGCGGGGTTGACACTGGATGAGTTCGCCTTGTGGATTCATCTGGAGGATGTGTACTGGACGGAGGAGGGGCGCTCGTCGTTTGATGCCGTGGTCGTGGCTGCAGTGGTCGGTGGCTTGATCGTGCTCGGCATCGCACCATTCGATCTCCCGCATAACACCTCATCGCTCGCCACCTTGAGCGTGGTCTTGGCGACCGATGTGCTCTTGGCAGCCGTCGCGATTCTCAAGGGCAAGCCGCTGATCGGGCTGGTGGGGGTCTTCATCCCCCCGGTCTCGTTCGTGGGTTGCGTGCGGCTCGCTTCGCCTTCCTCGCCTTGGGCGCGGCGGATCTACCGTCCGGACGGGCAGAAGATGGCACGGGCGTCGGCGCGGTGGACGCGGATCCGGTCGCGCAGACGCAAGCTCGCGGACGCGATTGCGGGCGCACCGGCATCGCCGCTTGTAAGCGATTCCGCGCCGCTGCGGCACGAATCCTCCGCCCGAGAGCCCGGTCGCAATGCGTGAACGGATCCAGGTAGAGCAGCGTGCGGCCGGCGCTGAGGTAGCGCACGAGCATCGCGGCGATCACTGTGATGCGCGACTGCCGGTCGCAACCCGAACCGGCGGAGCGGTAACGTCTGACAGGTGACCCACCGAAGGTGGTGACATGAGGCCGCGAGACCGCTGGCGAAGTCCCGAGTGGGCCCCGTGGCTCTCGCCACAGCCTCCGCCCCGTGATCCGGCGCTCTTGAGCGCGGGGCGGCTCAGTTGAGCGGGCCGGCAGCCGGGGCAGCGGGCTCTGAGCGCGGACCCGCCGGAATGTCGGATGAGCTGCATCCGCGCCACCTGGTCATGCGCGTCGCGCAGATCGTGGTTGTGATTGCGTTGCTCGCGGCTGCAATCAGCGCCGTACCGGGGCTGGGTGACGTGCGCGCTCGGCTTCAGCGCGCCGATCCGCTGTGGGTTGCGTTCGTTGCGCTCGCCGAGATCGGCTCGTGCGCCGGTTATGTGCTGGTGTTCCGCGCGACCTTCTGCGCGCGCATGTCGTGGGGTCTCAGTTACGACATCGCGATGTCCGAGCTGGCCGCCAACTCGCTGCTGCCCGCGGGCGGCGCCGGCGGCCTTGCGCTCGGCCTGTGGGCGTTGCGCCAGGCGGGCATGCCGACCGGGCACATCGCCCGCCGCACGGTCGCCTTCTTCGTCGTCACGAGCGCAGCGAACTTCTTCGCGCTGGTGGCGGTCGGGTTGGGCGTGTTCGTCGGGATCGTCGCGGGAAGGGGCTCGGCCGTGCTGTCGCTCGTGCCTGCGCTGATCACCGCCCTCGGCGTGGTCCTCGTCGGGCTGAGCCCGCGTGTTCTGCGCGCGATCGGACGACACGGCGACCACAGCGCGACGGTGGGCTTAATCGGTCGGGCAAGCGCGGCCGCGCATGCTGGGCTGAAGGCCACGGCGGATGGCGTCGACCAGGCGATCGTCCTGCTTCGCTCCCATAGCGTCGGGGTGATCGCGGGCTCCTTTGCCTACCTCGCCGGCGACATCGCCGCGCTCGGGTTTGGCTTCGCGGCCGTTGGCAGCGTCCCGGCGCTGGGGACGCTGGTGCTCGGCTACCTGATCGGCCAGCTCGGCAATCTGATCCCGGTGCCGGGGGGTATCGGCGGCACCGAGGGCGCCCTGATCGCAATGTTTGCGCTCTACGGCGTAAACGTCCCCGAGGCGACAGCGGCCGTCCTCGTCTACCGCCTGTTCCAAGTCACGATTCCGGCGCTGCTGGGTGCGCCGGCATTCGTGATGCTGCGACACCGGCTGGCACGGGCCGACCAGCCGGCGCGGGTCTGCGCTCCGCTCGCGGAAGCGCCGGATTGACGTGGTGGGCCTGGCGCGACTCGAGGCGACGGGCAAAGGAAGCCCGGTCTTGCTCCCCGGTGCGATGCGTCAGCTCCACGTCTGGGTGTGCGGAGGCCACGAACGGGGTGTCGCTGTGGTCAGCAGCTCGCGTCCGGGCGGGGTCAGGCGGGTGCCGGCGGTGAGGGCGGGATCGCCCCGACCCCTCACAGATCAGTGCCACCCGAACCCGTACGCCCGGTTGTCAGGTCAGCACCCGCTGGCCTGTCGGCGCGAGCCTGCCGGCGTGGCGGACGGTCGGCTCAGCGGACGGGGAGGGCGGCGTTGCGTACGATCGCGTCGATGATCGCGGGCCACAGCTCGCGCGGGAGGTCATGCCCCATGCCCGGCAGGATCACCAGCTTGGCGCCGGGGATCGCCTCTGCGGTGGCGCGGGCACCCGAGACGTGGACCATCGGATCGCTGTCGCCGTGGATGATCGTGGTTGGCGCCGTGACCCGTGCCAATGACCGGGTCCTGTCCGCCGCCGTGACGACCGCGGCAAGCTGGCGCGCAGTGCCGGCTGGATGGATTCCGCGATCGAAGCACCGGCCCGCCCGCGCGCGTTTGTGCTCCTCCTCGAAGTCGAACTGAGGCGAGCCAATCGCGCGATACGTCTCGATGTGCCGCTCGATGTAGCCCTCGCGGTCGCGCGGGACATGGCGAAGCATCCGCAGGCCCACCCGCGGATGCGGCCGGCCAACGCGCCTCTTGCCCGTGCTCGACATGATCGATACCAGCGACGCGACCCGATCGGGATCGTTGATCGCGATCAGCTGTGCGATCATCCCCCCCATCGAGACACCGACGACGTGCGCAGCGGCGATCTCGAGGTGATCGAGGAGGCCAACGGCGTCGCTGGCCATCTCAGCGAGGGAGTAGGCGGCGCCGCGAGCGTCGCGCGTCAGCAGCTGCCAGCGTTTGGGGACCGGTTCGCTGCGCATGACGGTCGAGCGGCCGACATCGCGGTTGTCGAACCGGATCAGCCAAAAACCCTGGGCCGCCACCAGCTCGCAGAAGCGGTCGTCCCACATGATCATCTGGGATGCCAGGCCCATCACGAGCAGCAACGCCGGAGCCTCACGCGACCCAAACGTCTCGTAGCACAGCGTCAGCCTGCCGACGGGCGCGGTCTGCTCGCCCGAGGCCGTTCGCTTGAGGGGGTCAGCTGGAGTTAGGCTTCGGCTCACTGGTCTGTGGGTTGATCCTCGGCATTGTCCTCGACAGCGATCGAACCGTACGACATCTCCGCCGCGCGCGGCAGCGCGCGGCCCGAGTGCAGGAGCTCGACCGACCCAGCAGCGTCCTGCTCGGTATGCACGCCCAGCAGTACCTTTCGCTGCAGGGCAGCTCGGCTTCGACGATCTCGCCTTCGCATGCGCTGTCCTTGATCGCGTACTGCGGCCGCTCTCCGGAGGCGCCGCACCCGATCACGACGACATCGCAGGTGTCCATGTGTTTCACTGCTCTGGTTGGTGCGGGAATGTTGCGGCGTAGTCTGACGCCGTCAGCCTGGAGGCACACCGTGAGCAGCCACCGATCGACCATCACACCGCTGGGCGCCGTTGCGCGCGGGCTGGCCGCGGGCGCGGTCGGCACCGCGGCGATGGACGCGTTGCTGTTCGCCCGTTACAGACGCAGCGGCGGCGAGAGCGACTTCGCCGGATGGGAGTTCTCGTCGGACCTGTCCAGCTGGGAGCAGGCGCCCGCACCGGCGCAGGTTGGTAAGCGACTGGTCGAGGGACTGTTCGGGCACAAGTTGCCGGCGAGCGCGGTGGCGCTGGTCAACAACGTCACACATTGGGCGTACGGGATGCTCGGCGGCGCCCAGTATGGGATCGTCGTGGGATCGCTGCGGGCCCCGCGCATCCTCTACGGTCTGCCCTTCGGCGCCGTCGTGTGGGGCACCGGCTACGTGATCCTGCCGGCCGCGAAACTGTACAAGCCAATCTGGGAATACGACCGGGACACGCTGGCCAAGGACCTCAGCGCCCACCTCGTGTACGGGTTGGGCACGGCAGCAGCGCTGCGGGTCCTGTCGTCGTCCGGCAACCGAACAGGCTGAAGCCTTCCAGGGAGCCGAGAGGGCCAAGCCGTCCAGCGGCGCGACGTCCTTCTGCTCGCTGTCGCGCTGTTCGATCGCCAACGGGACCGAGCCCCTATCACCCCGTTCGTACGATGCACAACACTCCGCCCGCACGTACGGTCGCTGCGCCGTGGACGAAGCTGAACGTCTTCTCCGCCGCCTCGCGCTCAACGACGAAGAGTCGGTTGGGATGGCTCTCCGCGGTGCGCCGGCCGAGGGCGGTCCCGTGCTCGTTGCGAAGGTCGACCTGCTCGTGCGGCTGGCGGCGCTGCTCGCGCTCGGCGCGGCGACCGCATCGCTGCGAGCGACGGTCGAGCGCGCCAGGGAGGCCGGGGCAACAGAGGCCGAGATCGTAGCTGTGCTGGTCGCGGTCGCTCCGGCGGTCGGCCTCGCGCGCGTCGTCTCGACTGCGCCCAGACTGGCGATCGCGATTGGCTACGACCTCGACGCAGACGAATGAGCGCGCCCGACCGCAGAGTCTGAACAACTCGACGTCAGCAAGGCGCGCGGGGCCGGATCCGCCACTTGTGTTGCCTGGCACCGGCGCAGCGCGCATAATGAATCACAACGTGGGGACGTGTGATGTAAGGGGCTTCGAGATCGGGACGCGGCGTTGGCGCGCGCGGCCGGAGTGCCTGCCGTGAGCGCGCGCGACGAAGCGCGGGTCGCGAAGCGAGGCGGGCAGGAGCGCTCGTCGCCGGTGCGGGTGGTTGTGGCCGATGACTCGTTCGTGATCCGCGAGTTCCTGATTGCGACGTTGAGCTCCGCGCCGGAGTTGGAGCTGCTCGCGATCTGTACGAATGGCAACGAGTTGCTGACGGCGATTGCGACGTGGCGTCCCGAAGTCGTGCTGACGGATATCCGGATGCCGCCGTCAGGCGCCGCGGAGGGGATCCGGGTCGCGGCGCAGTTGCGTGAATCCGATCCGGAGATGGGTGTGATCGTGCTCAGTCAGTACACCGAGCCCGCGTACGCGCTGGCGTTGCTCGAGCGGGGGACGGGCCGCCGTGGATACCTGCTCAAGGAGCGCATCCGCAACAGGGGCGAGCTGATCGAGGCGATCGAGGAGGTCGCCCGGGGCGGCTCGGTGATCGATCCGCTGATCGTCGACGTGTTGATCCAGGCGCGGACGCGGGTCGCGCACTCGCGCTTGGCACAACTGACGCCGCGTGAGCGCGAGTTGCTGGGCGAGATCGCGGCGGGGAAGAGCAACGGGGCGATCGCTCAGTCACTGTTTCTGACCAAGCGTGCCGTCGAGAAGCACGTGAACTCGATCTTCGCAAAGCTTGACCTGCCCGAGACCGAGGACGTCAGCCGGCGCGTCAAAGCGGCGCTGATATACCTCTCCGAAGAGGGGGAGCGGACACCGCTCTGACCGGCGCTCATCCCAATCGGGTGATGACCGAGGAACTACGCTGAAGGACTCTCCGAGGGCGTGAGAAGCCACGCTGGAAGGGGCCGCGGCTGTGCAGCTAAAGCAGCGAGCCGAGTACCAGACATTCGAAGGGAGAGTTGCTCATGGCAACGTTGGTTGCGATTGGCTATCCGGATCAGACGACCGCCGAAGACGCGCGACGGACCGTCCAGGAGCTGGAAGCTGAGCTCATCATCCAGGCAGATCAGGTTGCGTCGATCTCACGGGACCTGAAAGGCCGCTATCACGTCCAGACAAGCCACGGTGGCGCGTCGGCCGGCGCGGGCGCCGTCTGGGGTGGGTTCTGGGGATTGCTGTTCGGCCTTCTTTTCCTGGTTCCGTTCGCCGGCTGGGCCGTCGGCGCCGGGCTCGGCGCGTTATTCGGCCACCTCGGCTCCAAGGGCATCGACCAGGAGTTCCAACAGCAGGTACGAGACTACGTCAAGCCCGGGACGTCGGCGTTGTTCATGGTGATCGAGCACGCGACGCCCGACAAGGCGATCGCCGCGCTCGAGAAGTACGGCGGCACGGTCATCCGGACTTCACTGTCCGAGGAGGACACCAAGAAGCTGCAGGAGGCGCTTGCGCCGCCGCCGCCGGCTGGCGTCGCCTAGCTGCGCTTGGTGATCGCAAGCTGCACACCGGCTCGCCGTTCGAATACCCCCGGTATTATCGCGGCGAGCCGGCAGCGCCAGACACGCCCAGCTACTCGTCAGTTCCGAGCGCTAATTCTTTTCTTGAACGGGCCCTAATTCAATTCCTGAACAGGCCCCCAGGTCAGGCGAGCAGGCCGATGACGCCCTTGATGATCAGCAGCATTCCGATTGCGGCCAGGCCCCTGGAGGCGAAACGGACCGCCCGCTCGCCGATCCAGGTCTGCGCCCGATCGATTGCGACAGGCGTCCACTCGGGCGCGATCAGGAAGCAGACCAGCGGCACCTCCAGCAGCGCGAGCATCACGAGGTTGAAGCCGACGACCAGCGCGATCGCTGCTGCCGTCGATGGTTGCAGCCGACGGATCTCAGCGAGTCCCGCCAGATAGGAGGCGCCGGGAAGCGAGAGCGCCGCTCCGATCACGAACGTGGTCCGCGCGGATCCCTTGCTCAGCGTCCGCTGCCATCGCGGTGGAGGCTTGTCCCCGCCTGCTTTGTACTCCCGCCGTCGCTGCACGACGGATTCGACGCGCCCCGAGCGGAGCACGAATGCGATCGTCAGCGAAATAGCGCCGAGCGCGATGTCCGCGGCCGGGCTGAGGGTGTGCTGGGTCGTCTTGACCGCACCGGAGCCGTGCACGCCGAGGACGATCACGAGTCCGAGCGTGACGCTCATCGTCAGCGCGCCCAGCAGATAGCCGAGCATCAGCTTCGTAGGGCTCGGGAGCAGCATCATCATCGTCGAGGCCGCGACCAGCGTCGGGTTCAGGGCCGCGGTCAGCGAGAGCAGCAGTACTTGGCCCACGCGCGTCGACGATCACCGGCGACTGTGCTCGCCGATATCAACGCGCAAGGCCGGCACCCGGGCCCTATGAGAGCTTCGCGCCCCGGATCGCCACCCCAAATGCGACCGCCCCGATGCCGTTGAGGATCAGCCAGATACCAGTCAATATCGCGAGTGTCGCATAGCCGATGTGGGGGTTGGCGACGATCACGATCCCGGCGATGATCTCGAGCAGCGCAATCCCGATCCCCGGCAGCAGATGCTGCCCGACGGAGATCGCGAGCACGAGGCGCACGACGCCGGCCGCAACCAGCCAGATCCCGATCACGATGCCGATTGCGGCGACGCCGTGAAGCGGATGGCGGATCAACGCGATCCCGACGATCACGCCGAGAACGCCGATGATCGCACGCAGCGCGCGGTTCTGGACCCCGCGCCCCACCGACTTGATCAACTCGGCGATTCCATCGACAAGCAAGAAGATGCCGAACACGACCGCGAGCGTCGCGAGGCTGTTGCTGGGCTTGGCGACCAGGATCACGCCGGCGATCACGCTCGCAAGGCCGACGAGAACCAGCAACCACCAGAGGCCGGCGAGCTCGAGCGCTTCACCCTCGGCGAGATCGAGGTCAAACATGTGCGCAACCTAGATTCTCGCTCCACTCCTGACATCCTCCCAACCGGGTGAAATCATACGTGTATACGTGAGGTCCCCCAGGCGGTGGTGGTGTCGGCTTCCCCAAACAACGCAGGCGGGCCTGCTTGATCGCCCGGCCGCTGTACGGCAGAACATCTGTGGCACCTCCAGCAGTCTTCAGCTACACGATCGCGATGGTCACCGCGCAAGCAGCCGAGCTACTACGCCGCCGTTCGCCGGCTTGGCGTGCGAGTGCGCACGCTGAGTTGGTCGAGGGCGCGCAGGTCGGCCGGCACTTCCCGCCGGGGTTCGTGCGCCGCCCGGAGCTGGTCAGTCGGCTGACAAGCGCTCGCAACGCGTCGCTCGCCCTGATCGTCGCTCCACCCGGCTACGGAAAGTCGACGCTGCTCTCGGACTGGGCCGAACACGACGAGCGCGCGTTCATCTGGCTCGGACTCCAATTGGGCGAGGCCGGCATTGAGGCGCCGTTGCTGGCGAGCGCGATCGACGGCGCCGGTCAGTGCGCCGGCGCGTACGTGGTCGTGCTCGATGATGCGCACCTGGTCGCTCCCGATTCGTTGCGGGGGTTGCTGGAGGCGGTGCTGGCTGTCCTGGACGACGGATCGATGGTTGCGCTGGCGTCACGAACCGAGCTCCAACTTCCGGTCGGGAGGTTGCGTGCCCATCGAGCCCTGGTGGAGGTCAGGATCAACGATCTCGCGATGTCGCGAGCGGAGTCTGCGGCGGTGCTGCGCCAGGCTGGTTTGCACCCCGACGCGGCAGCCCTGCAGTCACTCCTGCAACGGACCGAGGGGTGGCCGGCCGCGGTGTATCTCGCGGGTTTGTCGCTGAGCGAGCATCCCGACCCGCCGGTCGGGCTTGCCGGCTTTCGCGGCGACGACCATCTGCTGTCGGAGTACCTGCGCGACGAGGTCCTGTCGGTCTTGCCGGCGCACATGATGAGCTTTCTCCTCCGGACATCGATCCTCGACCAGCTTTCGGGGCCGGCCTGCGATGCGGTGCTCGCGCAGCGGGGCTCCGCGCTCATGCTCGCAGCGCTGGCGCGCGAGAGCCCGTTGCTCGAGCCGCTGAACCGGGCACACGACGTCTACCGCTGGCACCCCCTGTTCAGGGACGCTCTCGCCGCAGAGCTGCGGCGACGCGAGCCGGGGCTTTCGTCCGTGCTGCACCGGCGTGCCAGTCGCTTCTTCCGCGAGCACGGCGACACCGATCGCGCGATCGACCACGCATGCGCGGCGCGCGACGCGCGGCTGACGGGCGACCTGATCTGGGCGAGCATCGCCGGCTACCTTGCTCGCGGCGGCATCGACCGCGTCGGGCGGTGGCTGAGCAGCTTCGGCGAAGACGAGATCGCCGCCCACGGGCCGTTGGCGCTGTGCGCGGCCCATCACAGCCTCGTTCTGGGCAACGCCGAGGAGGCCCAGCACTGGGCGTCAATCGCGGGGGCGGCGCTCGAGGAAGATCAGACGGGACCGCGGGCTCGCTCGTTGGCAGTTGGGATCGGGCTCATTGTGGCGACGATCGCTCGCGGCGGGGCGGCGGCGATGCGACAGGCAGCACAGCGGGCATACGAGCTCGAGCCCGATGGCGGTCCGTGGCGCCCGGCGCTCAGTTGCCTGATGGGCGTCGCCGAGCATCTTGCCGGCAACCGCGAGGCGGCAGTGCGTCTGCTGGACGATTGCGTTGAGCGGGGCGGTGGGGCCGCGCCATGGGCGATGGTGGTCGCCCTGGCGCAACGCGCGGTGATCGCGATCGAGCAGGCCGATTGGGAGCTGGCCGAGGAGCTCACTGACCAGGCGGAGAGGGTGATCGCCGACCGCGGGCTGACCGAGGCCCCGGTCGTTGCGGTCGCGTTCGCCACATCCGCCGCCGCGCGCGCACACCAGGGCCGTGCCGACGAAGCAAAGCAGGACCTTCGCCGCGGCATCGACCTGCTCGTCGTGCTCGGCGATGTGATCGCCTGGTACGGCGCCGAGACGCGCATCCTGCTGGCGCACGCGTCGCTTTGGCTTGCGGACGTGGTCGGCGCTCGGACGCTGCTCGCACAGGCCTCCCGCCTGGCGCGCAGGACTCCGGACGCGGTGGTTTTCGAGCACTGGTTCGATCGCGCTTGGTCGCACATGGACACGCTCGCCGAGACCAGCCTCGCGGGCCCCTCGTCGCTGACGATCGCGGAGCTGAGAGTGCTTCGCTTCCTGCCGAGCCATCGCTCGTTTCGTGAGATCGCGGCGCAGCTTGGCGTTTCCGCCAACACGATCAAGACCCAGGCGCACGCCGTCTATCGCAAGCTCGGCGTCGCCTCCAGGTCGGAGGCCGTGGCGCGCGCACACGAAGCGGGCTTGCTCGGCAAGTAACCCCGGGCCATTCACGTTCCGTCCCACCCGTCGAGCTCGAGATCGAACCCGAGCGCAAGCGCCAGCCGCGGTGCGCTCGCGACGACCTCGGCGGAGCCGAGCACGGATGCGCACGCGAGGAGCGCCGCAAGGATCGCGTCTTCGCTGATCCCGCCGCTGGCTGCCAGCTCGACGGCCCAGCGCAACGCGGTCGTCGGAGCCCCGACGGCGAGCAGCGCGGTCAAGCGGACGAGCAGCCGCGTCCTGCGGTCCAATGCCGTTTGCAGTGATCCGAGCTCGCCGGTCGATTCGGAAGTCGGCGCGAGCACCGTGACCAGCGAGCGGTCGTCGTGCGCCGCTAAGCGGCGAAGAAGATCCCGAGCGTCGCTGCGGCCCCCACGCGACGATGTCGGGCCCTCGTCGCTGGCGTCAGACATGTTCACTCGACCAGCCATCCTCCGCGGCGGCAGATCGACCCGCATCGCCCGATTGGGATGAAAATCACTTCCCGGCCGCCGCCCCGCGTTGCGCGGGCATTGGGGCGCGCGGCCCTCAGCGGGGAGAGCCGCCGTTGCGTTGCCTGCGCTTTGCGCGTCTCGCGGTCAGGCGGGCGAAGGGGTCATAACGCCGGTCGACGACGCGCTCTTTGAGCGGAATGATGGCGTTGTCGGTGATGTGGATGCCCTCGGGGCAGACCTCGCTGCAGCACTTGGTGATGTTGCACAGGCCGATGCCGCCATCGTCCACGACGAGGTCGCTGCGGTCTGCCGAGTCGAGCGGATGCATCTCCAAGCTGGCGATCCGGGCAAGGAAGCGCGGGCCGAAGTAGCTGGAGTGCAGGTGGTGGTCGCGGAGGATGTGGCAGACGTTCTGGCACAGGAAGCACTCGATGCACTTGCGAAACTCGGCCATACGGTCGACGTCGTCCTGGCCGATCGACCAGTCGGTGTCGGGCTTGGGCGTGAACGGTGGGATCCGCTTGTTCACCTCGTAGTTCCAGGAGACGTCGGTGACGAGGTCGCGAATCACCGGGAATGCCCTCAACGGCGCAACGGTGATCGGCAGGCCTTCTTCGAGGTGGTCCAGCCGGGTCTTGCACATCAGCCTCGGCCTGCCGTTGATCTCGGCCGAGCACGATCCGCACTTG
>Ga0335081_10005016_pt1 | contig 20930 bp, 15 predicted proteins | sample Lox_Sample_35_FD_206713 | JGI IMG/M metagenome (GOLD analysis project Ga0335081, IMG submission 206713) | Soil microbial communities from Loxahatchee National Wildlife Refuge, Florida, United States - Lox_Sample_3.5 | ecosystem: Environmental > Terrestrial > Soil > Wetlands | place: USA... | reverse complement strand
CGTTTTTTCCATCACCGGCGCTTTGAACTTCAATATCTACGCGGGCGGGCGGATCCGCGCGGATGTAGAAAAGGCCAGAGCCTCCCTCAAGCAGCGCTCGGACGAGTTGGCCGATCTGGGCGCGCAGATCGAAGTGGGAGTGCGAGACGCGTTTCTCGACCTCCGCTCCACGGCGGACCAGGTGGCCGTGGCGCGGGACAATCTCGGATTGGCCAACCAGACTCTCGATCAGGCTCGAGACCGCTTTTCCGCGGGCGTAACCGACAACATCGAGGTGGTGCAGGCGCAGGGCTCGGTAGCCACTGCCAATGACAATCTCATTTCAGCACTCTATGCCAATAATCTCGCCAGGGTGTCGCTGGCGCGGGCATTGGGCATGACCCGGCAAAGGGTCAAGAAGTTTATCGAGGTGAAGTGAATGGGGGACACGATCGTTGCACAGAATCGGGCCGAGGCTCCTCCTTCTCCCCCTTCGGGAAGCAGACCGAGGCGGCGCAGGCGCTGGACGATTCCTGCGCTGATTGTCGTACTGATTGCGCTGGGCGTGGGCGGCTACCTGCTATGGAAGTACTTTGGCTCGTATGAATCCACGGACGACGCTCAGATTGACGGACATGTTGACGCGATCAGCGCGCGCATCAACGGCCATGTCAGCGAGGTGCTGGTGGAAGACGCACAGGTGGTCAAGGCCGGCGATGTACTCGTCAGGATCGACCCGCGCGACTACCAGGTCGCGGTGGCGCAAGCCGAGGCAAATGTGGCCGACGCCGAAGCGTCTTTGCGAAGCTCGCGCACAGACGTTCCCATAGTTTCCACGAACACGGCGAGCAACCTCGAGACGGCCAGGGCGTCCCGCGTGAATGCCGATGCCGGACTCGCCGCCGCGCAACGCCAGATGGATGCCACCCAGGCCGCCCTGGAAACGGCGCAAGCCCAGGTGAACGAGGCGCAGGCCATTCATAAGAAAGATATGGATGACGCCGAGCGCTTTCGGCTGCTGGTCGTGAAGGATGAAATCCCCAAGCAACAATACGATCAGACCGTGCAGACTGTGGCCGCCGATGAGGCTACGGTGGATGCCAGGCTGGCCTCGGTGAACCAGGCCCGTCATAACATAGCCGCGGCGCAAGCCGCCGTACAAGAAGCGCAAAGCAGAATCCCCCAGGCCGAAGCTTCGATTCAATCCGCCATGACCCGTCCCCAACAAATGGCCCAAAGCCAGGACAGGGCAAGATCGGCCGAGGCAAAGGTGAAGCAGCAGCAAGCGCTGCTCGACCAGGCCCGGTTGAACCTCAGCTACACGGTCATCTACGCGCCTTATGACGGAATCGTTGGCAAGAAGACGGTGGAAGTCGGCGAAAACGTGTCGCCCGGCCAAAGCCTGATGTCGGTCGTTCCTCTCGAGGACATCTGGGTCACTGCCAATTTCAAGGAAACGCAGCTGAAAATGATGAGACCCGGCCAGAAAGTGGTGTTCAGCGTGGATGCCTACGATCGTGATTACCACGGGCATGTTACAGGCGTGGGCGGCGCCACGGGGGCGCGTTTCAGCTTGCTTCCCCCGGAGAATGCCACCGGCAACTACGTGAAGGTCGTGCAACGCATTCCGGTGCGGATTGACCTGGACCCGGGAGAGAACCGGGATCATCTGTTGCGGGTCGGAATGTCGCTGGAGCCCAAGGTGTACTTAACCCGATAAGACAACGTGGGCCTATGGCCGAAACGATCGAGAGCACCCGTGTGGCTTCTCCACGCCCGGAACCGTGGCAGCCCAGCTTCAACCCCTGGCTGATCGCGGTCGTGGTCGCTATGGCTGCATTCATGGAAGTGCTGGACACCAGCATTGCCAATGTGGCGTTGCCGTACATCGCAGGAGGCCTCGCCGCCAGCAACAGTCAGAGCACCTGGGTACTCACGTCGTACCTCGCAGCCAACGCGATTGTTCTTCCGATCAGCGGATGGCTGGCGTCCCGTTTCGGCCGAAAGCGTTTCTTTATCCTCTGTATCCTTCTCTTCACAGGAAGTTCGGTGTTATGCGGCTCCGCCCCGAGTCTGGGTGTGTTGATCCTGTTCCGGGCCGTCCAGGGAGCAGGGGGCGGCGGGCTGCAGCCCATGGCCCAGGCGATTCTTGCCGACACGTTTCCGCCTCAGAAGCGCGGCATGGCCTTCGCGCTATACGGCATTACCGCCGTGTTGGCGCCCACGATCGGCCCAACTCTGGGTGGGTGGATTACCTATAGCTATTCCTGGCGATGGATCTTCTACATCAATCTCCCGGTTGGGCTTCTGGCGACGTTTCTGGTGCTCCGCATGGTCGAAGATCCACCGTACCTGAGGGAGAGGAGGAACGCGGGCGTCCGCCTGGATTATATCGGGCTCGCGTTTCTGGCAATCGGAATAGGCGCTCTCCAGGTGGTGTTGGATAAAGGACAGGAGGACGACTGGTTCGGTTCGCGCATGATCCTGTCGCTCTCCGTGACGGCGGCAATCTGCCTCATTTCCCTGGTCGTCTGGGAGTGGTTGCACCGCGATCCGATTATGGATCTTCGGCTGTTCAAGAACTTTAACTTTGCGGCAGCGAACCTGATGATGTTCACACTCGGGGTCGTGTATTTCAGCAGTCTGGTTTTGATGCCGCAGCTCCTGCAGACCCTGATGGGATATACCTCGGAGTTGGCCGGGCTGGTGCTTTCCGCAAGCGGAGCCGTGCTGCTGGTGGCCATGCCGTTCGTCGGTCAGCTTAGTGGGAGGGTTCCCGCCAAATATCTGATTGCCTTTGGCTGGCTCTTGATCGGTGGCGCCATGTTCTATTCCACCAAACGCATCGATCTGGATATCAGCTTCAACGTGGCAATGTGGCTGCGCGTCGCGCAGACCGTTGGTTTGCCGCTTCTTTTCGTGCCGATCAACCTGGCCAGTTACATCGGCATCCGGCCGGAAAAGAGCAACGATGTGTCGGGGATGATCAACTTCATGCGCAATATCGGCAGCAGCGTGGGAACCTCCATGGTGACCACAATTCTGGCGCGCCGCGCGCAGTTCCACCAGTCCACCCTGGTTTACCATGCCACCCAATATGACCCCGCATTCCAGAGTCAATTGAACGGGTTGGCGCGGCAGTTGGTGCACTCCGGTACCAGCGTCGCGGACGCGCAAACACAAGCTCGGGGGCTGATCTACCAGCTGCTTGGCGGGCAGTCGCAAACCCTGTCGTATCTGGACGCATTTATGGTGCTCGCCGCCGGCGCCGGCATTATGTTTTTGCTTTCGTTTCTGATCCGCCGGAATGACCCAAGGGCGGGCGGTGAGGTGGCGGTTGGCTAGACGCGGCGTGCCCCTTCGCAGCCTCCCGCCCGGCGGCGCAAAATCAGACGCGTGGAGTTGAAGAGAAGGCCATGATCAAGGCAGTCAGTATTGACCGGGAGTACGGAAGCGGCGGGGGCGACATCGCGCGCAAACTGGCGGAACGCCTGGGCTGGAAACTATGGGACCAGGCGTTGACAGACGAGATTGCCCGTCAGATGGATTGCCCCAGCCGGACAGTCGAGGAGCGCGAGGAACGCCGGGACCCGTTCACCTACCGGCTGTTCAAAAGTTTCATGCGCGGCAGCTTTGAGGGCAGTCAGAACGAGCCGCGCCTCAACATGGTGGACGCCGACTGCATCCGGAAAGTGGCGCGCAAAGTGGTGTTGGCCGCGGCTGATCAGGGCAATGCTGTGCTCGTCGGCCGGGGCTCCGCCTTTCACCTGTATGGCCGCCCCGACGCATTGCACGTTTTCGTCTATGCGCCATTTGAGGAGAAGGTGCGGCGCTTGCAAGAGACGGGGAAGAGCAAGCAGGAGGCCATCGATCTCGTCGATACCGTGGACCGCGAGCGCTCGGAATACATCAGGAAATACTTCGATGTAGAGTGGCCTGCCCGCCACTACTTTCATCTCATGATCAACACGACCATGGGCGAAGAAATGGTCGTGGACACAATCCTCCATTCGGTGTCGATTCTCGAAAAGTGAGCCAGGCAGCCAGGGCAGTTGCCGGGCGCGAAGAGCGCCGTTCGCACGGCACTTCAGCACGTCGATCTGGCGTGGCGTGCATTCGTCGGCGAAGCCTTCGAAATGCAATCGTCGGGCTCGCTACCGATCCAGTCGGAGGTGGCGGTTGGCTAGACGCGGCGTGCCTTCGCAGAATCCGGCCGGGCGGCCTAAAGCCAGACGCGTGAAGTTGAAGAGAAGGCCATGATCAAGGCAGTCAGTATTTAAACGGGGAGTACGGAAGCGGCGGGGGCGACATCCCGCGCGGGACAGCCGAGGAGCGCGAGGAGCGCAGGGACCCGTTCACCTGAGGGCTGTTCAGAATTTCATGCGCAGCAGCTCCGGAAACTTGAGGAGAAGGTTCGGCGCGTACAAGCGACGGAGAAGAGCAAGCGGAGGCCACCGATCTCGTCGATACCGTGGACCGCGAGCGCTCGGAATACATCAAGGAATACTTCGATGTAGAATGCCTGCCCGCCACTACTTTCATCTCATGATCAACCCGACCGCCGGCTCCGCGCGGGTCCTCACAACGCAATCGTTCCCCCGCGTCACGCACCGCGGGCACTCCGATTGGGCATATCGTTATACGTTGCTCCACGCGGCAAATCCCGATCCTCGCCACGTACCGCTTTCGCACAGCCGGATTCCATTGGGGCAGGACCGTCGTTTCGCCTGCCGGAATCGAATGTCTCCACGGCCGGTGTGACCGCGGGAGCGGGACCTCTCTCGACTTTCCCCGGAGTGAGTCTGCAATCCTCGTGGGTTTGGCGGTTTGTCTGGTTGGCCGGTTCCGATTTTGCGAAAATATTTTCCGCTCTTTAACTCCTTTCAAATGAATCGACGGTGAGGCGGCGCGGGAATCGTGAACCGCGGATTCCTTGCACCCGTCTGCTATCGTGGAATTCGTAAGAGGCTTGCATCCCACTGCGCAAGCCGCAACCAAGGTATATCCTGGCCAGGATGCGTTGCTTTTCAGGTGGGAATCTGAGTCTCCTTGGTAAGCCTTCGCGGCCCAACAGGGGACTTTGGGTTCGAATCCATTGCACCGCGTGGAGACACGCGGTGAATCAGAAGGGCCGGCAACGGCTCCATCACATCTGGGCGGCCGGTGCTTCGGAACGCTGATCTCCTGGGGCGGAGATCACTTCCAAAAGGCCGGCCGCCTGCAACGTCTCGTTCTACATATCGCTTCCTACCCGTAGTGTCTCTTCCTGTCTCCCCACGTCCGCGGCCGGCTTGCACGTACCATATACAAAGTTAGTTCACCACGGTACTAACTGTACCTTCCTTACCTCTACCACTAGGAGTTACTGTTGATTCGGCGCGTTTCGGGTGTTAGCTTCGGAAACAGATGCGACGATCTCATGTCCGTCTCTGAAGAGAATTCACCTCAGCCTCTTCTATCCCCGATCAGATCCCGCGGGTTCCGCTGACCCGGCCCGCGGGATCGATTTTTGTGGGACCAAGGCAGCACCCGGTCCTCCTCTCTATAATGAAGATTGGCGTTCACGCCGACCGTGGATTCAGCCATCCAAAACATGAAACTCGCAAAACGTACCCTCCTCGCGGCCATTCTGGCTGCCTGTCTGTCCGCGGACGGCCTCGACGATGCCACCCGAAAGCTGTCGCGGGAGATCTTCCGCGAACTGATCGAGATCAATACCACGGACTCGTCAGGCAGCACGACCGCCGCGGCGCAGGCCATGGCGAAACGCCTGCTCGACGCCGGATTCCCTCCCGCCGACGTGCAAGTCCTCGGCCCCAACGATCGGAAGCACAACCTGGTGGTGCGGTTGCGCGGAACCGGTGCCGCGAACCTGAAGCCTGTCCTGCTGATCGGCCATCTCGACGTGGTGGAGGCCCGCCCCGAAGACTGGACCACCGACCCGTTCCAGTTCGTAGAGAAGGATGGCTACTTCTACGGACGCGGCACCCAGGACATGAAGGTCAACGACGCCGCGCTCGTCACGACCTTCCTCCGCTTCCGCAAAGAAGGCTTCCGGCCCGGCCGCGACCTGATCCTGGCCCTCACCGCCGACGAAGAGGGCGGCAAGTCCAACGGCGTGGACTGGCTGCTCAAAAATCACCGCGACCTCATCGACGCCGAGTTTGTGATCAACGCCGACTCGGGCGGTGTCACCACGGTCCACGGCAAGCCGGTCAACGTGGACGTCGAGGCCAGCGAAAAGACCTACTCCGATTTCCAGCTCACCGTCACTAACCCTGGCGGGCACAGTTCCCTACCCGTCCCCGACAACGCCATCTACCACCTGGCCGATGCCCTCTCGCGTCTGGAGCACCACCCGTTTCCGTTCGAGCTGAACGCCGTCACTCGTGACTACTTCCGCCGGCGGGCCGATCGCGAAACCGGCCAGAACGCCGCCGACATGAAGGCCGTTCTCCTGCCCAAGCCCGATCCGGCAGCCATCACTCGTCTCTCCAGGGATGCCCGATACAACTCCATGCTGCACACCACCTGTGTGGCCACGCGCCTGGAGGCCGGCCACGCCAACAACGCGCTGCCGCAGACAGCGCGGGCGATCGTGAATTGCCGGATCCTGCCGGGCCACTCGCCCGAGGAGATCCGCGAGTCCCTGATCGGCATCTTCGCCGACCCGAAGGTCGTGGTCCGTTACATGAGCGACACCGGCGAAGTTGCCGGGCGCGCCCCCGACAAGCGGGGCTTCCCTCCCATCGCGCCGCGCCCCGACGTTCTCAAGCCCCTCGAAAAACTTGCCGACGAGATGTGGGCCGGCGTTCCCGTGCTGCCCATCATGGATACCGGCGCTTCCGACAGCATCTACACCATGGCCGCCGGCATTCCCACCTACGGCATTAACGGCGTGGCCATCGATCAGGACGACGTGCGGGCACACGGCAAAGACGAGCGCGTGCGCGTGAGCGCCTATTACGATGGAGTGGCCTTCTTCTATCGCTATCTGAAGGCGCTGTAGCGCAGACCTCGGTCTGCCCCGGGGCTTCATCCCCGCCAATGACCTATATACTATCCACATGCCTGCATTGAAGAAAATGCTCTGCGTGGTCGCCGCTCTGTCCGCGGCGGCCGGAGCCGCGGCCGCCCAGGAAAGCTTCGCGCTGCACGATGGAGACCGGGTCGTCTTTTACGGCGACAGCATCACCGACCAGCGGCTCTACACCACTTTCGCGGAAACCTACGTGGTCACCCGCTTTCCCAAAATGGAGGTCACTTTCGTGCATTCCGGGTGGGGCGGCGATCGTGTTACCGGCGGGGGCGGCGGCCCTATCGACGTGCGCATCTGGCGCGACGTGCTGCCCTATAATCCCTCGGTCATCACCATCATGCTGGGCATGAACGACGGCCGCTACCGTGCGTACGATCAGCAGACCTTCGACGACTTCTCGAACGGGTACAAGCACATCATCGAGACGCTGAAACGCCAGCTCCCGGCCATCCGCATTACCGCCATCCAGCCCTCGCCGTATGACGACGTCACCCGTCCCCCCACCTTCGAGGGCGGGTACAACCGCGTCCTGGTGCGCTACGGCGAATTTCTCAAACAGCTGGCGGCCGACCAGAAATTGGGCCTCGCGGATCTCAATACCTCTGTGGCCGCCGCGCTCGCGAAGGCGAATTCCAGCGATTCCGCCGGCGCCGTGAAGCTCATCCCCGACCGCGTCCATCCGATCGCGGCCATTCATCTGCTGATGGCCGAGGCGCTGCTTCGCGCGTGGAACGCGCCCGCCATGGTCACCGATGTCGAACTGGACGCGGCGCGAAACGAACCCATCCGGCAGCGCAACACCCGCGTCGCCGACCTTCATTCCGGCAAAATGCTCTCCTGGGTGCAGACCGACGATGCGCTTCCCATGCCGGTGGACATGAAGGACGCCTCCACCGCTTTGGCCGTCCGCTCTTCTGACTTCGTGGACGCGCTCAATCAGCAGCCGCTCAAGATCCGCGGGCTCGCATCCGGACGCTACACGTTGAAGATCGATGGCGAAACGGCCGGCAACTTCACCGCCGAACAGCTCGCGTCGGGAATCAACCTCGCCACTCTGCCCACACCGATGGCCCGGCAGGCCGCCGACGTCCACGCCCTGACGTTGCGGCACAATAACATTCACTACACCCGCTGGCGTCAAATCCAGGTGCCCATGGAAAAGGACGCCGCGCCGCACTTGCTGCCGGCGCTGGCCGCGCTGGATCAACTCGAGTCCGACCTGCTCAAGGAGCAACGCGCCGCCGCGCAGCCTCGCCCGCGGCATTACGAAGTGGCACCCGAGTGATGCGGTCCGCCTGACGTGAAGGTGACCTCCGCCAAACCCGCGCCGCCGGTACGCCTCTCAGCCGCCGCCCCCTCCCGGCTCCGCTGGCTGATGATCGCGTTTGCGTTTTTCGCCACCGTGATCAACTATCTCGACCGCCAGACCCTCTCGGTGGCGGCGCCCGTACTGCGCGAGCAGTTCCACATGAGCAATGTGGATTACTCGCGGGTGGTGTTCGCCTTTATGCTGGCCTACACCATCATGAACGGCGCGTCGGGTCCCTTGATCGATCGCCTCGGGACCCGGCTGGGATACGCGCTGACCATGGCCTGGTGGTCGCTGGCCGCGGTCTTCCACGCCTTCTCGCAGGGCGCCGTGAGCCTCGGTGCCTACCGTTTCCTCCTGGGCATGGGCGAAGCGGGCAATTGGCCCGCCGCCGTGAAGGTCGTGGCCGAATGGTTTCCCGAGCGCGAACGGGCGCTGGCCTCGGGCGTGTTCAACGCTGGCTCGTCTGTGGGCGCGGTGCTGGCGCCGCCGGTTGTCACCGCGATCTTGCTGCGCTCCGGATGGAGAACGGCGTTCGTAGCGATTGGCCTGGCTGGACTCGTGTGGCTCGTGGCCTGGTCCCCGGTTTACCGCACGCCTCCGTCCGCGCCAGAACCGAATCCGGCTGGCGGCGCGCCCATTCCGGTCCTCGATCTGGTCCGCACGCGCTTCGTCTGGAGCTTCACCATCGCGAAGGTTTTCATGGACCCGGTGTGGTGGTTCTACACTTTCTGGTTTCCCGAGTACCTGAAGCATGCCCGGAATTTTGACCTGGCGGCGATCGGCAGGTTCGCCTGGATCCCTTTCGCGGTCGCGGGAACCGGGAACCTTCTGGGCGGCTGGCTCTCGGGCTTCCTGCTCCGGCGCGGCTGTACGCTCACGGTTGCGCGCAAGTCCTCGATCACGTTCTTCGCCGCCCTGATGCTCTCGGCAATCCCCGCCGTGCTGGCGCGCAACGCCGCCGTTTCGATCGCCCTGGTGTCGGTGGCGATGCTCGGCTACACCGGCAGCCTCGCCAACATGCTGGCCATGCCCGCCGACGTTTTCGGGAAGAACGCCGTGGCCTCGGTCTACGGTCTGGCCAGCATGGGATCAGGCTTCGGCGGCATGTTGTTCACTCTGATTACCGGCTGGGTTGTCGATCACTACTCGTATACCCCGGTCTTCGTCGGGTTCGGGATTCTGCCTTTGATCTGCGCCACTCTGCTGTGGACGTTGATGGGCCGGCTGGAAAAGAGGGAGCGGTAGGCCCGCTTTTTCGAGCCACTACATCCGGACTTCGCCTTCGGTCGAGCCGAAGAAGACTTTCTCGCCATTCGCCAGAGGAGCAATCCCGCCGGGCGGAATCTCCCTGAACGAACCGCCGGAATCCTTCACCACCCACTTCTCCGCGGACAGGTTCCGCAAACCACAGGAGTCTACCACCTCCGCTACCGGGTTATCGAAATCGTAGCCGCGCTGCCGGCTGAGATGATGGCAGAACAGCCGCGAGTGCCCGGCCAGCATCACCACGTTGTTTCCGAAACGCAGCCTCGGCGGCAGTGCGGGTGGCTGTCCGCAACCCCAGCAGGGGTTCAGTTTCCCGCCATTCTGCCGGAGCAACTGCAGATCGTAGAAGGTCACCGCGCCGCAACAGTTGCAGGAAAACAGCGAATCGAACAAGCGGGACATCGCCTCCCGCCACTCGCTTTCGCGCACGCGGCCGTTCAGTGGGTCCCGGAGTCCGCTGGTGAACGCCCGCGTAAAGAGGTCGCGAATATATTGCGGATACAACCCCCATGCGATCACCACCGAGTCCTGCTCGCCGGGAACGGGAGCGTTCGAGCCGTCGTTCGGGTCGAAGATGAACAGCGGATCGAGGCCGTAGAGGCGCATGCGCATGGCCTCGTCGAACGGCCCGACTCCGCGCAGGCCGTCCAACGGATCGCCCTTCATCAACAGATGGAACAGCATCACCGCGAGCGAGTGTAGATCGGTCTGCGTGCTGGGCGCGGCCTCCCCGCGCAGCACTTCCGGCGCGATGAAGCCCGGGGTCCCCATGATCGCGCCCGGGCGGCCGTTGATATCGACGTTGTCGATATCGCAGATGCGGATCTCGCCCGACTGCGGCTGGAAAAATACGTTGCCGAAGCTGATGTCTTTGTAGCACAGCCCTTTGGCATGGAGCCGCAGGAAGCTGTCGGCGAGGTGGAAACAGGCCAGGATGATCGTCGGGAAGGCTGCCTTCACGCGGCCCCAGCGATAGTCGAGGAGCGTTTCGAATCCCGGCTCCCGCAGCGGCATCAGGTAGCCGAAACTCGGTTCGCGCGCGGCCGTCACCAGCTCGAAGGGCCACCAGAACTGATTGTTCGGCGGCCCCGCTTCGATGGATTTCTCCAGCCGCTCATGCAGCGTGGGGTCGAGCGGAAGGTAGGCCGTGCTATACCATTTCAGCGCGAAGAGCCCGCCATCGAATCGCACCCGAAACACCTGTCCCTGGCCGCCGCCGCCCAGCAGGTCGTCAACCACCACCGGCTTGCGCGAATACACCGCCGTGAGCTCGCGTCCGGGGTTCAGGAAAGCGGTTTGCTTAGACATAAACAGATCCTGTTCGGCGCGATGTGGCGCTTGCACTCCTGCCGGCCGTGCCCAGAGGGCCCCCACGGCTCATCGGGACGCGTTTTGGCCGTCCAAGGCATCCCTTTCGCAACCAGGATACTCCTGCCGCCGTCCCACCGGAAGTCGTGCCAGCGTTGCGCGGGGATGCCTGGAGCCGCACATCCACGACTCATTGGTGAATGTACATCGTGGGTACGGCCGGACTGCTGGCCGGCGGATTGTTCCCCACGGTCAGCACGACCTGTTGCAAGCCCGCGGGGATTCCGGAAGGCACGGTCGCCAGCACGCGGTACTGTCCGACATAACTGTCCGAAAGATTGGCGCTGTTCACGGTCGCCGGCACGCCGCCAATCGTCACGGCCACGCTATTGAGCGCGGAGGGCAATGGCGGCGGGGTCGGTGTGGTTCCGAGTTGCACCGACGGCTGCACGATTCCCAGTCCCGTACAGTAAATGTCGATGGTGTCGCCGGGGCCCGCCGGCGCCGACATATCGGCCAGGACCTCCTGTCCGTTGGACTGCACCGTGTAGATATAGCCTTGCCCCTGCCCATTTGCTGTCAGCGTCAGGATGCCCGGCTGCGCAGGGGCGAAGCTCACGTAGACCGGTATCGATAATGCCACATTGTTTCGTACCGTGAGCTGATGCACGGCATTCACGGCTGAGTTGTAGTCCACCGCCAGCCCGTAGGGTACCTGGGCATTGATCTGGCCGTCGCTGACGTAGAGCAGCGCCATGGGCGTGTTGTCGAGGAACAACTGGGTATCCCCCAGTTGCGTCGGATACGGCTGGTTCTGGCTGACTGCGGTAATGTCGGCCAATCCCTGGCCCATAACTGTAACCAGTCCGCCGGGCGCGACCAGAGGCGAGGAAATCAGGCTCGCCGCGTTTTGAACGCCCGAGCTGACCAGCGGAGTGATGCCGGTATTACCGCCGCTGGCAGTCACCGTAACGGTGACCTGGGCTGCGCCGTAAATCTGAGATCCGTTCTGCCCCAGGGTCGAGGCAATCGCCTGCATGGTGACCTGGGCCGCGCTTCCGGGTTGCCAGGAATTCTGCCACACACCGTTGTTGGTTGCGTTCAGGCTGATCTGCGGATCGCGGTTGGAGAAGCCTACGGTAATGCTGCCCGTCTTCATGGGGTTGCCGCAATTGTCTGTCGCCGTGACCTGCACGGTCACCAACTGTTTCACTACGTACGTGGAATTCGGGGGCTGGTTCGAGAACTGCACGTTCAGCCCGTTGGCCGAGCATCCACCCGCGGCATGCACGCCGGTGATGTCGTGTGCCATTTCCGCCGACCCTTGCGTGCCCGAACTGCCGGTCACCAACGCCAACACGTTGACTGTCCGCACTACGTTGCCGAAGATCAGATTCAGCACGCCATTGTAAACGCCGGGACCCAGATTGGTGAAGTCCGGCTGGACCACGACGCGTAATGGCTGGTTGGGCGGCACCGTGCCGTTGGTCGGAGCATTCACAAACCAGTTCCCTCCAGTGGTGGTGACACGGCCCGAGGAGTAAGTTGTAGCCGTGCTGGTCAGGTTGGTGATCGACACATTCTGCGACCCTGGGCTGGAGCCCGCCGCGCCGACAAACACCAGCCCCGTCGGCGTCACATCCGGGCCGGGATCCGTTCCCGCAGGCGCAACAGACAAAATCACCGTGACGCTTTGTGGGGAATCGTCGGCGTTCGGCGAGAAGACCTGAATTTGACCGTAATACTTCCCGACATCCAGGCCCGCGGCGTTGACCGTGACGTTGATCGGGGGAGCCGGCAATTGGCCCGCGCTGCTGGTGCCGCTCGTCGGAGAGATGCTGAGCCAGTTCCCGCCCGACAATGTATTCGACTGCGCCGTCCAACTCATATCGCCCTGGCCCGAGTTGATGACAGCGAAACTCTGCGCCGCCGGGGTGCCCCCTTGCGCCACGGCGTTGAACTGGAGGCCGGCCTGAGACAGGATCATGTGCCGGGTTACCGGGCTGATCGTCATCGTGACGGGAACCGCAGCCGGCGCCCCGCTGCCGGATGTCACCATCACCGTGCCGGTATAAGTCCCCGGGCCCAGGCCGGTGGGATCCGCCTGCACCGAGACGCTGGCCGACTGGACCGGTGTAGCCGTCCCGCTGCCCGGAGAGAGGCTGAGCCAGTTGCCTCCGGTATCGGTGGTGGCCGATGCCGAGAAGTTGAGTGATCCGCCGCCCTGGTTCGACACCGAAAAACTCTGCGACGACGCGGACGCCCCCTGCAGGAAAGAATAGGTCAGGAACATCGACCCCACCCCTAACTGGGGCGGGTTGGAGGCTTGCACGTTCACCGTCACGGCAATCGTGCGGCTCGCTGGATTGGCGTTGGGGGCGGTTACGACAATCGTCCCCTGGTAAGTCGTGCCCCCGGTCAGACTGGTCGGGTCAACCCGGATGGGAATCGTCGCGGGAATCGTGCCGGTGGAGCCGGCGGTGGTGGTCAGCCAGTTTCCACCGTCTTTCGTGGTCATCGAAATCGTATACAGCAGACCGGAGACGGAACTGGTGAGCATGACGTTCTGCGCGTCCGTCAGGTTGCCGCCGCTGCTCGGCGTAAAGGTCAGGGTGGCCGGAGAAGATCCCAGTGAAGGTTGGTTCGACAGCACCGCGCGGACGCGGTTATTGAGCTGGTCTCCGATCAGCAAATTGCCGGACGCATCCAGTGCGACGCCCCAGGGAGCCGATAACGAAGCCGCAGTCGCGGGCCCACCGTCGCCGGCGAACCCGCTGTTTCCGTTCCCGGCCACTACCACGATGTTGCCGGTCGTTGCCGAAACCTCGTAAACCTGGTTGTTGCCCTCGTCCGAGAAATATACGTTGCCGGCCGCGTCGAGGGTAACGGCCCTGGGATGTGAAAGCTGGGCCTGGATCGCCGGTATCGGGGTGGAACCCGGCGTGCGCGTCCCTCCTCCGGCAAACGTGGTGATGGTGCCGTCCGTTCCGATGCGGCGAATCCGCGCATTGGCAGAAACATCCGCAAAATCAGCGACGTAGAGGTTCCCCGACTGGTCGAGTGCCAGGCCGTTGGGTCCGCTCAGACTGGCTCGCGCCGCCGGTCCGTTGTCGCCGCTGGATCCGTTCTGGCCAGTGCCGGCGATGGTTGTGATGATGCCGTTGCGGTCCACCTTGCGAACCCGGTTGTTCCCGAAATCGGCAATGTACAGATTTCCCGAATTGTCCGGAAGGGCATCGGTCGGGCTGTACAGTCGGCTGTTAGTAGCCGCGACGTTGTCCCCAGTGTAGCCAGGATTCAGGATGTTGTTCACATCTCCCGCCACGGTGGTGATGGTTCCTTTTGTGGAAATCATCCGGATCAGGTTATTGTCGGTGTCGGCGATGTACACGTTGCCTTGTGAGTCGGCTCGGGCACTGCTGGGATCGTTGAGACTGGCGTTTACGGCCGGTTGGTTGTCGCCGTTGTACTCGCCTGTGCCGTTCCCGGCAAGCGTTGAGATCTGACCGGCGCGGGTTATCTTCCGCACCGAGTTGTTCCCATCGTCGGCAACATAGATATTGCCGCCCGCGTCCGTGCTGACCCCGCGAAGTTCAAACAGGAAGGCGTTGGCCGCGGCCGTTCCGTCCGGAAAATACCGGAACAGGCCGTTGCCGGCGACTGTGCTCACAGCCCCACTCTGCACCTTTCGCAGGCGGAAGTTGAACTGGTCGGTGGCGTAGATGTTCCCGCCGGAGTCCGCGGCCAGGCCGGCTAATCCATTGAAGAGGGCGCTCAGGGCCGGTCCGTCGTGAAAACCGGCCTTGCCAACAGTTCCGGCGACAGTCTTGATGACGCCCTGTGCGTTCACCACCCGGATCACACCGTTGTCCGTATCCGCGATGTAGATATTGTTGGCACTGTCTACGAACACTCCAGTCGGGTTCTGCAACGATGCCTTGGTAGCTGGCCCGTTATCGCCGGCGAACCCGGCCTGCCCGTTGCCGGCGACCGTCGTGATGGTACCGGCCGTGACGTCGATCTTGAGAATCTTGCTGCCCGAGAAGTCCGCCAGGTAGAGGTTCCCCTTGGAATCCACCGCGAGATCCTCGATATCCCCGAGAGCCGCCGTCTTGGCGGGCGTGTTGTCCGTGGGATCTCCCGCCTGTCCGGTGCCGGCGATGGTCGAGATGGTTCCATCCGGTGTGATCTTGCGGATATGCGTGGCTGCGCCGTTGGATGCCGCGACAATATCGGCGATGTAAATGTTGTTCGAGGCGTCGACCGCAATGGAAAGCGGAAAAGTCAGGGATGCCAGCGTAGCCGGCCCACCGTCCCCCCGAAACACCGCGCTCCCCGTGCCCGCCACTGTCGAAATGACCCCCGCGGGAGTCACCATCCGAATGCGGACATTGGTGGTGTCGGCGATGTACAGGTTGCCCGCCGTGTCGTAGGCGATCCCCTGAGGATAGTACAGCCGTGCCGCGGTCGCCGGGCCCCCGTCGCCGGAATAGCCGCACAGACCGTTGCCGGCCAGAACGGTCACCGTTCCATCGGCATTGAGTCGAAACACAATGCAATTCCCCGGATCGACCACCACCGGGTTCCCGTTACTGTCCAGCGTGACGTCACCCAGGGCCCCGAGCGGCGCATTCAGCGCGGGCTTTCCGTCACCCGCAAAGACATATTCGGTCCCAGCCACAGTGGTGATCGGGTTCTGGCCCTGGAGGCAGGGAGTGAGTAGCAGGAATGTGAGAAGCCCAAGCAAACAAAGGCGGAAGATATGATTGTGGCGAGACATGGTTTCAGTTGTACCCCAAAATAGGTTGACGTGTAAATGCTTGTTCATCTGCCGTAAGGCGAATCGCGGCTTGGCGGGCGGGTATAGCGGAGCCATCGGACAAGGAATGAGCCCGTTAGCCGCCATGACTGTTATTACGAGTTGAATATGGCTTTCGGATGACGTTCGGCCGCTTTTTTGCGTCTGTGAATGGACTTTCTCCCCGCGCACGCAGGCGCTACCATGGAACCCATGGACCGGTTTCCGCTTGGATTGAATACGTATTCCGTCCGCGCCATGCGCTGGCACGACCTGAAACTGCTGGATTATGCCGCCGGCCTGAAGCTGGACGCAGTCTTCCTGCAGGATTCGGTGGATCCCGCGAACAACGATCCTGCCCACTGGAAGGAGTTGAAGGAAACCGCCGCCCGGCTGGGCCTCGAACTCCACGGCGGCGACGCAGGAGCCCTGCCCCGTACTCCGGACGGCATGGAGGCTACCATGGCCCGGCTGCGTGAAGGCATCCGCCACGCCGTAGGCATCGGGTCGAAGCTGGTGCGCTTTCGCGTTGCCGGCGATCGTGCCAGCCTCCCTCCCGGTCCCCCGGAAAAGACCATGGAGACGATGATCCACGTGCTGCGTTCGGTCCGCAGCCAGGCCATCGACGCCGGCGTGAAGTTCGCCATCGAGAACCACAAGGACATCTACTGCTGGCAGACGCGCCAGGTAATCGACGAGGCCGGAAAAGAATTCGTCGGGTCCTATCTCGACACCGGCAACCCCGTTTTCGTGATGGAGGACCCGCTCGCGACCGTGGAGACCCTGGGGCCGGTGGCCGTGATGCTCCACCTCCGCGACTCGGTCGTTTACGAGTCACACAACGGCATCGCAGTCCAATGGGTGCCGCTTGGGGAAGGCGTGGTGGATTTCCGGAAGATCGTTGCCAAGGCGAAAGAGGTCTGCCCGCCGATCTCGGTATACAACAAGCCCATCACCGGACGCCCACCCCAACTGCTGCCGATTTACGACCCCGAGTTCATGAAGAACTGGACGGATATGCGGGCATCGGACCTGGCGCGATTCATGGCCCTCGCCAGGCAGGGCCACCCCTACGAAAGCCACATGGTCATCGAAGATGTTCCGGGCAAGACGGCGGAGCCCATCGCCGCCGCCCTCCAGTATCAACAGCGCGAGCACATGGAACGCGGCGTGGAGTATGCCCGCAAGGTTCTGGATTTGGGCATCAAATGGCGCGGCTGACCTGACCCCAGCGATGTGGCGCCGGCACTCGGGCCTGCCGCGTCCCGACTCATCGGGACGCTTGTCGGGCGTGCACAGTGGCGCTGGCGGCGAATGGTTTTGGAGGCTGCGATACTTCTCTAGGGCTGTGCCAATTGCTTCAGCTTCCGGCCGCAGATCATGCTGGCCTGGTGCTTGTCGCCGTGCGGGCCGCTCCAGTGAGTTTCCAGGCTGATCCACCCGCTGTAACCGTCGTGAGCGAGGGCCGCCACCTGGCCGGGCCAATCGATCAGAGCCTCGCCGAACGGACCCCAGACCAGTTTCTCGCCCTCGCGCGCAACATCCTTGGCATGCACGTGCAGAATGCGCTCTTTGGGAAGTATGGCGTAGCCGTCCGGAAACGGGTTCTCGCCCGATACCAGCGCATTCGCCGGGTCCCAGACCATTCCGAGGCGCGGATGGGGCAACGCCGCCAGGAGCCTGGCTGTCTCGGTGGCAGTCGCAATGTTGCAGGCGTGTTCGTTCTCGATCGCGATGGTGACCCCGTGCGTTGCCGCCTGGTCCGCCAGTTTGCCGAGCGCCTCCACAACCCGGTCGAAACACTCCTCCGGCCGTACTGTGCGCCAGTAGGAGAAGACGCGGATGATGCGGGCGCCGGAGCGATCGGCAATCGCAAACGCCCGCTGGGCGATCCGCGGCTGGTCTTCGAAGGTTTGGGTGGCGGCGAACACATCCTTATGGAAGCGCGCGTCCACGCCGGGCGCATCCGGCAGAGTGCACTTGAGCAGCGGCGAGGCGATGGAGATGATCTCGAGTCCGTGGGCGCGGGCGATCGCCACGGCGCGATCCACTTCGTCGTCCCGGAGGTCCACAATGTTCTTGCCGAAGACTATGCGCAACTCGGCGCCGGTCATGCCGGTCTCGGCCATGGAACGGGCGGCCGTTTCGAGGTCGGGTGAGAATTCGTCCGTGATGGCGGCGATGCGAAAGTGCGGGCTCATCGAGGCCATTATAATGTCCGCGCCAGTGCGAGAATACAAGCATGGCGCAACTGGCAAACTCGGTGGAAAATGTTCCGCACTCGCGGATTCGGGAACTGGCGGAGATCGCCATGTCGATGGATGGCGTGCTGCGCCTGTACTTCGGCGAATCCAACCTGCCCACCCCGGACTACATCAAGGAGGCGGCCTACCGCGCGATGCAGGACGGCTTCACATTTTACACCGAGAACGCCGGTCTACCCTCTCTGCGGCGCGCCATCGCGGAGAATTACCGGCGGCTGCACGGCGTGGAACTGGATCCCGCGCGCGAAATCGTCGTCACCGCATCGGGAGTGCAGGCCATCAACCTGGGGATCCGGTGCACTCTCGATCCCGGTGACGAAGGCATGGTACTGACGCCCGCATGGCCCAACGGATCATCGAGCATCGTGATGGCCAATGCCGCCGTCCGGCAGATCCCGCACCCGTTGTGCGGCCAGCGGTATCGCGTGGATTTCGATGCCCTGGAAGCCGCCGTGACACCGCGGACGCGAGTGCTCCTGTATACCTCGCCATCCAACCCGCTGGGCTGGGTTGCGACCGATGAGGAGCAGCAGGGTCTGCTCGACTTCACCCGGCGGCACGGAATGTGGCTGATGGCCGACGAGGTTTACGACCGCCTGTATTATTCCGCCGCGCGCCTCGGGGAACCGGTGCCTTCGATCCTGCGAAAAGCCAACCGCGACGATGCCGTCATGGTGGTACACTCTTTTTCCAAGAGTTATTGCATGACCGGCTGGCGGGTGGGCTGGCTGGTGGCGCGGCGGGACCTGGCAGCGAAGGCGACGCAGTTGAACGAATTCATCATCTCGCATGCGCCGACGTTTGCGCAGAAGGCCGGGGAGACCGCGCTCGCAGAGGGCGAGGATGAACTGCTGCGCATGCTCCAACGGCTGAAGGCGAATCGGGATGTTTGCCTCGAGGCCCTGAGCGGGATCGCCGGTGTGACGGTTCCCACGCTGGACGGGGCGTTTTACGTGTTTCCGCGGATCGACGGCATGACCGACTCGTTCGGTTTCTGCCGCCGCCTGCTGGAGGAAACACGCGTAGGACTGGCGCCGGGTGTGGCTTTCGGCGCCGGAGGGGAAGGCTCGATTCGGATCTGTTATGCGGCGGAGCGCGCAATCCTGGAGCCCGCCATGGAACGGTTGACGAAGTTCATTCGGAGTGGCTCATAAGCCTCAAGTCTGGTGAGCGCTGGTAGTTTTGATTCGGCCCAGCCGTTGAGTACAATCCAGGGATTCAGAAGATCAAGCGGCAAAGGAGAACAACCAAATGCTCAAAGGATTTAAACAGTTCCTGATGCGTGGGAACGTGATTGACCTCGCGGTTGCCGTGGTCATAGGTGGTGCGTTTGGCGCCGTGGTTACGGCGCTGGTTAAGGACCTGATCACGCCACTCATCGCGGCGATCGCGGGCAAGCCGGACTTCTCGGCGATTCAGTTCGAAATCAACAGCAGCAAGTTCCTGGTTGGTGACTTTATCAACGCCGTCGTTTCGTTCCTGCTCATATCTGCGGCGATCTATTTCTTCGTGGTGGTGCCGGTCAATGCCTTACTGGCCCGTATGCGCCGGGGCGAAGCCGCTCCGGACCCCACCACCAAGAAATGCCCCGAGTGTCTCAGTGAAGTGCCGATCGCTGCCAAGCGCTGCGCATTCTGTACCTCGGCTCTGTAGGTTCGGCGCGTCCAAGCCGTCGAAGCAGAGTTCAGATTGGCAGCCACTGAGCATGCGGGCGCTGACGGCAAGCCGGTAGTCAATGCTCTCACCTACGTAGTCACCACAACGGCGCCGATGTCTTAGACTGTTCTCATGAGCACCGAAATCACGAAGACCGGTGTGCCGGCTTCGCCGCCGCGCTTCCGTGTGTCCCGGAACACGATGAGCTTCCCGCGCGAACTTCGTGATGCGATTCCCGACCTCCCGACTTACGTCGGCCGCGTCCTGGAGCTCGATTCGATGTCCGCGGAGCCGACCAACACCACGCTGCTCGGACCGCGCGTTCATCTGAAATTCGTGGTCAAGGAGACTGGCAAGCTGCAGGGCGAGTTTACCGTGCGGGTGGACTTGCAAATCGAAAGCGCCCGCGCTCTGGCAACCACCCTCACACAGCTCGCCGACCAGGCCGAGAAGATGGAAAGCAGCCCCTTCAATCTCTGACCGGCCCGCGCTGTTTCCGATATCGCGCGCGGCAAGCTCCGATCAACGCGCGAGCCTCGTCCGGGCCGCGCCAGCCGCGCATCTCCGTGCGTTTTCCTTCGAGCTCCTTGTAAATCGCAAAGAAGTGCTCGATCTCACGCTGCGTGTGCGCGAACACCTGCTCCATGGAGTGGATCTGATCGAAGCGCGGATTGCGGTTGGGCACCGCCAGAATCTTCTGGTCCGGCTCGCCCTGGTCCACCATCGCGAGCGTTCCCACAGGCCGGACTACGATCAAGACGCCGGGAAAGCTCGGCTCGTCCACCAGCGTGAGCACGTCCAGCGGATCGCCGTCCTCCGCCAGAGTTCCCGGAATGAAGCCATAGTCGCCGGGGTAGTGCATGGGCGAATAGAGCGCCCGGTCGAGCCGGAACACACCGAGCTTCTTGTCGTACTCGTACTTGTTGCCGGAGTTCTTGGGAATTTCCACGATCATGCGAACGGCATCGGGGCATTCGGGTCCGGGATCGAGGTCGTGGAGCGCGGCATTCACTCTGCCATCGTAACAGCGTGCGGCTGAAGGACGTGATTCGTGTGCTATCTTCAAGTCAATCGAGCGCCCGAATGGAGCCAAGTAAAGCCGCAATGAAGGCGGCGCTGAGGGTGTTGACGGCCCTCAGCGAGCGCCAGGAACCCGACCAGGGCGACGTGGACGAATTGCATTGGTACGCCCCGTCCGACAGCGAGCGCCCGATCGACGAACTGGTCTGCGATGCGATTCAGCGGGCATTGAAAGATCGGGAGGAAAAACGGAAGGCGCTCCAAGGGCGCCAGGGATTCTCCGGGATG